>JADGMW010000027.1_pt2 | contig 149313 bp, 143 predicted proteins | sample 8641801 | NCBI WGS metagenome assembly JADGMW01 (sample SAMN16272018, study PRJNA661076) | feces metagenome | isolation source: fecal sample from diarrhoea affected cattle A | host: Bos taurus | place: South Africa: Lokaleng Village, Mahikeng | collected 2019-09
TACCAACTGAGCTAACGACCCCAACGGCGTTGCATGATAATGATTTCACTCAGCAATTCAAGAAAATTGTGAAAAAAATCATAGGTATCCCGGGGCTCGGTCTTCCCCGCCACAGCAAAGCCCTCTGCTGCGCCCCACTTTGTCGCACTACGGCCTTCCATCATCAACCATAGTCGACTCCCAGCAGCTGACGAGCATGGATGATCATCGTCTCGCTTAGCGCGCTGCAGCGCACACGAACACCAAGCGCTGCCTTTCGACCCGCAAATAAAAAGCCCGCGGCAGACGCGGGCTTTGGCAGGTGCATGTCTCAGCGCAGGTTATCCAGGTCCCGCTGCGCCAGCTTCGCGGCCGAACTCCCAGGATACTGGGCGATCACCTGCTGCAAAGCCGTTCTAGCTTTATCGATATTGCCCAGGCGGCGCTCGACGTCAGCCAATTTGTATAACGAATCTGGCACCTTGTTATGTTTGGGATAAGCATGGCTCACCTTGGCAAAGGCCTGCCCGGCTTCTTCCAGCCTGCCTTGAACCAGGCTCACTTCACCCAGCCAATACTGTGCATTGCCGGCATAACGGCTGTTCGGATACTGTCGCAGGAAGGCGTTGAATGCCTGATCAGCCTTGGCGAAGTCCTTGGATTTGATCAAGTCGAAGGCAGCGTCGTAGTACAGCTTTTCCTTCTCTGGGTCCGCTGGCGCCGCGTCGGCCGGCTCCGAGGCCGGGGTGCCATTGGCGACTGTTTCACCTATGGCCGTTCGATTTGAGGCAGCTCCGGCACTTTCTGAAATGCGCCGATCGAGCTCCTGATAACGCTCCAGGCTTTCCTGTTTCAGGCGCTGGATTTCATACTGCTGCTCTTCGATCATGCCGCGCAGACTGGCAAGCTCTTCCTGCATCTGCTGCAGCTGAATGAACAGTCCGCCCTGTGCCGAGGGAGGGACGGTCATCCCTCCCCCGACATAGGCATCGCGGGCGCCGCTTGCGGTGGGCAAGGGAGGAAGCCTGCCGTAGCTGGCTCCCCCTTCCACCACGGGTACTTGAGCCATGACCGCCAGCGGAAAGCTGGCAACCAGGGCAATCAATACGTGACGGCACTTACCCATGACTATTACTTACGCAGTTCGACGCGACGGTTCTGGGACCAGGACTGCTCGTCGCTGCCGGTAGCAACCGGACGCTCTTCGCCGTAGGACACCAGTTCCAGCTGAGCCGGGGAAACACCTTGCAGAACCAAGTAACGCTGAACGGCAGCGGAACGACGCTCGCCCAGGGCCATGTTGTATTCGCGGGTGCCGCGCTCGTCGGTGTGACCTTCCAGAACTACACGCACGCCGGAGTTCTGCAGAACCTTGGCATGGGCATCCAGAGCGCGCATGGCTTCCGGCTTCAGATCCGAGCTGTCGTATTCGAAGTAGAAGGTAGTGATAGCACGCAGGGCGGCTTCTGCATCCTGAGCAGAGGTATCGAAACCGTTGGTTTCGACAGCATTGGCGTTCGCGTCGGTTGCATAACCAGCGTCTTGGTCAGTGGTTTCACCGGCGGTATCACCACCTTGCGAAGCACAACCAGCAGCAACAGCCATGGCCAGAGCCAGAGCAGCGAACTTACCAAACTTCAGCATTTCCATTTTAAAAACCCCAGTTTTACGAGTGATTGAAAGGAGAACAAATTGACGCCATGTCAGTTCAGGTAAGGAGACCAGGAAGGTTCTCTAACTTCCCCCTGCGCGGTGGGAAGCGGCAGCCTGACTCGTCCATTGACGGAAACGAGCATTAAAACCTCGCGTCCTTGCCGACGAGTGGCGTAGGTTAGCATGGTGCCATTAGGCGCAACAGTAGGCGACTCATCCAGCGTCGTATCTGAGAGAATGCGCAAGTTTCCGCGCTGCAAATCCTGTGCGGCCACCTTGAAATTGGTATAGCCATCCTGGCGATGGATCATCACCAGAGTCTTTTCATCGGCCGACAGTTTCGGGTTGGCGTTGTAATTGCCTACGAACGTGACCCGCTCCGCCGCATTGCTGCCGAGGCGCTGTTTGTAAATTTGCGGACGACCCGCCCGGTCGGATGTGAAATATAGCGTTTGCCCATCGCGCCCCCAGAACGGCTCGGTATCGATGGCGTAATGGTTGGTGACCCGCTGCAACTGGCGAGATGCCAGGTCCATGACATAGATTTCCGGATTGCCGTCCTTGGAGAGCACGAAGGCCAGGCGGTTGCCGTCAGGCGAAAACGCCGGTGCGCCATTCAACCCTTCGAAGTTGGTGATCTGCTCGCGCCGGCCGGTGTCGACATGCTGAATGAAAATCCGTGGACGCTTCTGCTCGAAAGAGACATAGGCGATTCGCTTGCCATCCGGCGCATAGCGCGGCGACAGGATCGGCTCGCGGGACTGCAACAGGGTCACAGCACGAGCACCATCGTAATCGGAGCGTTGCAAGGTGTAGCGCGTATTGGTCGTGCCCAGCCGCTCCGCGGTCACGTATAGCAGGCGGGTCGAAAACGCTCCCTTGGTGCCGGTGAGCTTTTCAAAGGCCTGATCAGCAACATGGTGAGCCATGTCGCGCAACTGTGCGCTGGTACCCGTCACGCTGCCCGCCAGCAATTGCTGTTGGGTCGTCACGTTGAACAGGGCGAACTGCACCTGCAAGCGTCCGCTCACCGGTACCAGGCTGCCCAGCAACACATACTGCGCACCCAATGCCTGCCAGTCGCGATAAATGATCTCTTCCGCACGGTTCGGCAGACTGATCATGTTCTGTCGCGGAATAGGCTCGAAGATGCCGGAATTGCGCAGGTCATTGCCAATGATACTGGCCATGTCCTCGGGAAGCACGGTGCTGCCTTCCCAGCCAAAGGGCACGACAGCAATCGGCGTGGCACGGTCGGTGCCGCTGGTGATCAGCAACGGGTCAGCTGCGTGCACAGTGCCAGCCAGCAGAGCCAGGCCCAGCAAGGCGACACGAATCAGGCTATTCACGGACTCAAATCCTCCGGCTTGAAGATAATGCGGCGCTTGCGGTACAGCGACTCGAAAAGCCCGCTGTCCAGTGTCTGAATTTCTGGAATACGTCCAACGCTGCGTACGGCGGCGACGGCCGAATTATCAAAGGCAGGATCGCCACTGGTACGCGTGACGCCGGCGTTGCTGATGGTGCCATCGGGCAACATCTCGATCAGCAGCTCGACGCTCATCCCCTGGCGCGCCGTTGGCGGACGTCGCCATTGCTGGCTGATCAGGTTGATGATCAAGTCATCGATGCTGCCCGCCACCTGCTGCGCATGAAGATCGGCCTTGGCCTGGGCGCGGCGAGTATCCTCAGCAAGAAGCTCGGCCAGCGCCTGGGCCTTCTTGTCTTCTTCGGCCTTGCGCTTAGCATCTTCCGCGGCTTCTTTTTTGGCAGCTTCTGCAGCCGCCTTCTTCTCGGCTGCCTCGGCGACCTTTTTCTTTTCAGCCTCGGCGGCAGCTTTTTTCTTCGCTTCTTCGGCGGCTTTCTGCTTGGCCTGATCCTCGGCCTTTTTCATCGCAATCTCAGCAACCCGCTTCTGCTCAGCAGCCTTGGCTTCGGCCGCTTTGCGGGCTGCGGCCTTCTTGGCCTCATCTGCCTTTCGAGCATCTTCAGCGCGTTTTTGTTCCGCCTGCTTAGCAGCGGCCACACGCTGTTCTTCAGCCTTGCGCTGCTCCAACTGTTCCATTTCGAATTCCCGAGCCGCAGTCTTTTGCGCTTCCCCAGCGGTCTTTTGCTGAGTTTGGGTTTCGGCCTGGCTCTGGGATTTCAGCTGATACAAAGTGGCCTGCACAACAGGCCGTGAAGGCGGCAGGTCCGGGGTTCGCGAAAAGCTGACAAACAGCAAGGCGAACATCAGGGCGTGCAGAGACACCGCCCAGATCACTGGCCAGAAATAGCTTTGCGAAGCCGAACGCAAGGGCTGGTGCATCAGGGCGCCTCAGTGATCAGGCCGACATTGCCTACGCCGGCCTGCTGCAACCCACCCATCACGGCCATCACCGAACCGTAATCGACTGTCTTGTCGCCACGCACGTAGACCTGCACCTTCTTACCCTGACGACTGTTCTCGGCCATGATGCCTTTTACCGCACCGACCAGACTGTCCAGCGAAACCGCCGACTCGCTGCTCTTGTCCTGATCGGGCTGAACCTCTTCGCCCATGTTCCAGTAATAGCTCTTGTCGGCCTTGATCGAAATGGTCAGCACGCGAGCATTGTTGTCCTGGGGCAGGACCTCGCTGGAAACCTGGGGCAGGTCAACCTTGACCCCCTGATTGAGCATCGGCGCGGTCACCATGAAAATCACCAGCAGCACCAGCATCACGTCGATGTAAGGCACCACGTTCATTTCCGAAACCGGCTTGCGTCTGTTGCGAATTCTGGCCATCAGGCAGGCCTCACTCGTCCGAGGTGTGCACCTTGCGGTGCAGAATCGCCTGGAACTCATCGGCGAAGGTGTAGTAGCGGGCAATCAGCGCCTCGCCACGAGCCGCGAAGCGGTTGTAGGCGATAACGGCCGGAATGGCCGCGAACAAGCCAATCGCGGTGGCAATCAGCGCTTCGGCGATACCCGGCGCCACGGTGGCCAGGGTGGCCTGTTGCACTTGGGCAAGACCCCGGAACGAATTCATGATGCCCCACACGGTACCGAACAAGCCGATATACGGGCTGGTGGAACCGACCGTGGCCAGGAACGGCAGTGACTGTTCGAGCTTCTCTTCCTCACGGGAAATGGCCACGCGCATGGCCCGCGCCACGCCATCCATCACTGCATCCGCACTTACACCGGTTTGCTGGCGCAGGCGCGAGAATTCCTTGAAACCGGCACGGAAGATCTGCTCCACACCGCAATCCGGGTCAGGACTACTGCCGGCCTGACGATACAGCTTGGACAGGTCGATACCCGACCAGAAGCGCTCTTCGAACGCTTCCAGAGAGCTGCGCGCAGCGCGCAGCAGGCTGCCGCGCTGGAAAATCATGACCCACGAGGTGATCGAAGCAGCCACCAGAATGAGCATGACCAGTTGCACCACCACGCTGGCATTACTGATCAGGCTCCACATGGACATATGGTCAACGGCGTTGGCTTCCACGCTTACTCTCCTGCTGAAAGGGGGCCCAGGTCGGCGGCGAAGGCTGCGCGCAGCACATCGGGAATGGCCCGGGGTTTGAAATTATCGGCGCGCACGCAAGCGATCATAAATCGACCTTCGCAGAGCAGCGCAGCATCACGGGTCCGGCGTACCTGTTGACGGAAACACAGGCTGGCACGGTTCAACTCGACCACCTCGGCACTGACCTGCAATTCATCATCCAGACGTGCCGGCGCGTGGTAACGCACCTCATTGGAATGCACCACGAACAGCAGGTTGTCACCGGCCAGTTGCGACTGGGCAAACCCCAGCTCACGCAGCCGCTCGGTGCGCGCCCGCTCCATGAACTTCAGGTAGTTGACGTAGTACACGACGCCGCCGGCATCGGTGTCTTCGTAATACACCCGGCAACCATGGGAAAAAGGTTCTTTGACTGCAGACATGCTTGTAATACGCACTCCAGGGTTACAGCTCGGCGTCGTCGGCCAGTGAATCGACCGCGATCTCGTTCAAACGCTTGGGCAGGTTCAGCCCGAAATGCAGGTAAGCATGCCGCGTCACAACCCGCCCGCGCGGCGTGCGCATCATATAGCCCTGCTGGATCAGGTAGGGTTCCAGGACATCCTCGATGGTGTGGCGCTCCTCGCTGATGGCAGCCGCCAGGCTGTCCACACCGACCGGCCCACCGTCGAACTTTTCAATCAGGGTCAGCAGAAGGCGGCGATCCTGATGATCGAAGCCCCGCTCGTCCACATCCAGCATGTTCAACGCCAGGTCGGCAATTGACCGGGTAATTTCACCCTTGCCACGCACCTCGGCAAAGTCGCGCACTCGACGCAACAGGCGGTTGGCGATGCGTGGCGTGCCGCGCGCGCGACGGGCGATCTCGAACGCGCCTTCAACCTCAATGGGCAGGCCGAGAATGCCGGCCGAGCGCATGACGATGGTGGTCAAATCCTCGGTGGAATAAAACTCGAGACGCTGCACAATGCCGAAGCGGTCACGCAGCGGGTTGGTCAGCATGCCGGCACGCGTGGTGGCACCCACCAGGGTGAACGGTGGCAGATCCAGCTTGATCGAACGCGCAGCCGGGCCTTCGCCGATCATGATGTCCAGCTGGAAGTCTTCCATGGCCGGGTACAGCACTTCTTCGACGATGGGTGACAGACGATGAATCTCATCGACGAACAACACATCGCCGGCTTCCAGATTGGTCAGCAAGGCGGCGAGATCGCCAGGCCGCTCGAGTACCGGCCCCGAGGTACTCTTGATCGACACGCCCATTTCCTGGGCAATGATGTTCGCCAGCGTCGTCTTGCCCAGCCCTGGCGGGCCGAAGATCAAGGTATGGTCCAGCGCTTCGCTGCGCGCCCGCGCCGCCTGAATAAACAACTGCATCTGTTCGCGCACCACCGGCTGGCCAATATAGTCGGCCAGATTCAGCGGGCGAATGGCGCGATCCTGCTGCTCTTCGCGGTCGCGGCCGGTGGCGGTAATCAAACGATCGGCTTCGATCACTTAGATCATTCCCTTCAATGCGCGACGGATCAATTCTTCACTGCTCAAACCATCCTCCTGCACGGCGGTTACTGCACGACTGGCTTCCTGCGGTTTGAACCCCAGACTGATCAGCGCACTGACGGCATCATTTTGCGCGCTTGAGACTGCCGTTACGTTAAGGGGTTCCGTAACCAGCGTGGAAATACCTGAAATGTTTTCCCATGCCTTGAAACGGTCTTTCAATTCCACCAGCAGACGCTCGGCTGTTTTCTTGCCGATGCCGGGAATCTTCATCAGCATGGACGTGTCCTGAGCCTGCACGCAGCGCACCAGCTCATCGATTTCCAGCCCAGACATCAGCGCCAGTGCCAGCTTGGGCCCTACGCCATTGAGGCGGATCAGCTCACGGAACAGCTCGCGCTCGCGCTTTTCAAAAAAGCCATACAGCAGCTGGGCATCTTCGCGCACTACCATGTGAGTATGCAGGGTGACGGGTTGCTCCAGGGCCGGCAGACGATAAAGCGTGTTCATCGGCACTTCCAGCTCATAGCCCACACCATTTACATCCAGAAGCACATGGGGCGGTTGTTTGTCCGCCAGGGTTCCACGCAATCGTCCTATCACTGCCCTGCATCCTCCACGGGGCGGGACTGCCTCCCGCACCGAGCAAATTTATTTTTTACCGTGCGCCTTGAAGCCAGTGCGTTACAACCGCAAACGTCCGCCGCGGCGCTTGGCCGTGGTCAGTCCGTGGGGTATTAGGCTCTGGCGATGATGGGCATGGCACAAAGCTATGGCCAGCGCATCGGAGGCATCAATCTGCGGTTTTTGTATCAACTTGAGCAGATGCATGACCATCATCTGCACCTGCTGCTTGTCCGCACCACCCGTGCCGGCGATGGCCTGCTTGACCTGGGTGGCGGTGTACTCGGCGATTTGCAGCCCCGCTTCGGCGCCAGCGACGATGGCCGCCCCGCGCGCCTGGCCCAGTTTCAATGCCGAATCGGCGTTACGCGCCATGAACACCTGCTCGATACCCATGGTCACGGGCCCGTAGGTCTGGATTACTTCGCTAACGCCACGAAACACCATTTTCAAACGATCCGAGAGCTCGCCGCTGCCGGTGCGAATGCATCCGGAGGCGACGTACTCGCAACCCCGCCCGGTGTCGCGCACCACGCCATAGCCGGTGATACGCGAGCCGGGATCAATCCCCAAAATCAGCGTCATGCCTGTCGCCGTACTGTTTATTTATCCAGCGAGCGAGTATACGGACCGGGCCTGGCTGGCGCTAGCTGCAGCCGGCTTACGCACCAGGCCGCAAAATGCAGATGACGCCACCATAAAAAAGCCGGAAGCGCGCCATAGCGATCTTCCGGCCGTGTCATGCAATCAGGATCAGCCGAGCTGCTCCATGAGCTCGTCGGGGATTTCCGCGTTGTGGTAGACGTTCTGCACGTCGTCCAGATCTTCGAGGGCATCGATCAGGCGCATCACCTTCTGCGCAGTTTCCAGATCGACGACCGGCGCGGCTATCGAGGGAATCATGGCCACTTCCGCCTCGTCACCCTTGAAGCCGGCGGTGGTCAACGCCTCGTTGACGCCCAGGAAGTCGGCAAAGCTGGTGTAAACCTGCACGGAACCGTCTTCCTCGCCGACCACATCGTCCGCTCCGGCTTCCAGCGCAGCTTCCATCAGTGCGTCTTCGTCGACACCCGGCGCATAGCTGATCTGCCCCTTGCGATCGAACATGTAGGCCACCGAGCCATCAGTGCCCAGGTTGCCGCCGTGCTTGTTGAAGGCATGGCGCACTTCGGCCGCGGTACGGTTGCGGTTATCGGTCATGGCCTCGACGATGATCGCCACGCCGCTTGGGGCATACCCCTCGTAGCTCAGCTCGACCATGTTGTCGGCTTCGTTGGTACCGGCACCACGGGCAATGGCGCGATCGATCACATCGCGGGTCATGTTGGCGGTCAGCGCCTTTTCCACAGCCAGGCGTAGGCGCGGGTTGTCAGCCGGTACGCCGCCACCGTGCTTGGCAGCTACGGTGAGCTCGCGGATCAGCTTGGTGAAGATCTTCCCGCGCTTGGCATCCTGGCGCTCTTTGCGGTGCTTGATATTGGCCCATTTGGAATGACCAGCCATGACTCGCTCCTGTCTAATCGTGTAACCAGAACCTAGGGTGAATGTTCACCACCCTATGAAATGCATCGATAGTCGAGCCTAGGCGTGTAATAGCCTGTCAGCCGACAACGATTATTCGTCCGAGCATGCCCGAGACGAAGGAGCCTGGCAAAACCAGGCTCCAGGGGTAGGCTTATTCGGCCTTGGGTTGCTCGCGCAAGCGAATGTGCAATTCGCGTAGCGCCTTGTTGTCCACCTCGCCCGGCGCCTGGGTCATGACACAGGCCGCGCTCTGGGTTTTGGGGAAGGCAATGACTTCGCGAATCGAATCCGCGCCGGTCATCAGCATCACCAGGCGGTCCAGACCAAAGGCCAGACCACCGTGCGGCGGCGCGCCAAATTTCAGGGCATCGAGCAGGAAGCCGAACTTCTCCTGCTGCTCTTCGGCACTGATGCCCAGGACGCGGAAGACCGTTTCCTGCATCTTCTTGTCGTGGATACGGATCGAACCGCCGCCCAGCTCGGTACCGTTCAGCACCATGTCATAGGCGCGCGACAGCGCGGTGGCCGGGTTGGCCTCCAGTTCGGCCGGGCTGCACTTGGGCGCGGTGAACGGGTGATGCATGGCAGTCAGGCTGCCGTCGTCGTTTTCTTCGAACATTGGGAAGTCGACGACCCACAGCGGCGCCCATTCGCACGTCAGCAGGTTCAGGTCATGGCCCAGCTTGATGCGCAGCGCACCCAGTGCTTCGGACACGATCTTCGACTTGTCAGCACCGAAGAATACGATGTCGCCGTCCACCGCACCGACGCGATCGAGGATCACATTAATGTTGTCCAGCGGGATGTTCTTGACGATCGGCGACTGCAATCCTTCCACACCGGCAGCGCGCTCGTTGACCTTGATGTAGGCCAGGCCCTTGGCACCGTAGATGCCGACGAACTTGGTGTAGTCGTCGATCTGCTTGCGCGGCATGCTCGCACCGCCCGGCACGCGCAGCGCGGTAACGCGGCATTTCGGGTCGTTGGCCGGGCCAGCGAAAACCTTGAACTCAACGTCCTTGAGTTGATCCTCGACATCCACCAGTTCCAGCGGAATGCGCAGGTCCGGCTTGTCGGAACCGAAGCGACGCATCGCTTCGGCCAAGGACATGTGCGGCAGCTCGCCAAACTCGACGTCGAGCACTTCCTTGAACAGCTGGCGGATCATCTTCTCGGTAATACCCATGATGTCCGCTTCATCGAGGAAGCTGGTCTCGATGTCGATCTGGGTGAACTCGGGCTGACGGTCGGCGCGCAGATCTTCGTCGCGGAAGCATTTGGCGATCTGGTAGTAGCGGTCGAAGCCGGCAACCATCAGCAGCTGCTTGAACAGCTGGGGCGATTGCGGCAGGGCGAAGAAGCTGCCGGCATGGGTGCGGCTCGGCACCAGGTAATCGCGAGCACCTTCCGGGGTGGCGCGGGTGAGAATCGGCGTTTCGACGTCCAGGAAGCCGTTTTCATCCAGGTAGCGGCGAATGCTGCTGGTGATGCGCGAGCGCAGCTTGAGCTTCTCGGCCATTTCCGGGCGACGCAGATCGATGAAGCGATAACGCAGACGGGTTTCCTCGCCGACGTCGCTGTATTCGTTCAGCGGGAACGGCGGGGTCTCGGCTTCGTTGAGCACGTCCAGCTCATAACCCAGCACTTCGATAGCGCCGGAGGCCATGTTCGGGTTGCGCGCGCCTTCCGGACGCAGACGCACCTTGCCGGTAATCTTCACCACATATTCGCTGCGCACCCGGTCGGCCTTGGCGAAGGTTTCCGCGCGATCCGGATCGAATACCACCTGGGCCAGACCTTCACGGTCGCGGATATCGAGAAAAATCACCCCGCCGTGGTCGCGGCGACGATGAACCCAACCGCAAAGAGTGATTTCCTGGCCGTCGAGGCCCTCGTTCAACTGGCCGCAATAGTGGCTGCGCATCATGGTGTTTTTCGCTTCTCTTGAGTCTGGATTCGTCTTGGCCGACCACGCGTACCCGGACGACTCACGTACGCTCGGGCAAAGGTGGCAAAGCGCGAGATTATATAGGGTTAATCGCCATCGCGCAGCCGACGGCGACGCACGTCCCAGGGCTTCATCCACATCGGTTCTTCCCCATCGGGCACCACGGGGCGCACCAGCACTCTATGTTAGGCAGCATTCCCATTCACAGGAGGAGCCATCATGGACATCAACATCGGAATTTCCGAACAAGACCGCTCGGCAATCGCCGAAGGCCTGTCTCGCTTGCTCGCCGACACCTATACGCTTTACCTGAAAACCCATAATTTTCACTGGAATGTCACCGGGCCGATGTTCAATACCCTGCACCTGATGTTCGAGACGCAATACACCGAGCTCGCTCTGGCGGTAGACGCCATAGCCGAACGCATTCGCGCCCTGGGCTTCCCGGCGCCAGGCACCTATGCAGCCTATGCGCGCCTGTCTTCAATCAAGGAAGACGAGGGCATTCCAGCCGCCGAAGACATGATCAAACTCCTGGTCCAGGGCCAGGAAGCCGTGGTGCGTACCGCCCGAGGCATTTTCCCCTTGCTGGAAAAAGTCAGCGACGAACCCACCGCCGACCTGCTGACCCAGCGCATGCAGGTGCATGAAAAAACCGCCTGGATGTTGCGCAGCCTGTTGGCCGCCTGACCGAAAGTCGGGAGGCCAGCCTGGCCTCCCGACTACCGTGCCCCAGCCAGACTCAGCGCCTGGCGAACCCGCTCCAGACCACTTACCCGCCACAACTCGAACCATTTCCCTTTCGTCTTCGCATCGATTTGAGAGAGTCCGCGCTTTGCGGTTAAATACGCCTGTGCACCGCGCAACAGGATTTGCGATGCATAGGCTAGTCAGACACGACCTCTCCACATCCTTATCAGAGTGCCGCTGCTGGCTGGCTCTTTCTCTTGCCTTTACCAAAATGAGTTCATCCCCATGCTGAGAATCCTTCATTTGCTAACGGGCCTAGCCGCCCTGCTGCTGTCCTTTACTCCAAGCCTGCGCAGTGAGGCTTTGCCATATCTCCTTCAAACCGATGCATTACTTCTGCTCCTGTTCGGCCTGCTTAACCTGCTACTTGGCTCGTTCGTGATCTACAGAGAGAGTGAAAAACACCCCGCCCTGCAAGCCGTGGTCTCGGTGCTGCTGATCTTGAGCGTCGTTTGCCAGGCCGTGGTTGTGCTTGCCCCGCTTGACTTCCTGGCCGGCCAACCTGCTGTTGCTGCAGGTCTGCTGCTTGCCACCCTCGGCGTGCTGCTGAACGTGGTAATTCATTGGCCGCAATCGCACACTCGTCCTGCACAAGGCTTCGCCAGTTCGGAACTGGGCAACCGCGAAACTGGCACGGTCAAGTGGTTCAATACGTCCAAGGGTTTCGGGTTCATTTCCCGCGACTCGGGCGACGATATCTTCGTGCACTTCCGAGCCATCCGCGGCGAAGGCCATCGGGTCCTGATCGAAGGCCAGCGCGTGGAGTTCTCCGTAATGCAACGCGACAAAGGCCTGCAGGCCGAAGACGTGATTGCCGCATCGCCCAGCCGGCGCTGATCGTCACACGTATTCCTTGGTAACGAAAAACGCCACGTCTGCCTAAGCAACGTGGCGTTTTTTTTGGCTGCGTCTGCGTTAGTTGTTGCAACGGCTACTACCCCGCATTCGTCGCGAGGGCGTGACTCCCACACTGAAAACCGTGCCTGGCACAGGCTCTGGTAGGGGCGAATTCATTCGCCTAGCACCGAGTTTTCCGACACCTGCGGGGAGGCGACGGACTACGCGGCTGATGCCTTTGCGTTGGTCGTGGCGGCTATATGGCCTGGGAGTCATGCGCCAGGCGAATGAATTCGCCCCTACAAAATCGTGTCCTGCAGCGCCGAGGGGAAGGCGCGGCGCAGTCGTTGCGCCCGCCCTTCGGCTAGCAACACTTAACGCAGACACAGCCTTGTTTTTTGGCCGTGCCGCACGTATTCCGCCTACCGCTCTTCCAACACTATCTCCAGGCTCCCCGGCATTCATGACTAGCGGTTGGGGAAAAAGCCGCAAAATTCTGGCAAAACCATTAAAATCGCCCGCGCTCCAGCTCCGTCGCCGCGCCACCCCTGCCTCGACTGCTGCTTGAACGCCCGAGCCAGGGCCTTCGGAGCCGGTAATCGCCGCCTATTCAGACGATGCCATCCGCTCTGCGGAACTACTGTATTTAGAAGCCCGTTCAGGCTCCAGTATGACAAACGCCGCTCCCGGCCTTTTTCTTACCGACCCCGAACTCAGTCAAAGCCTGCGCCAACGCCATTTTCCGAGCGGCAGGTTTTTCGTACCGAATCCCGGCTTCACATGCATCTGCCCCGCTTGGCCTTCAAGCCATTCGTAAAACCAGGAATTCATCCATCATGTTTCAACGTCCGCTCTTGCATCTGATTACACGGACCAGTCTGGTTGCCCAGATCACCGCCGGCCTGGTTGCAGGCATCCTGCTTGCGCTGCTGCTGCCCCAGGCCGCCGACAACGTCAGCATCCTCGGCGACCTGTTCGTCACCGCGCTGAAAGCCGTCGCCCCGGTTTTGGTGTTTTTCTTGGTTACCTCGGCCATCGCCAACCACAAACAGGGACAACCGACCCATATCCGCCCGATTTTGGTGCTTTACGCAATCGGTACCCTGGCCGCCGCTGTTATCGCTGTGGTTGCCAGCAGCCTGTGGCCCTCCACCCTGCCGCTGACCGACACCGCCACTGGAGTCACCCCGCCCGGCGGCATTGGTGAAGTGCTCAATACCTTGCTGTTCAGCGCTATAAGCAACCCGGTCAAGGCCCTGCTGGATGCCAACTACATCGGTATCCTGGCCTGGGCCATCGGCATTGGCATGGCCATCCGCAGCGGCAGCGAAACCACCCGCACGGTATTCAGCGACCTGTCCAAAGGCGTCATGCTGATCGTCAAGGTCGTCATCCACTTCGCCCCGCTGGGCGTGTTCGGTCTGGTCGCCACGACCCTGGCCGATTCGGGTATTCAGGCACTGTACAGCTATGGCCACTTGCTGCTGGTTCTGATTGGCAGCCTGCTGTTCGTTGCCCTGGTCATCAATCCAGCCATCGTATTCTGGAAGACCCGCCAAAACCCGTACCCCTTGGTGTTCATGGTGTTGCGCGAAAGCGGCGTCACTGCTTTTTTCACCCGCAGTTCGTCAGCCAACGTGCCGGTCAACTTGCAGATCTGCGAACGCCTGGGTCTGCATGAAGACACCTACTCGGTGGCCATTCCGCTGGGCTCCACCATCAATATGGCCGGCGCCGCCGTTACCATCAGCGTGCTTAGCCTGGCTGCGGCCCATACCTTGGGTATCCAGGTGGACTTCCTCACCGCTCTTCTGCTGTGCGTCGTGGCCTCGGTCTGCGCTTGTGGCGCATCCGGTGTGGCCGGTGGCTCACTGCTGCTGATCCCGCTGGCCTGCAGCCTGTTCGGTATTCCCAACGAAATCGCCATGCAGGTGGTTGCCATCGGCTTCGTGATTGGCATTTTGCAGGACTCCACGGAAACCGCATTGAACTCCTCTACCGACGTGCTGTTCACCGCAGCGGCTTGCATCGCCGCAGAACGCAAACTCTCCGAACAAGAAGCCTGAGCCACTCGCGGCCTGCATGGTTAACCCGGCAGGCCGCGACTGCCCATTATGAAACCCAGCACCCTGCATCTGCCCGCCGGTCCCTGGACAACGGTACTCGACTGCCTGTGCGCCCATTTTCCCGCCATTTCCCGCGAAACCTGGCTCGAGCGGTTTGCCCGTGGCCGTGTGCTGGATGAGCAACATCAGGCTATCGGCGCCGAGCATCCCCATCGCGAAGGGTTGCGCATTCGATACTTTCGCGAAGTGATCGATGAAGTACCGATTCCTTTCGAGGAAAACGTGCTGTTCCAAGACGAGCATCTGCTGGTGGTCGACAAGCCGCACTTCTTGCCGGTCATCCCGGCCGGTGCCTATGTGCGCGAGACGCTGCTCAACCGACTGATCGAGCGCTTCGACAATCCTGATCTGGTGCCGTTGCACCGACTCGACCGGCTGACCGCCGGCCTGGTGCTATTCTCTTGCAACCCGCACAGCCGCACACGTTATCAGGAGCTGTTTCGCCAGCAGCGTATCGCCAAGCGGTACCTGGCCCTGGCACCCGCCCTGCCGCACCTGGAATTTCCCTTGCGGCATCAGTCTCGCCTGGAACCCGGCACACCCTTCTTCCGCATGCAGGAAGCAGCCGGCACGCCCAATAGCGAGACGCGCATCGAGGTTGATGCCGAACTCGACAATTGCTGGCGCTATGCCCTGTATCCGGTCAGCGGCCGCAAGCATCAGCTGCGCCTGCATATGGCGGGCCTGGGCGCCGCCATTTGCAATGACCCACTGTATCCCGACTTGGGCGACACCACTGATGATTACCAGCGGCCGCTCAAGCTTCTGGCCCAGGGTCTGAGCTTTCAGGACCCACTGGATGGGCGGCAGCGCGCGTTCCACAGCGACTTGAACCTGTAGCGCCGTAGCTGCAAGCCACCCAGTCAGCTCAATAATGCGGCGGCGGCACGTCATCCTGATCAATGCCGAATTGGCCCTGCAGCTCTTCCTGGCGCCGCGACAGCGCCATCACCTGCATCTGCAGACGCTCGAGGACCCGCTGCTGCTGCACCAATTCGTCGTTCAGGCTCTGGATAGTGTCGTCCTGAAAAGCCAGGCGGGTTTCCAGATCGGCGATACGCGCTTCCAGGCTCATGCGCTCTCCCCGGCAAAACGGAAGTCATCGGGCAAGACCAGCTTCAACTTCTCGCGAATGGTCTGAATATCCTCAGCTGTGTAAGGGCGAGCCGGATGCTGCCCCCACACCGGTGCTGGCCAGGCCGGATCCCCCTTGCGACGCACGATCACATGCATATGCAGCTGGCTGACCATGTTGCCCAGGGTGGCCACGTTCATCTTGTCGGCGGCAAAGGTGTCTTTGAGTATCTCCGCCAGCGAGGTGGCTTCCGTCCATAACTGCAGTTGATCGTCTGCGTCCAGTTGGAACAGCTCACTGACATCCTCGCGACGCGGCACCAGGATGAACCAGGGGTACTGCGCGTCATTCATCAACAACAGGCTGCAGAGCGAGAAATCTCCTAGTAGCACCGTGTCCCGTTGCAGTTGCTCGGCCAAGGCAAACATCGCTTATCTCCTGTAGTGATGCCTTTCCCTTGGGGTCAGGCGATGCCACGCAGAATACCCGCTCCCCTCTGGATTTTCATTGGTTCGAAACGCGTAGCCACGCGACCGGCACCGGACCCATGTTGGGTAAGTATTTTGCGAAGCCGGTTTAGGTTTGCAAGATAAAGCACTAGCACCTTTGACTTATTCGTCTTTATTGCTATGAGTGAAAGCAATGGATATCTATCTAACTTGATACTAAAGAGCCACTAGTCGGTAGCTCGCGATATCAAAAAGCGATCATTGCTCGATGGCCAAACGATGGCAGTTCTTCAACTTACCAATAGACAGATTGGAAACATTTGCTTTCGACATCACAGTCACAACGGATAAATGTGGCTACTGTTTTTATTCGCTATAAATAAATAACCAATACCGAAGCGGCAAACAAAAACAGCTAAAAAAAGCCACCCGTTTCTCAGGCGGCGTTGAATACAACCAAAGGAGCAGTCACATGCACGTGATGAAGTGGAGTGTAATCGCCTTGGCCGTGGCCGCAGGCACCTCGCAGTTGGCCCTGGCCAGCGCCCAGTCCGACTCCCAGGGCTTTGTCGAAGACAGCAGCCTGAACATTCTCAACCGTAACCTGTACTTCTTTCGCGATTTCCGCAACGACCCGGCTCGTGATGATGACCCGCAGGAATGGGGCCATGGCGTCATCGCGACTTTCGAATCGGGTTTCACCCAGGGGCCGGTCGGTTTTGGCGTGGACGCCTTTGGCTTGCTGGGCTTGAAACTGGACAGCGGCCGTGGCCGCACAGGCAGCGGCCTGTTTCCTACCGGCAGCGATGGTCGCTCTCAGGATGATTATTCCGAGGCGGGCGGCGCCATCAAGGCGCGCGTCTCTAGCACTACCTTGAAATACGGTGAGCAATTCGTGGGTTTGCCGGTATTTGCCACTGATGACAGCCGCCTGCTGCCGGAAACCGCCACGGGCTTCATGCTGACCAGCAGCGAACTTGCCGGGCTGGAGTTAAATGCCGGTCACTTCACAGCATTGAATGCACAAGCCCAGACCGGTGAAGACAGCCTGGGACTTAGACGCGCCGACTTCATTGGTGGTACTTACACCTTTAGCGACGTGATGAGCGCCACGCTGTATTACTCGGATCTGAAAGATGCCTTCCAAAAATGGTATGGCAATCTGAATTACACAATGGGCCTCGCCGATGAACAGTCCCTGGCCTTCGACTTCAACATCTACCAGACCGACTACGACGCTGAGTACACGGAGACTGGTAGCGATGAAGACAACACCATCTGGAGCCTGTCTGCCGCCTATACGCTGAATGCGCATACGTTCATGCTGGCTTATCAGAAATCCATCGGTGGTTTTGATGGTATTGGCTACGACTATGGCTTGGATGGCGGCGGCGCCGTCTTTGTCGCCAACTCTGTGCAGCGCTCCGACTTCAACTCTGAAGACGAGAAATCCTGGCAAGCTCGCTACGACCTGGACATGGCCGCCTTTGGTGTTCCAGGCCTGAGCTTCATGGCCCGCTACGTCCATGGTAGCGATGCCAAAACGGCCACCACCGACAACGGCAAGGAATGGGAACGTGATATCCAGGTGAGGTATGTGTTCCAGGACGGCCCGGCCAAGGACCTGAACCTGCGTATCCGGCAAGCCACCTACCGCAGCAGCGATGGTGTCTACTACGGCTCGCCGAGCATCGACGAGATCCGCCTGATCGCCGAGTACCCGCTGAGCATTCTGTAAGCGGGATGCTCTCGCTTCTGTAACACCGAAGCCCGGCTGATGCCGGGCTTCTTTTATTCATAACGTGGTTTCACAAGGGCAAGGCGTAGGTTCCGGTGACATGGGCCACCAACACGTCTTCATCGTCGGCTGAATGCAACGCCACCTCGCACACGGCTTGGCGCTTACTCAAGCGCAGGATGCGCGCCTCGGCCAGCAGGTCCACTGGCGCTGGACGGGCCAGAAAATTGATATTCAGGTTGCTGGTCACCGCCATCTCCACCCGTCCCAAGGCACCGAGCACCACTGCGTACATGGCGGCATCGGCCAGGGCCATGAGCGTCGGCCCGGACAGCGTACCGCCGGGACGCACCAGGCGCGGCTGAAACGGCACCCGCGCCACAGCACACTCCGCAGTCAGGCGCTCGATACGCAAATCGATATCCTCGGCCATCGGCACCCCGCCACGAATCAAGTCCTGCACCTGCTCGGCAGTTAACACCGTCATCTTCACCCCTCCGGCTCTGTCGCCTGTACGGCACTATACTGGCGCCGTACAATGCCCAGCTCACTCTCGCACTCGCAACGGACAAAACGGCCAAACATGCGTACCAGTCAGTATCTGCTCTCGACCCTGAAAGAAACCCCGTCCGATGCAGTGGTCATCAGCCACCAACTGCTGCTGCGCGCCGGGATGATCCGCAAACTCGCCTCCGGTCTGTACACCTGGCTGCCACTGGGCCTGCGCGCCCTGCGCAAGGCGGAAGCCATCGTACGTGATGAAATGACCAAGGCAGGTGCCCTGGAAGTGCTGATGCCAGCTATCCAGCCCGCCGAACTGTGGCAAGAATCCGGCCGTTGGGAACAATACGGCCCCGAGCTGCTGCGCTTGAAAGACCGCCATCAGCGGGATTTTTGCGTCGGCCCGACCCATGAAGAAGTCATCACCGATCTGGCGCGCAACGAGCTGAACAGCTACAAGCAGCTGCCGATCAACTTCTTCCAGATCCAGACCAAGTTCCGCGACGAGATTCGCCCGCGCTTCGGCCTGATGCGCGGCCGCGAATTCATCATGAAGGATGCTTATTCCTTCCACCTGTCCCAGGATTCCCTGCAGGAAACCTACGACCGCATGCACCAGGCCTACTGCAATGTGTTCACCCGCCTGGGCCTGAACTTCCGTCCGGTACAAGCCGACACCGGCTCCATCGGCGGCACCGGCTCCCACGAATTTCACGTACTGGCCGAGTCCGGTGAAGACGACATCGCCTTCAGCGACAGCTCCGACTACGCCGCCAACATCGAGAAGGCCGAAGCCATCCCGCGTGAGAAAGAGCGCGGCGCCGCCACCGAAGCCATGCGCCTGGTCGACACCCCGGATGCCAAGACCATTGCCGAACTGGTAGAGCGCTACAACCTGCCGATCGAGAAGACCATCAAGACCTTGGTGGTGCATGGCGCCGAAGAAGGCCAGCTGATCGCTCTGATCGTGCGTGGCGATCACGAGCTGAACGAGATCAAGGCCGCCCACCTGGAGCAGGTCGCCGATCCGCTGGTGTTTGCCTCCGAAGCCGAAATTCGCACCGCCATTGGCGCTGGTCCAGGCTCCCTTGGCCCGGTCAACCTGCCGATCCCGTGCATCATCGACCGCTCCGTGGCGCTGATGAGCGATTTCGGCGCGGGCGCCAACGAGGACGACAAGCACTTCTTTGGCATCAACTGGGAACGCGACCTGCCCCTGCCGCTGGTGGCGGATTTGCGCAACGTGGTGGCCGGTGATCCGAGCCCTGATGGCCAAGGCACTCTGGAGATCAAGCGCGGCATCGAAGTCGGGCACATCTTCCAGCTGGGTACCAAGTACAGCGAGGCCATGAACCTCAAGGTGTTGGGCGAGCAAGGCAAGCCGATCACGCTGATCATGGGCTGCTACGGCATTGGCGTTTCTCGCGTGGTAGCCGCTGCCATCGAGCAGAACTACGATGATCGCGGCATTCTCTGGCCGGACGCCCTGGCGCCCTTCCAGATCGCCATCGTGCCGATGAAGTACGAGAACGAAGCGGTCAAACTGGCCACTGACCAGTTATACGCACAGCTGTCCGCAGCCGGTTACGACGTCCTGCTCGATGACCGCGACAAGAAGACCAGCCCCGGCGTGAAGTTTGCCGACATGGAGCTGATCGGTATTCCCCACCGCATCGTGGTGAGCGATCGCGGCCTGGGCGAAGGCACCCTGGAATACAAAGGTCGCCGCGACAGCGAAACCCAGGCCGTGGCGGTTGACGATATCCTCAGCTTCCTCAAGCAGCGCACCGCAGGCTGATCAAGCCTGAACCTGTAGAGCAGCCTGCAAGCCGCTAGGACATGCAGGCTGCTTCATCCATCACCAACGACGCGCATTTCGATGCTCCTGCATACCCTGATCCGCACCTTGCTGCTTGGCCTGATAATGGGCCTGCTTTCTGGCTGCGGCCATTTCTTCTACCTGCCCGAACCCGGCCTGCGCGGCACCCCCGATCAGCTCGGCATGCCGTATGCGGACGTGCATCTGCGCGCAGCGGATGGCACGCGCCTGCATGGCTGGTGGTTGCCCGCGCGATTGGGTGATAACGAGCGCACCAAAGGGGTGATCTATTTTTTGCATGGCAATGCGGAAAATATCAGCACGCACCTGGGCGCCATGAGCTGGATAACGTTTTCCGGCTGGGACCTGTTCATTCTCGACTATCGCGGCTTTGGCTTGTCGCAAGGCTCGCCGGACATCCCCAGCGTGTACCAGGATGCCGAAGCCGGGCTTGAGTGGGCCGCTCAGCAGGCGCAAACCCGGCAACTGCCCCTGGTGGTGCTGGGGCAAAGCCTCGGCGGTGCGGTTGCCGCCACCCTGGTTGCGCAAAGCCCGCCAGATCAGGTCAGCGCGCTGATTCTGGACAGCGCGTTCTCCAGCTACCGACGCATCGCCCGCGAAAAACTCGCGGAGCCCTGGCTGACCACACTGTTTCGCTACCCGCTGGCCTGGACCATCCGCGACGATTACAGTCCCGAGCATTACCTGGCCCAACGTCCGTCCATACCAGTGCTGATCATGCACGGCTGCGCAGACCTCGTCGTGCCCTGTTCCCATGGCAAACGCATTCATCAACTGGCTGGCGAGCCCGCCTGGCTGTGGCTTTCCCCCGAAGCCCGGCATCAGGAAATGCTCTCCCGCCAGCACTGGCGCGCACAACTTCTGAAGTGGCTGGAAGGACAGGTTCTCGCCGTACCCTGAGCGGAGGGCAGTCAACTGAATACAACCTGACAGGCAGCCCCCGCTCAAGCCTGTCACCCGGGACCGTAGTAAAATCGCGCACCCATTCAAGGAGTTCCCCATGCTCGGCGTGACCGACTACGGTGCATTTGTCATCGCTTTCATTGTTCTGCTGGCCATCCCCGGTCCAGGTAACTTTGCTCTGATCACGTCCACCGGCAAAGGCGGTATCAAGGGTGGCCTGGCCTCCACCTTCGGGATCATATTGGGTGACCAGGTCCTGATGTGGCTGGCGGTCGCCGGCGTGGCAGCGCTGCTGGCCGCCTACCCTGCTGCGTTTAATGCAATGCAGTGGCTTGGAGCAGCCTATCTGGCGTGGCTGGGCGGCAAGATGCTGCTTAGCAAACCAGGCGATGCGCCGGCGCTGGAAATCAAGCCGAAACACTTCATGCGCCAGACCCTGCTGATCACCTTGCTCAATCCCAAGGCGATCATCTTTTACATGGCATTCCTGCCGCTGTTCGTCGACCCGGCCCGTCACCAGGGACTGGTTACCTTCGGCTTCCTGGCCGTGACCGTCGCGGTGTTGACCTTTGCCTATGGTCTGATCGTGACCCTGTTCACCCACACCCTGGCCGAGCGCCTGCGCAGTCTTCCGGCCGTCACCCGCTCATTGGAAAAGCTTGCCGGTGTCTGCCTGATCGGCTTTGGCATCAAGCTGGTCATCAGTCGGTAAGCCGGCCAGTGACCGGCACGCCAAGACCTTGACCCCCGGCTTGCGTGCTGTGGGACATCGCCCTCTTTTCGATTACTGACGCCGCTCTATAATGCGCGGCGCCGTTTCCATGGCAGCGGCTGCTGCCGAATAACCTGGAAGTCCCCACCCTGGAGTTCACCATGTTCCGTCCGCTTACTGCCCTGCTGCTGGCCGGCAGCACCCTGGCTTGTGCCCAGTCAAATGCAACCGATTTGCTGCAATGGCACAACAACAGCCTGACCTACCTGTATGGCCAGGATTTCAAGGTGGATGCGCCCATCCAGCAAACCCTGACCTTTGAACACGCCAGCGGCTGGAGCATGGGCGATCTGTTCGTGTTCGTTGACTCGATCCATTTCAATGGCAAGGGCAACGACAATGGCCGCGACGACAGCACGTTGTACGGTGAGTTTTCACCGCGCCTATCGCTGGGCAAATTGAGCGGCAGCGACGTCTCCGTCGGCCCGGTCAAGGATGTGCTGCTGGCCACCACCTATGAATTTGGTGAGGGCGACGTGGAGACCTACCTGATCGGTCCAGGTTTCGATCTGGCCCTGCCCGGCTTCGACTTTTTCCAGCTGAATTTCTACCGCCGCCATACCGAGAGCGGCCGCGATGGTGACGGCGTGTGGCAGATCACCCCCGCGTGGAGCTACACCATTCCCGTTGGCTCTTCCGATCTGGTGATTGACGGTTTCATGGACTGGGTCGTGGACAACGACAAGGGCTACCACGCCAACCTGCACTTCAACCCGCAGATCAAATATGACCTGGGCAAGGCGCTGAGCCTGGGTGAAAAACAGCTGTACGTAGGTATTGAATACGATTACTGGAAGGACAAGTACGGCATAGAAGACAGCGCCGCTTTCCGCACCGACCAGAACACCGCCAGCCTGCTGGTGAAGGTGCACTTCTAACCCCTGCACATCCCGCGCCGTTAACCAAGCGGCGCGTTCCGTTAGATTGCCTCGCCCGTTACTGGGTTAGTGCAAGGACACGGTCTCAGCCGGACAGCCTACCGTGAATCGCTGTCGCCACCTGGCTCCGGGGACTTGGACTCAACTCAACGATCGAGCATGCCCACGTGCCGGGGGTGGCTGGCCACTCGCTGCAACCAGGCGCGAATCGCCGGATAGTCGCTGAGCTCAAAGCCACCTTCTTGCGCAACATGTGTGAAGGGATACAGCGCCACATCCGCGATGGAGTAGTGATCACCCACCAGATACGGCGTGTTCTTGAGCTGTTGCTCCATCACGTTCAACGCGTGATAGCCATCCAGCAGCCTGGCCTTGTATTCGGCCAGGCGATCTTCGGGCAAGCCAAGGAACAGTTTGATGTAGCGCGCCAGGCCAACATACGGCTCATGGCTGTACTGCTCGAAGAATTGCCACTGCAACACCTGGGTACGCAGACGCGGCTCGCTGGGCAAAAACTCGCTGCCATCGGCTAGGAAGTTGAGAATCGCGTTGGACTCCCACAGGCAGGTGCCGTCTTCCAGCTCCAGCACCGGAATCTTGCCGTTGGGGTTCTTCTTGAGAAACTCCTCCGAGCGGGTCGCGCCATGCAAGAGATTCACTGGAATCCATTCGTAGGGCCGATCCAGCAGATGCAGCATCAGCTTGACCTTGTAACAGTTGCCCGAACGGTAGTCGCCGTAGACCTTGTACATAACGCGCTCCTGATCTCCGAGTAGTAGCGCCCTAAGCCAGGGCGCAGGCTTGTCCGTCCCGAATCACCTTGGCCAGGCGGCGCACGCCCTCGTCCAGGCGCTCCGGCGGCACATGACTGAAGTTAAGCCGCATATACCCGGGATTCTTCTCCGGATCGATAAAGAATGCTTCGCCTGGCATGAACGCCACGTCCACATCCAGGGCTTTTTGCATCACGGTACGGGTATCGAACGGTTGTTTCAATTTCAGCCAGAAGAACAGCCCACCCTGGGGGATCTCCCAGTCGGCCAGATCACCGAAGTGTTCTTCCAGGACGCTCTGCATGGTATCGCGGCGCTCCCGGTAGAAGCTGCGCAGCTCGACCAGATGCTGCTGGAACTTCTCGGTGCCCAGCCACTGCGCCGCCTGCCACTGACCGACGCGGTTGGTATGCAGGTCGGCAGCCTGCTTCAGACGCAGCAAGTAGGGGTACAGCTCCTTGCTGCAAATCAGGTAGCCCACGCGCAGGCCTGGCAAGAGCGTCTTGGAGACGGTGCCGGTATAGATCCAGGCGGTTTTGCGCAGACGGCTGGTGATCGATGTCGGCTGCTGGTCGTCGTACACCAGCTCGCGGTACGGCTCGTCTTCGATCAGGGTCACGCCGAATTCGTCCAGTAGGGCGGCCACGGCATCGCGTTTGGCATCGCTGTAACGCACCGCCGACGGATTCTGGAAGGTCGGAATCAGGTACGCAAAGGCTGGCGTGCTGCGCTCCAACAGCGCGCGCAGGGAGTCGATGTTCGGCCCGTCGGTCTCCTGGGGGATTTCCAGGCAATCGGCACCGAACAGCTGGAAGGATTGCAGTGCGGCCAGGTAGGTCGGCGACTCCACCAGCACTTGCGTGCCCGGATCGACGAACAACTTGGTGGCCAGGTCCAGTGCCTGCTGCGAACCACAGGTGACCAGCACCTGGGAGGCATCGCAGTCGATGCCCAGCTTGCGCGCCTCGGCGGCGATCAGCTCGCGCAACTCCGGCTCGCCCTCGCTCATGCCGTACTGAGAGACGGACGTGGGCATTGCACTCCAGTCGACCTTGGGCAACATGGGCTCGGCCGGCAAACCGCCGGCGAAGGACATGACTTCCGGACGCTGTGCAGCGGCAAGAATTTCACGAATCAGAGAACCTTTTAAACGTGCGATACGTTCAGAGAAAGCCATGGATGCCACCGCTGCCGAAAAAGAGTAGATTTGGGTCAAATTGATTGACCCAAATTACGCCTTTGACAACAGGAACGTCAATATGACTGACCTAAAAACAAGCACGGACCAGCGCCAGGTCATGGAAGACTTTTTCGGCAGCTACCGGGCCTTTACGGCCAAGCCCGATGAAATGCTTGCCCGCCGCGGATTATCCCGGGTGCACCATCGCATTCTGTTCTTCATTGCCCATAAGCCGGGGCTGAGCATCAGCGAATTACTGACCCTGCTCGGTGTCAGCAAACAGGCCCTGAACATTCCACTGCGTCAACTGGTGGAAATGCAACTAGTTGAAAGCGTCACCTCGGCTGACGACAAACGTAAACGTCTGCTCGGACTGACTGCCGCCGGCACTAAGCTCGAACAGACGTTGCGCCGTGAACAGATTCGCGTGCTGCAACGTGTATTTGCTGAAGTCGGCGAAGACGCGGTCGCCGGCTGGCTGGCGGTGAATCAGGTCATGTGCAAGAGTCTCGGCTGATTCTTCACTAGATCAGGCATAAATCTTGTCGGGAATAAAAATGAACAACCCGTACCAGCCTACCGCTCATTTTCTGCGCGACACCTCGCTCTCTGCCATCGTCGCCGGCTTTATCGCCATGCTCACTGGCTACACCAGTTCGCTGGTGCTGATGTTTCAGGCCGGTCAGGCCGCCGGGCTCAGCAGCGGACAGATTTCATCCTGGATCTGGGCGCTGTCAATCGGCATGGCCATCACCTGCATCGGCTTGTCGCTGCGCTACCGCGCGCCGGTGATGATCGCCTGGTCTACCCCCGGCGCTGCCCTGTTGATCAGCAGCCTGCCCGGCGTGCCCTACGGCGAGGCCATCGGCGCCTATATTCTCGCCTCGGGGTTGATTGTGCTGTGCGGCCTGACCGGCAGCTTCGACCGCATCATGCGGCATATTCCCGCCTCGCTCGCCGCCGCGCTGCTGGCAGGCGTACTGTTCAAGATCGGCCTGGAAATCGGCGTCGCTGCCGAGCAGCAGCCGCTCTTGGTGATTGCCATGCTCGCAGCCTATCTGCTGGGCAAACGCCTGCTGCCCCGCTATGCAGTGCTCGCCGCCCTACTGGTGGGTTGTTCACTGGCAGGCGTATTCGGCCTGCTGGACTTCCGCGGTTTCGAATTGCAGCTGGCGATCCCGGAATGGACCACGCCCGCATTCTCCGTCTCGGCCGCTATCAGCATCGGGATTCCATTGTTCATCGTCGCCATGACCGCGCAAAACCTGCCGGGCATGGTCGTGTTGCGCGCCAATGGCTATGACGTCCCCGCCTCACCCCTGCTTACGGTCAGCGGCCTGACGTCCGTGCTGCTCGCGCCCTTCGGTTCCCACGGCATCCACATGGCTGCCATCAGTGCGGCGATCTGCGCCGGCCCCGAAGCCCACGAAGACCCGAAAAAACGTTACACGGCAGCAGTGTGGTGCGGAGTGTTCTATGGCATCGCCGGCATCTTCGGCGCCACCCTCGCTGCCCTGTTTGCCGCCCTGCCCAAAGCGCTAATCCTGTCCATTGCCGCCCTGGCGCTGTTCGCCTCGATCATCGGCGGCCTCACCCAGGCCATGAGCGAACCTCGGGAACGTGAGGCCGCGCTGGTCACCTTCCTGGTTACTGCTTCAGGCATGTCCCTGTTTTCCGTCGGCTCGGCATTCTGGGGCATCGTCGCCGGCCTGCTGACGCTGGCAATTCTCACCGCAGGCAGCCGACGCACATCAGAACCCAAAGGTCATTAACTGATCGAGAAGACGGTTTGAGCGGGAGATCAGCCCAACCTGCTCACACGTTCCACGTCATCCCTGACCAGCCGCAAGATGTCGGCATCATGGTTGAGATGATGGATAACGCTCAGCAAACGCTGGCGCATGAGGTCGTCGGGAATCTTCTCGGCAGCCCGCATGATTTCAAGCGCGGCCGATTCATTGTGACAGGCCACCGAATCGAGCGTCCGGTGCAGTTTTTTCAAGGCGCGGTCCATGTGCGTACCATCGTCCAATGAATGACGATCGAAGGATAACAGCCATTTGCGCTTAGTTTTTCTGCCCCACTGATTTCAGATCGGCGGCATTAAAAGCAAGGTAGCCAGACGTACCCTGCCCCGCCTTCTCAACCGGGAGCGCAGGGTTACTCGGCTCCCACTGGGTCGGTAAAGGCCTGCCGCAACAACACTGGCAGCAGCTCGCCTGCCGGCCCGACCAGGCTGATTTCACGCGCATGCTGGCTGGCAACAGGTTGCCGGTTGATATGCACCACCGTCGCACCATGCTCCAGAGCCAGGTGCGGAATTTGAGCCGCCGGCTGCACCACACCGGAGGTGCCGATCGAGAGCAGGCAATCGCAATCGCGTGCTGCAGCGAAAGCCTGACGCAGGGCAGTTTCGGGCAGCATCTCGCCAAACCAGACCACGCCGGGCCGCACCTTGCCATGGCAATGCAGGCAACGGGGCGGCTCGATGCGGCGCCCCTCCTCGGGCTCGACTGGCATGTCCACCAGCCCGACATAAGGCCGGGCGCACGCGAAACAACGTGGCGCATGCAAGCTGCCGTGCACATGAATCACCTGCGTGCTGCCAGCCCGCTCATGCAGGTCATCGACGTTCTGGGTGATCAGCGAGAGCTTCGGCACCCGCCGCGCCAGCTCGACAATGGCCCGATGCGCCGCATTGGGCTGCGCCTGTAACACCTTCATGCGCCGCCACTCGTACCAGCCCCAGACCAACGCCGGATCACGGCGAAACGCCTGGGGCGTGGCCAGCTCGGCTGGATCGAAGCGCTCCCACAACCCGCTCAATGCATCGCGAAACGTGGGAATGTCGCTTTCCGCCGAAACGCCGGCCCCGGTGAAGACCACTACGTGGCTTGCAGACTGAAGCGATGCCAAGGCTTCGGCTGGAAAGGTGAAAGCATCGTTTATGTTCACAGAGTGTCACCTGCATGTCGGGACGGACTGTCTTTGCGGAAACCGAACCCTATCCCATCAACGCCCGTGCTGTGCCCGAATCTTTCCAAACGGAACGCTGGAGAGACTCGAGCATGCTCGACACCTTCTATCGCAACGTGGCGCTGGACGACGTCTGCTGCTGTCGATACCGCCGACGGGATTATCGACCAGGCGTTAATGCAGGGATTTGTTGGTCATCCCTTGCTTAAATGCGCGCCAGCGCTTGGGCCAGGTCGTCGCGCAGGTCATCGACAGCCTCAACACCCACTGACAACCGCACCAACGCATCGCCGATGCCGAGCTGCGCGCGGGTTTCTGCGGGGATGCTGGCGTGGGTCATGATCGCTGGATGTTCGATCAGGCTTTCCACCCCGCCCAGGCTCTCGGCCAAGGCAAAGACCTGCACACTTTCGAGGAAGCGCTTGGCGCCAGCCAGATCGCTGTTCAGGTCAAGGGAAATCATCCCGCCGAATCCGCGCATCTGCCGCCGCGCCAGTTCGTGCTGCGGGTGCGACGGCAAGCCCGGATAATAGACGCGCGCAACCTGCGGCTGAGCCGCGAGCCATTGCGCCAACTCCAGCGCATTGCTGCAATGGCGTTCCATGCGCAGTGCCAGGGTCTTAACGCCGCGCAAAGTGAGGAAAGCGTCGAACGGTCCGGCGATAGCGCCCACCGAGTTCTGCAGAAAGCCCAGGCGCTCGGCCAGTTCTGCATTCTGCCCGACCACCGCGATACCACCGATCACGTCAGAGTGGCCATTCAGATACTTGGTTGTCGAGTGCAGCACGATGTCGAAGCCCAACTCCAGCGGGCGCTGTATCCAAGGACTGGCAAAGGTGTTGTCGGCCACACTGATGATTCCTCGCTCGCGACAGGAGCGCGCGACGGCGGCGAGGTCAGTGAGGCGCAGCAAAGGATTGCTCGGCGTCTCTACCCAGACCATCCGCGTGTCTTCCTGCAGCGCCGCTTCGAATGCCGCCAGGTCAGCCAGGTCGACGAAGCTGAAACGATGCCCGGCGCTGCGCCGGCGCACGCGCTCGAACAGTCGGAAAGTACCGCCGTATAGGTCATTGCCGGAGACAATGTGCGCGCCAGCGTCGAGTAGTTCGAGCACGGTGGAGACCGCCGCCAGCCCGGAGGCGAAGGCGAAAGCCTGGGTACCGCCCTCCAGGTTCGCCACGCAACGCTCCAGTGCCCAGCGCGTGGGGTTGTGCGAACGCCCGTAGTCGAGGCCCTTGTGCACACCGGGGCTCTGCTGCGCATAGGTGGAGTTGGCGTAAATCGGCGGCATCAATGCCCCGGTGGAAGGGTCCGGCGCCTGTCCAGCATGGATTACTCGGGTGGCGAAGGCGCGTGGCGCGGCGATTTCATCGTGCTGGCTCATGGTAGTGACCTGCGTAAGTGATTGAGCATGTCGACGCGGGTAATGATGCCGTGGAAGCCCGAGGCGTCTTTGATGATCGCCACCAGCCCACGGTCCAGCTCGGCCTGCAGTTCCGCCAGACTGGCGCTGGGAGGCAGGGTCTCCAGCTTGACGGTCATCGCGCTGGCTACGTTCATATGGAAGTGCGAAGCGTCTTCGTGCACGCCAAGCAGGATATCGGACTCGTCGATCACCCCGACCAGCCGCTGTCCGCCCACCAGCACCGGCAGTTGCGACACATCAGCCAGGCGCATGCGCTGGAAGGCGGTGAGCAGGGTGTCGTCCGGGCCTACGCTGATCACCCGGCCATCCTCGAAGCGCCGCGCAATCAAGTCGCGCAGATCGCCGTAGCGCTTGCGCGCAAGCAAGCCCTGATCCGTCATCCACTGGTCGTTGTAGACCTTCGACAGGTAGCGAGTGCCGGTGTCGCAGACGAAGCTGACTACCCGCTTCGGTTCGGTTTGCTCGCGGCAGTAGCGCAGTGCCGCCGCCAGCAAAGTGCCGGTTGAAGAGCCGCCCAGAATGCCTTCGGCGCGCAGCAGTCGGCGGGCATGATCGAAGCTTTCCTCATCGCTAATGGAATACGCCTGGCGTACGCTGGAAAAGTCGGCAATAGACGGAATGAAGTCCTCACCGATGCCCTCCACCGCCCAGGAGCCGGGCGTACCCAGGTTGCCGCTGCGGCTGTATTCGGCGACCACCGATCCGAGCGGGTCGGCCAGCACCATGGTCAGGTTTGGCTGCACGCGGCGAAAGAAGCGGGTCAACCCCGTCAGCGTGCCGGCTGAGCCGACGCCGACGACGATGGCATCCAGGTCATGCTGGGTCTGCGACCAGATCTCCGGAGCGGTGCTGCATTCGTGGGCCAAAGGGTTGGCCGGGTTATTGAACTGATCGGCGAAGAAGGCGTCGGGAATTTCCTGCGCCAGCCGCGCTGCAACATCCTGGTAGTAGTGGGGGTGGCCCTTGCCGACGTCGGAGCGGGTGATATGCACCTCGGCACCCATCGCCTTCAGGTGCAGGATTTTCTCGGTGGACATCTTGTCCGGCACCACCAACACCACCCGATAACCCTTGGCGCGGCCGACCAGGGCCAGGCCGAGGCCGGTGTTGCCGGCGGTGGCCTCGACGATGGTGCCGCCGGGTCGCAGGCGGCCGTCGCGCTCGGCCGCGTCAATCATCGCCAGACCGATGCGATCCTTGATTGAACCGCCGGGGTTTTGCGATTCGAGCTTGAGAAACAGCGTGCATGGGCCGGTATCCAAGCGGCTGACGCGCACCAGCGGCGTATTGCCGATTAGTTCGAGCACGGCGGGACGGGAGTCGTTCGGCATGTCGTCACCTCGCTGCGGTAAATCGCACTGGATGAACGGCAACCTGCAGCGAATCGTGGCGTGCCCGTCGCAGGAAATGCCTCACTTGGAACATAAGCAGTGAATACACAACCCGCAACCTGGGGGACCAGCCCTGCACACTCTGGCCCGCGTCGCGCTAGCGTCGACCCTACCGGCTGGCTCGATGTTTTTCGGAAAAGCCCCCACGGCTCCGGAGGCTGCGCGTCTCGAGCCCTTGACCCACCGGTTCAATACCCATTCGGCGTGGGACGCGCTGTCAGCCCACCGGCGATCAATTCTCCCGCTGGCTGGCCTACGTTGACTGTGAGCCCCACATAACTGCGAGGTGCACACACAATTACCGGGTGTCGAGCGAGCGTTCGGCAACGTGCGATAAGTAGGACTTCTCGCAGCCAGACAGCAGAGCGCCCTGCTGAGCAGGGCGCCGTTTCACTTCAAGTCGACCATCGTGGTGCGCCGTGGGGCGCACTTGCATCAGGCGAAGGTCAGGAAGCGCTGCTCGTCGTCCATGAAGGTTTTCTCGCTAAAAGGCGCTTCATTGGAGCCGAACGGCATCTGCGCGCGCAGCTTCCAGGACGCAGGCACATTCCAGGCCTTGGCCGCGGCGTCATCCACCACCGGGTTGTAGTGCTGCAGGCTGGCGCCGATGCCGGCTTCGGCCAGGGCCGTCCACACGGCGAACTGTGCAATGCCGGACGCCTGTTCGGACCAGACCGGGAAGTTGTCGGCATACAGGGCAAATTGTTCCTGCAGCCCCTTCACCACGTTCTGATCTTCGAAAAACAGCACCGTGCCAACCCCGGCCGCAAAGCTGTCCAGCTTGGCTTCCGTGGCGGCAAACGTGTCTGCTGGAACCAGCGGGCGCAAGGCGTCCTTGGCCAGTTGCCAGAACTTCTCGCTTTGTTCGCCGAACAGGATGACCGCCCGCGAGCTTTGCGAGTTAAAGGAGGAAGGAGCCTGGCGCACGGCCTCCTTGATGAGCTCGGTAAGTTGTTCGATGCCCATATCCACGTTCTTGCCCAGGGCGTATTGGCTACGGCGCTTCTTGAAAATCTCGATGGCTTGATTCGACATCTGTTACTTCCTCATAGGTATATGAATTCATTCGGGCGCGTTGACTCGCCGAATCATTCTGGGAATGGGACGCCAGCTTGGCTTGCCAGGGACGCGGATGGGCGGAAACGCCCTGATTCCTCTAGGCCATTTCGAGGGTGCCGGCACGCACTGGGTGAGGCGGAGGCATGAGACCGCACTGCTAAAGCGATGACTGATGTTAATACGACGGGTAAAAGGACGCTAGAGGGTGATAATCTGACGCAGCGTCCTATTAGGTGAACGATGCCCATGCGAGACCTCAACGATCTCTACTATTTCGTGCAGGTGGTGGACCACGCCGGCTTCGCCCCGGCGGGCCGCGCCCTGGGGATCCCCAAGTCCAAACTGAGCCGACGCATCGCATTACTGGAGGAGCGACTGGGTACACGTCTTATCCAGCGCTCGACACGGCGCTTCATCGTCACCGAGGCGGGTCGAACCTACTACAACCACTGCAAGGCGATGCTGCTTGAAGCCGATGCCGCCGACGAGGCGATCGCCATGAACCAGGCCGAACCGCGAGGTATCGTCCGCGTGACCTGCCCAATCGCCCTGCTCGAATCCCGCGTGGGCGACATGCTGGCCGTCTACATGCTTCGATACCCCCGTGTAGAACTGCATGTGGAGGCCACCGATCGACGTGTAGACGTGATCGGCGAAGGCGTCGACATCGCCATTCGCGTGCGTACGCCGCCGCTGGAGGACAGTGATCTGGTGCTGCGCGTGCTCGCTGAGCGTGGTCAATGCCTGGTGGCCAGCCCTGCTCTGCTCGAACGCCGCAGCCGCCTGCCGGCATCGCCAGCCGATCTGGCCGAGCTGCCCAGTATGGTGCTGCGCTCTCCGCAGAGTGAATACAGCTGGCACCTGCTAGGGCCCGAGGGGGCTCAGGCCACTATCCGCCACTCTCCGCGACTGGTCACGCGCAGCATGCCCGCCTTGCGCAAGGCAGCCATTCTGGGCGTTGGCGTCGTGCAACTGCCTCGGATGATGGTGCGCGACTGGCTGGCCAACGGCGAGCTGACCCATGTACTGCCAGGCTGGGAGCCACAACGCGAGATCCTTCATGCTGTATACCCTTCGCGCCGGGGCCAACTGCCGTCGGTGCGCGCCCTGCTCGACTTCCTGGTCGCGGAGTTCCAGACGCTGGATGAGGATTAGGTAACCGGCGGCGCGGCCCGCACGCACTTACTTCGACACTTGCTCGACCTGAAAACGAAAAAACCCCTGAAACTTCAAGAGCTTCAGGGGCTTTAACGTGCAATGTGGCGGGAAGATAGTCCGCCTTTTTCGCTTCCAGCCATCACTACCAAAATCTACAAAAACCGCCTTGAAGCCTAGAGATAACGGGGGTCGTGACCTAACCTCATCCACAAAGCGCCAGCGAGGCACAACGAAAGCCAGCTGCAAAAAAAGTGTGGGTCAGGGTGTGGGTCAGAACGATGTCCAAGGGTGTGGGTTAGGGGGAGTGAATGCGCAAATTGACCGTTCGCACAATCGAGAGTCTGGTGAAGGCACGCATCCCCGGATTGACCGGCGACGGAGAAGGCTTGTACTTCCAGATCAGCAAGACAGGCGGCACAAGTTGGGTTTATCGCTACAAGATCGCCGGCAAGGCTCGCACGATGGGCCTGGGTCGCTACCCAGAAACCGGCCTGGCGCAAGCACGCGAGAAAGCAGCCGAAGCACGCAAGGCATCCAAGGTCGGCGTAGACCCGCTGGCGGCCCGTGATGCCGAACGCGAGCGCCAGCAGGTCGAGGCTGAACGTGAACAGCTACGAATCGTGGAGGAGCGCGCCAAGCTGCGAGACATCAACTTCAAGACCGTGGCCGCCGACTATATAGCAGTACACCGTGCCGGCTGGAAGAACGCCAAACATGTGCAGCAGTGGGAAAATACCCTTGCCACTTATGCCGAGCCGATTATTGGCCACCTGCCCACATATGAAGTTACCACTGAACATCTTCTGGAAATCCTGCAACCAATCTGGGCAGAGAAAACCGAAACCGCCAATCGTGTGAGAAACCGGATCGAACTGATCCTGGACGCAGCCAAGGCACGCCGCCTGCGCGACGGAGAGAACCCGGCACGCTGGCGCGGGCACTTGGACAAGCTGCTGCCCAAACGGTCGAAGATTCAGCCCGTCGTGCACCACACCGCCCTACCCTGGCCTGAACTACCCGCATTTATGGCCGAGCTGACCAAGTATGACGCGCCGTCTTATAAAGCCATACGCCTGACCATTCTTACCGCCTGCCGTACATCTGAGGTTCTGAATGCGACCTGGAAGAAGTCGATCTTCAGGCTCGAGCCTGGACAATTGCCACCAGTCGGATGAAAGCTGGCAAGGAACACCGCGTACCGCTGTCTGATGCAGCCCTTGATGTGCTGGCAAGTCTGCAGCGTATCGAGGGCAGCCCGTACTTGTTCCCCGGGCAGCGCCCTGGCCGCCCCCTATCGAATCTGGCCATGCTGATGACGTTGCGCCGCATGGGGCGCGGCGATCTGACCATGCACGGCTTCCGCTCAACCTTTCGCGACTGGGCGGCCGAGAACACCCACTACCCGCGCGAAGTATGCGAGCTTGCGCTTGCGCATACGGTCGCCACGGGTACTGAAGCCGCTTACTGGCGCGGCGATGTCTTTGAAAAACGCCGCGCCCTTATGGCCGACTGGGCTGCCTACGCTACCACCGCGCCAACAACAAAGATCATTCAAGGCGATTTCAAGCGCGCATGAACCGACTGTTATGACGTGCATTGCTTGCCCCTTCGGCCATCCACTGCTTTAGTCCCTCAGGCAAGCCGCTGTCGTCGACAGCACCCAGGTAGCCCGAACCTTCAAGGCTACGCCGCGTTGCGGTGGTTCAACCCAAGTGCGCACAGCGTCCGGCAGCGCGCACGATTGCCGTCCCCGGCAATGGATGCCCGCCTCCTCATTCATGCTCAGGCAGTTCGAGCGAGTCATTACACCTGCAGCAGTCTTCCTCCCTGCCCGTGTACGTTTTGGGGGTTGCGACAGCTAACGCCCGTCTCTGTAGCCCTAACACAGAGACGGGCGCGAAAACAGCTCCACAGCCCAGGCCCTACACGCATTACGGGCATTCCCCCTGCGACAATCCACGTGACAAACGTGGCTCTGCCGCCCCACAACATGAGCTGTACGGCTGCTGACGTTCTCCTGCGGGAGAACACCTGGGTGACGCTCAGGCCAGATGCAACCAACCCGCTCATGTTCCTTGTCCCGCTCGACGTCCCATGGCAACGGCTCGTCCCCGCTGCATGCCTCCACCCGCCGTCTCCCCAGGAGATTCCGGAGGTTGGATGAACAGCTCGCCCATCCAGCGCATGGATACCTCACAGGCCGCTGGGGCCTCAAACCCAGAAAACACTAAACGTCCCGAGGCGGGAAATACGTGAGGAATGCGCCTAGAGAGCCCAGGGATATGTCGCAGATCATCGAAAAGGGGTGAGGGAATGTCGCATTTCACAAATAGTCCTTTGCTCTCCGCTATTCATCGAAAAGCAGGCCTCTATTCAGTTTCAAGATAACTGCTATGACCCGATAGGCGTGGCTGCACCCCAGCTTGCTTCGTAAGCTGACACGGCAAGGAGTCGTCAATGACCCCCATCCCAGAAAACTCTTCCATTAACTTTAAAAAGACCGCTGCGCTAGCCCGACGAATACCAAAACCGAACAATAAAAAGGTACGCTCATGACTACCGAACTTAAAGAAGCCATTACCGCCGGTCTGATAGGCGGCGTAATCGCTGCCGCACTATCTTTCCTCGTTAATCATTTCATCGTTCCGTTCCCGGACTCACTTCTTGACAACGCAATCGGCAATGGCATAAGTGGCTTTCTCAGTGGCCTGTTAAGCGGATTTATCGGTGTTTATCTGGCGCTAAAAAAACTAGGCCCTGATAAAAAGCAAACGCTGAGGTAACTTTTATAATGGCTCTTATGTAGTCCGGCAGTTTCTTAATACCTCTAGACAGCGAATCCTTATATGAATGCCAAACTTAAAGTTGCCATTATCGGACCGGGCAATATCGGCACCGACCTGATGATCAAGGTCATGCGCAACGCCAAACACCTGGAAATGGGTGCCATGGTTGGCATCGACCCGACCTCCGACGGCCTAGCCCGCGCCCAGCGTCTGGGCGTCGCCATCACCGCCGAGGGCGTTGACGGCCTGATCAATTTGCCGGAATTCGCTGACATCAACTTCGTCTTCGACGCCACCTCGGCCGGCGCACACGTGCAGAACGACGCCAAGCTACGCGCCGCTAAGCCGGGTATTCGCCTGATCGACCTGACCCCGGCGGCCGTCGGCCCTTACTGTATACCGGTGGTCAATCTGGAACAGCACCTCGACCAGCTCAACGTCAACATGGTCACCTGCGGCGGCCAGGCCACCATTCCCATGGTCGCAGCTGTGTCACGCGTGACCAATGTGCACTACGCCGAGATCGTCGCCTCGATTGCTTCCAAGTCAGCCGGCCCTGGCACGCGAGCCAATATCGACGAGTTTACCGAGACCACGTCCAAGGCCATCGAGGTGATCGGCGGTGCTGCCAAGGGCAAGGCCATCATCGTGATGAACCCGGCCGAACCGCCGCTGATCATGCGTGACACCGTGCTCGTACTCTCCGAAGCCGCTGACCAGGCGCAGGTGGCCGCCAGCATTGAAGAGATGGCGGCCGCGGTGCAGGCATATGTGCCGGGCTACCGCCTCAAGCAGAAGGTGCAATTCGACGTGATCCCTGAACACGCGCCGCTGCACATTCCCGGCCATGGCACCTTCTCGGGTCTGAAAACCTCGATCTTTCTCGAAGTCGAAGGCGCCGCTCACTACCTGCCGGCCTATGCCGGCAACCTCGACATAATGACATCCGCCGCGCTGGCCACCGCCGAGCGCATGGCGCAGTCGATCTTGAACAACGCCATGAACAACGGCTGAGGAGACGCGCCATGAGCTTCGATCCAAACAAGAAAATCTACATCTCCGACGTGACCCTGCGCGATGGCAGCCACGCCATCCGCCATCAGTACACCCTGGAAAACGTGCGGGACATCGCCCGTGCGCTGGACCAAGCCAACGTCGACTCCATCGAAGTCGCCCACGGTGACGGACTGCAGGGTTCCAGCTTCAATTACGGCTTCGGCAAGCATACGGACCTGGAATACATCGAGGCGGTGGCGGAGGTGATCAGCCATGCCAAGATTGCCACCTTGCTGTTGCCTGGCATCGGCACCGTGCATGACCTCAAGGCGGCCTATGATGCCGGCGCTCGCGTGGTTCGCGTGGCCACCCACTGCACGGAAGCTGATGTGTCGAAGCAACACATCGAATACGCCCGCAACCTCGGCATGGATACCGTGGGCTTCCTGATGATGAGCCACATGATCCCGGCCGAGCAGTTGGCGGCCCAAGGCAAGCTGATGGAAAGCTACGGCGCCCAGTGCATCTACATGGCCGACTCTGGCGGCGCCATGAACATGAACGACATTCGCGACCGCATGCGCGCCTTCAAGGCCGTACTGAATCCCGAAACCCAGACCGGCATGCACGCCCACCACAACCTGAGCCTGGGCGTGGCCAACTCCATAGTCGCGGTCGAAGAAGGCTGCGACCGCGTCGACGCTTCATTGGCCGGCATGGGCGCCGGAGCCGGTAACGCGCCGCTGGAAGTATTCATCGCCGCCGCTGAACGCTTGGGCTGGAATCACGGCACCGACCTGTATCGCCTGATGGACGCCGCCGACGATCTGGTGCGCCCGCTGCAAGACCGTCCGGTACGCGTCGATCGCGAAACCCTGGGCCTGGGTTATGCGGGCGTGTATTCCAGCTTCCTGCGCCATGCCGAAATCGCCGCGCAGAAATACGGCCTCAAGACCCTGGATATCCTCGTCGAGCTAGGCAAGCGGCGCATGGTGGGTGGCCAGGAAGACATGATCGTCGACGTGGCATTGGACCTGTTGGCGGCGCGGAAAACCCAGGGTATCTAAGTCCCTTTTGCACCAGAAGATGTGCCTGGCGCCGGCACATCTTAACGGCATGGGTTACAGGCGCGCCTCAGGCAATGTTCCTCAATAGCCGTGGCGCTTCCTGCTCGATGAGCTTTTGCACCGTTCGGGTAGCCAGGGAGTTGGGACGGCGCAACGAGCTGCTTAGTACCACGCTGCGGATCAATTCGGGGTTGGTAATTCGGGACATGGCAAATCGGGAGTCGTGGACACGTTCGAATAGGCCCGACGTAATCGCATAGCCCGCCCCCGCCGCCACAAGCTCCCATTGCAGGCGTATCGAATCGGCTTCCACCACACAATTGAAATCGATCTTGTGGGACTTGGAGAGTTTTTCCAGACGCAGGCGCAATGTGTGGGGCCGGCAGGGCAAAACCAGCGGCAAACCTTCCAGCGCCTCCAAGTCGATGGTCGGTTGTGCCACCGCCGCCTCGCCGGTACGCCCGACCAGCATCAACTTCGGCTGTGTGAGCACGAACTCCTCGTTGGTGGACACATCCCATTCGCGCAGCAGAATAGCCATGTCGATGCGACCATCCGCTATCAACTCTTCGAGCTGGGAACTGCTGCCTTCGCACAGGTGCAGCTTGACGCGGGGATAACGCTCGCGCACCAGTTCGAACAAAGGCCCCGCCATCGGACCAACCGCAGAATGGAGCAGACCAACCCGTACTTCCCCGATAGGTAACCCACCCGAGGTTTGGATGACATCGGCAAGTTCTTCCGCCTCACCGGCAATGATTTCAATGCGCGGCAACAGCTCACGGCCAAAGTCGGTAAGCGTTACACCGCGTCCCGTACGATTGAACAGCCGTACGCCGCAGGCTCTTTCCAATTGAGAAATATGCCGACTGATCATTGACTGCGGAACATCCAGCGTTATTGCAGCCTGGGTAAGGCTTCCCAACTTGGCCACGGTAATAAAGAGATGCCACTTGGGATCAAGAATCGTCTGCAAAACAACCTCCCATTTATTATTATATATTCAGGCTTATTCAATCAGGAGATAACGTACCAACGCAACACTACCACCCTCACAGACACTTATTAATAACTTGATAGCCGCGCAGCTTTTATATATCTCTGATTTCCATCGCCCAAGAGCATAACGAGAAGAGCGGCATGGCGCACTTTCAAAGTTGAAACACTCGTTTGAACCCGACGCCATGTTTTTTTGGCATGCGGTACTTGCAAGTGCGCAGCTGCTTTTATTCCAGAAATATTTGCAAATAGATACTGACCCAGAGTCGCCATAGTTAGATGGAACGTTGCTGCCGGGCCAATAGCTTTTTGTGCGGCCTGCGAAAACGGCCTTTTGATTACGATCGTTCGCATCCCGGCGATACGCCTCTATCGCTCAGGTTCGCACGCCACCGATAGCGGCATTGAGGGAATCGCCTACCTGTTCCAACTCGCGCACCGACTCTTCCAGCAAGCCGCTTGCGTGCGTGCTCTGTTCGGACACCGCCCGTACCCGCTGCATGCTGCCACCTACTTCACCGACCATCATGCTCTGCATCTGTGCGGCGGCGGCGATTTGCTGGCTCATCTGCTCCACGGCGGTAACCGCCACGGCAATTTCCCGCAGGGTGTCGGAGGCCTGCGCCACCAGCAGCACGCTTTCCCGGGTCAACGCCTGGCTGCCCTGCAAACGGCCGGCGGCCTGCTCGGCGACCTGGCGCAACTGCTGGATGATCGCCACGATATCGTCGGTTGACGCCTGCGTGCGCAGCGCAAGGTGGCGCACCTCGTCGGCCACCACCGCAAAGCCGCGACCCTGTTCGCCAGCCCGCGCCGCCTCGATGGCGGCGTTGAGCGCCAACAGGTTGGTCTGCCCGGCCAGGGCATTGATGAGATCCAGCACCTTGCCAATGGCGTTGCTTTCCAGGAGCAACAAGCCCATCGCCTCGGAGCAACCGCCCATCTCCTGCGCCAGCCGATCAATATTGTCGGTCACCCGCTGCACCAGCTCATCGCCCTTGCGCGCTTGGCTTCCCGCGCGGCCGACCGCATCGCGGGTATCGCCGGCATCGCGCGCCACCTCCTGGGCACTGACCGCCATCTGCTGCATCGCGGTCGCTGCCCGTTCGGTTTCTTCGCGCTGCTGTTCAACCCCCTGACGCGTGCGCTCGGTGACTTGTACCAGACCGCCGGCCGCCATATTCAGCTGGCCAACGCCTTGACCGATGCGGCCGACCAGGTCGCGCAAACTGTCAAGCATGCTGCCGACGCTGCCAAGCAATTGGCCGAGCTCATCGCGCCGGCCCTGGGTCGTGATGGTCGCGGTGAGATCTCCTGACGCCACTCGCTGCGTCAACGCGACGACCAGACGCAGCGGCTGAAGTATCTGGTGGCGAATCAGCAGCCCGGCGCCCGTGCAGAACACCAGCGCCATCGCCACCATGACCAGCAGCAGCCGCGAGACCTGCTTATTCAACTCCTGCCACGCGTGAACCTGCGTCCCGTTGATTACCTTGAGCACTTCGCTGACCTGCTCGGCGGAACGGCTCATTTCTGCCTGGCTGTCTCCAGCTTGCGCACGACTGGCGGCGAAGCGCTCGAAGGCCGCACGGTATTCATCCAGTGCCAGATTGGCCTGCATCAAAGATTGTTGTTCACTGCCTTCGAGCTGGCGGGCAAGCCCATCCACGTAGGAGCGCATTTCCGTCATCCGCGTCTCCCAGTCATTGCGGATCTCGGCCGTGTCTTCGAGGGTGAAGTACAACTCGCTGTTGCGCAGCGCCGCCAGTGTGTCTCGCAGCATGGAGGCTTGCTCAAGCAAGGACATGCGCAGGCTGTCTGCCGGCAACGACTGGTCAGCCAGATGGTTTACGGCATCCAGTTGATCCAGCAGCACTGCCGTAAAGCGCTCGCCCACCGCCTGCGCCCGCTCCTGCATGTGAACACGAGCTTGGCGTGCAGTGCGCTGGGCCTGGGCGTAGCGTTCAAACTGCTCCAGATACACATCGACGGCCCGAGCTGAACGGATATCGCCAGGATCTTGCGCACGCAGGAGCGTAACCAGTTCGTTCACCACCAGAGCAACCCTTATGGCCGACTCGGACGTCAACGCCAAACCGAACTCCTTCTCGGCCACCCTAGCCTGCAACAGCAGCGTTTGAATGCTTCCCGACTGGCGGATTTTTTCACCGCGCACCTCCAGCACATTCAGGGCATAGAGCGCGGTGGCGGCTACCCCCAAGGTCGATGCCATCACCAGCGCGAAGCCCAGCGATAACTTCATCCCCAGCGACAGATTGCCCAACAAGCGAGTGAACATAGCATGCCCTTTTCTGTGGGTGATGCAGCCGTGAGCCAGCGCGCTGCGTTGGAAAAAAGCCGGGGCGTCTCAGCCGAGTAATTGCTTGAGGTCGGCAGCGGTGTCGGCGATAACCGTCTTGGCCGGTGAAATACCTTGGGCCAACAGCTTGCGGGACAGGATGTGCTCCAGCGGCTGATTGATGGAGTCGACCGCAATCAGCGTGTCATCCCGGTAATGAAATACCGAGAAGCGGCCCTGCTGCGGATCGCCGCGAGTGACACACTCGGTGCGGCCGATGGACAGACCGGCCATCTGCAACTTGATATCGCCCTGATCGGACCAGAACCAGGGCACGCTGTGATAGCGGGACTCGTTGCCGGTCAGCACCTGGGACACCACGCGAGCCTGGTCATTGGCGTTCTGGATCGACTCCAGGCGGATACGCTTTTTGCCTGCGTAGGCGTTTTCATGGGCAGCGCAGTCGCCCAGGGCGAAGACATTCGGCACCGACGTTCGCATCTGTGCATCCACCAGAATGCCGTTGGCACAGGCAATGCCCGCCGCTTCTGCCAACTCGCTATTGGGCATAGCGCCCGCGCCCACAATCACCAAGTCGGCCGGCCAGTGCTGTCCTGCGCAGGTTACCGCCGTTACCCGGCCGTTGCTGCCGGCAAAGGCTTCAACGCAGGTATTGAGTTCGATGGCGATGCCCTTTGCCCGGTGCTGACCGGTGATGTATTCCGACGTGACCGGCGCCACCGAGCGCTGCAGTATCCGCTCGGCGGTTTCCAGCACCCTGACCTCCTTGCCCAGCTTGCGGGCTGTGGCAGCTACCTCCAGGCCAATAAAGCCCCCGCCCACCACGACCACGTTCTGACAGTTCTCCAGGCGTTCGCGCAAGCGCCGTGCATGCACCAGTGTGCGCAGCACTTCGACACCCTGCAGATCGCTGCCGGGGATCGACAGACTACGTGCGCGCGAGCCGGTGGCCAGCGCCAAGTGGCCGTATGCGAGTCGCTCCCCGCTAGCCAGCGTGAGGCAACTGCTGGCGACATCGATGGCCGCGACTCGGGCATCGAGTTTCAGATCGATGCGGTTGTCGCGGTAAAAACTTTCGTGTTGCAGAAGCAGTCTGTCGTCGTCATTCGCCTCACCGCTGCACATGAATGCTTTGGACAGCGGCGGACGGTGGTAGGGGTAATCCGCTTCCTCGCTGAGCAAGGTGATATCGCCGGCATAATTCGAGGCCCGCAAAGCGGCAGCCAGGCTGCAACCGCCATGACCCGCACCCACGATGACGATGCCCGTTTTTATTGTTGTCATGTTTAGTCCTCTGGCGATTGCCGATAGCTCAGGGCCGCTTCGCTGCCCAAACGCCGTGATTCAGGTGCCGACAAGAAATTTTTGTAGGATCTGCTCGACCTGTGCAGGCGCCTCGTGATTGCAGATATGCCCGACGCCGCTGATCACCGTCAGCGACGTATGGGGGTTCTGCTCAGCCATGGCGCGCATCGCTTCAACCGGGCCACCGCCATGGTCGTGCTCGGCAGCCACCAACAGGGTCGGCACGCGCAGCGAGGAGAAAGCGTCGGTCAGGTCCATGTCGATAAAGGCCTTCACGTAGGCCCGGTAGCCTTCCAGGCGGGTGCCTTTCATCATCTGCCGCAAACAGTCATCTACCTCTGGATGGCTGGCGCGAAACTCCGCGCTCAGCCAACGGTCCACGGTGATGTCGGCCAGGGTGTCGATACCCTGGGCTGCGGCGAACTCCAGGCGCGCGCGCCAGAAATCGCGGCGCTCATCCGGTTGCCGTGGCCGGCAACAGAACGCAGCCAGGCGTTCCACGCGCTGCGGATAGTCGATGCCCAACGCCAGGCCGAGGGAGCCGCCAAAGCCAAGCCCGACCACGCTGGAACTCTCGATGTCGAGCTCATCCCACAGGTTCACCACCCCGCGCACGATGTCATCGAAGCGGCAGTCCGTAGGTGGCACAGGGCTTTGGCCATGCCCCCAAGGGTCGAAACACAGCACGCGAAACGAACTGGACAAGGCGGCGGCCTGGCGCGCCCAGAATGACGCATCGTTGCCGATACCGGGGATGAAAGTCAGCCAGGGCGCCTGGTCGGGGCCCTGAATGACGTAATGGAAGCTGGGCAAGGTTTTCATCGATCGCTCACTCCTTTTTGCCACGAGGATAGAGACCGCGGCCCGCCCGGAGCCAGACGCAGAGGCCGAATACAGCTATGCGGCGATTGCATGGCTGGCACCCGGCGCCAAGCCCACCGTCATCACAAGGCACCGGCGAGCGCGTCCAGCCGCACAATGTTTTGCCCTAGGTAATAGTTCACGCCGTAAGCCGTGAAATCCTTGTCGACATCGAACAGCCTGGGCCGGACAAACAGGTAGTGGCGCCTGATCGAGTCGATGCCCGCAAGCGCTTCAGCGTCGAGTCCGGCCATGATGTGCGCATCCAGCGCCAAGATCTGCTGCTCGTCCAGCAGGATGCCCGGATACATCACCAGCCCGCCGTAAGGCCGCATCTGATAAAGAATTAGCATCCTGGCACTGGCCAGGCTCAACGCATGCAGCCGGCTCTTGCTCCGCTCGCTCGGCTGGCTGGAATAAAGGGTGCTAGCGCGCGCCACCAGGTTTGCCTGGCTATCCAGAATGACGTTGATGACGCCTACCGGCACTTCGGCCGAGCGGGTATCTAGATCACGGATCGCCGTGGAGAAGTGGTCGAAGTCCACTTTGAGAAGCACCAGGTCAGGGTCATCCATGATCACGGCCATGGTTGCCAACCGAGTCAGGTAGTCATCACGTTTGCCATGATCGAAGGTTCTGGCAAAAGGGTCGTAGCTCAGCAGGATGCTGGAAACAATGAGGAAACTGTTGCTGCGGACGCCTTGAACCCTGTCCTGCAGCTCGTATCCGGCGCTCACCTTAAGGCAGACCAGCAACAGCAAGGGTGCGGCCATCTGCCTGATCAGGCGTGTGTTCATGTCGCGATACCTTCCCGAATTATTATTGTTGTGGAGGTAACACGGGGCTCAACACAGCCCCGTCCAAGGGCGCTTGCATGCTCCTGAATCGATCCTGATTTAAGCGCCGCGGGTGAGCAGTGTGCGATTGAGCAGGCCCTGATCGGCTACCACCGTCTGTCCCGTCATGATCTTGTTGTGCCTGGATGCCAGAAACCCATAGAGCGGGCCGTGATCCTCGGCGCTGGGCAGTTCCTGCAGCAAGCTGATCGAGCGGAACATCGACAGGAAGGCGTCTTTGGGAATGTCCGACTGCTTCTGCTCAGCCATGCCCAAGGTGCTGGGGCCGGCGAGCTGACTGTTGGCAATGCCGGCCGGCGCCACGCCGTTGACCCGGATATGCGGCGCGAACTCAAAAGCCAGTTGGCTTACCAGGCTGCGAATCGCTCCCTTGCTGGCGGTGTAGAAGGCACCGCCCCCATCGGCCGCATACGCAGCGGTGGAGCTGGTCAGCACGATGGCGCCGGCGCTTGCCTGCAGCAGGTCGGCAAAGACTCGCGCCGACAGCAGATAGCCTTTGACGTTGACGTGCATGATCTCGTCGAACAGCGAATCCAGCCGCTCTTCCGCCACCTCGCGCAGCGGCAGATTGCCATCAAAGATGCCTTGCACGCCAATCAACGCATCCAGCCGGCCGTAGCGTTCGATGATGGCGTCGCGGCAAGCGCGCAAGTCTGCCAGCCGCGTTACATCGCCCTGCAGAACCAGCGCCTCGGGCCCCCACTCGTGCTGCAGCTGAGCTACCTTGGCCGCGGAAACGTCGAGGATCACTACCTCGGCGCCTTGTTCTCTGCAATAGCGGGCCACGCCCAGTCCCAGTCCCGAACCACCGCCGGTAACCAGTACCACATGATCGTCAAGCATTGGCATGCTACCTCCAGATTGCGTGTTCAAATCGGTTCTGCCAGGGCTCTGAACGACTCGTCCATGATGCGCCTGTGCTCGGTCTTGTCCCCACCGCTGATTTCGATCTCCCCCAGACGCGCCGAATTTTCGACCACCATCCGGCAGCGCTCCCAACGGCGGTGCTGCCAGCGATGCAGTGCCCCGGCAAGATCGGTGGCCCCCGTCAGCTCTTCAGCCAGCACGATGGCATCCTCGATGCCGATGCACGCCCCCGACGCCAGATGAGGCGTGGTCGCATGCACCGCATCGCCGATCAACACCACGCGTCCCCTGTGCCAGGGCTCGGGCACCAGCAAGCCTTCCAGCGGCCGGAACACCACCAGCGAGTGTTCATTCAGTTGGTCGCTGGCTTGCCGAACCTCCGGCGCCGAGAACGATTCGAGCAGGCGTTTCAGCCGAAGCAGGAATTGTTCCGGAGGAATGAAATCGTTGACTGGACGGTCTTCGTTGACGAACAGGTACATCTCGTCCTGCGAGACCGGATTGAGCCCCACCTTGAGGTGCTCGCCCACCCACAGCATGGTGCGCACGATATGCGCCGGACGGGGCAGTACCGCACGCCATACCCCCTGACCGGTGTAGCGCGGCGCTGGCGCGTTTGGCAGCAAGTGCTGGCGCATCTTGGAATAGAGGCCATCGGCGCCGATCACCAGGTCGTAGCGCTGGCGGCTGCCATCGGTGAAGCCCACCTCGACGCCCTCGGCGTCCTGCTGAAAACCGCTGAAGCTGCAGCCCAGGCGCACCTGGGTACCGCAGGCGCGCGTCGCATCTGCCAGAATCCTGGCCAGTACCGGACGCATTACCGCGCCGCTGCCAGGCACCTGATCACCCGCGATGCGTGGCGTTGGTATCTGCGCCAGCAAGTGACCGCCCGAAGACAGGATATCCAGCCCGTCACAGGCATAGCCCTCTTCCAAAAAACGCTCAAGCACGCCCAAGGTGCGGAAGGCCCGCAGCGTCGGCCCGCCGATGCTGATGCCGGCGCCGTAGCTGCGCCATTGCGGATCGATTTCCAGCAGATCGACCGCAACCCCCAGCTTGCGCAGTTGAATAGCCGCCGCCATGCCGGAAAAACCACCGCCCACGATCAGGGCATTTGCAATTGGAGTTGTCATTTTTATTCTCCCAAGCGGTACTTCAGGTGACATCAAACGAAACGCACCGAACAGGAACCGATGCCGCCGATGGACACCCGCAGGTTGTCGCCAGCGGTGACCGGGATCATCGGCCCGAGCGAGCCTGACAGAATCACTTCGCCCGCTTTCAGCGACATACCCAGGCGCCCCAGGGTATTGGCCAGCCAGGCCACGGCCACCGCCGGCGAGCCCATGGACGCCGCGCCCGCACCGGTGGCGACGATCTCGCCGTTCTTCTCCAGCACCATGCCGCACAGGCTCAGGTCCACCTCGGCCACCGGCACCAGCCGGTCGCTGAGCACGAACACCCCGCAGGAGGCGTTGTCGGCGACGGTATCCTGGATCTTTATTTTCCAGTCGCGGATACGCGAATCGACAATCTCGAAGCAGGCCATCACCCCTTCGGTGGCGCGCAGCACCTCGGCCACGGTGACGCCCGGGCCGCTCAGGTCATGCTTGAGAACGAAGGCAATCTCGCCTTCGGCCTTGGGCTGGATCAGCGCGGACGCGGCAATCGCCTCGCTGGAGTTGTGCACCATGGCATCGGTGAGGATGCCAAAGTCGGGCTGGTCCACCCCCAGCAGGTTCATCACCGCGACGCTGGTCACGCCGATCTTCTTGCCGACGATGCGCTCGCCGTCGTCCAGACGCCGGGCAATCAGTTGCTGCTGAATCCCGTAGGCGTCCTCAATAGTCAGTTGCGGATGGCGTGTGGTCAGCGGCTCGATGGCCTCGGCCTGGCGCAGCGCTTGGTACAGCTCAGCACTGAGACTGTGCAACACGGATGGGTCGATGCTCATGTCAATTTCCCTCACTGTTCGGTAACCGCCGCTGCCGTCAGACCGGCTCGCTCAACTTGAGCAACGCTCGCTCGACCACCGCCGTCTGCGCCTCGACCGGTGCTCGTGCCTGTTCCAGACGCCCCAGTTCCATCGAGCTTTCGGTGACCAGCCGGCACCGTCCTTCACGACGCTCCATGAAATGGGTAAAGGCCTGGGACACGGTTTGCGCCTGTTCCAGTTCCTCAGCCAGAACCAGCGCGTCCTCGATGGCCATACCGGCACCTGAGGCCAGTTGCGGTGTGGTCGGGTGCGCAGCATCGCCGATCAGCAGCACCCGATTGCGGTACCAGGGCGACGGCAGGATGAAGGCTTCCAGCGGGCGGAAGTTGATATCGGACTGCGGGTTCAACGACTCGCGAATCTGTTGGAGAATGCCGCCGTAGCCTTCCAGGCGCTTGGCCAGTTCGCTGTGGAAGTGTTCCGGTTTGATGAACACCTGGGGCGTGCGCTCCAGCAGGAACAGGTACATGTCGGTTTCCGACACCGGTGTGAAGCCCACCTTGACCGGCCCACCGAGGAAGTAGGTGCGTCGTTCGACCTGCGGCGGACGCGGCAGGAACAGGCGCCAGGCGCTCTGGCCCGTGTACTCGGGCTTGGGCGCATCCGGGAAGATCAGGCCGCGCACGCGGGAAAAAACCCCATCGGCGCCCAACACCAGGTCGTAACGGCCCTGGCTGCCATCACTGAAGGTGACATCCACCCCGGCGCCGTCCTGCTGCAGCGCCTCGATGCTCAGGCCGATGCGGATGCTGGCTCCGGCGGCGCGGGTGTGCTTCTCCAGAATGCCATGCAGCACCGGGCGCATGATGCCGCCACTGCTCTGTACTTCGCTGCCTTCGGGCATGGGTGTCGCCAGCGTGCGCAGCGGATCGCCTGCGGTATCGCAGACCTGAATGCCCTCGCCCACATACGCCTTGCGAGCCACATCCTCATACACGCCCAACTGATGCAGGGCGCGCAAGGTCGGGCCAGTAATGGTCAAACCGGCGCCCAGCGCGCCCCATTGCGGGTTGATGTCGACCAGATCCACCGCCACGCCGATCCGGCGCAAGGTAATGGCGGCGGACATGCCGGCGGTTCCGGCGCCGACAATCAGTGCTCTTCGTGCTGCTTTGCTGGCCATATCGAGTGATCCTTGTTCTTGTTTTTAGGTAAGGGCCGGTTTCAGTCTGCCTTGAGGAAGCTGGAGGCCAGCTGGCAGAACGCGGCGGCATGTTCGATCTGGGTCCAGTGGCCACAGCGACCGAAGGCGTGCAGTTGGCTGTTGTCGATCCATTGCAGCAGGGTGAGCGAGGTTTCCAGCGGGATCACCCGATCGTCGCGACCGTGCACCAGCAGAGTCAGATGCTTGATGCCGCGCACCTGCGCTTCCTCGTGGGCCATGGCTTCGACCCAGCGCTGGCGCGGAGCCGGGAACATGCTGGCGTAAGCCTCCTGCACGCCGGGGCGTTTGCTTGCCTCGTAGCGCATGCGCACCAGGTCATCGCCCACCAGTTTCTGGTCGTAAGCGAAAATACGCATGATGGCGCGCATGTTGTCTTCCGAAGGCTCATAGCCCCAGACCGCATCCAGTCCCGCCGTCAGCTCGAAGGGCACGCCGACGCTGCCCATCAGGATCAGTTTGTTGACCCGTTCCGGGTGATGGATAGCCAGGGCCAAGGCCATGGAACCGCCAAAGGAGTTGCCGATTACGCTGGCGCGGTCGATGCCCTTGGCATCCATGAAGGCGACGATCTGCTCCAGCCACAGCTGGCGCGAATACTCGATACCTTCCGGCACCTGGGTGTAGCCGAAACCGGCCAGATCCGGCGCCAGCAGGCGGAACTGATCTTTCAGGCCCTGGATCGGTAGGCGCCAGTTGGCCCAGGCACTCACGCCCGGCCCCGAACCGTGCAGCAACAGCACCGGCTCGCCGCTGCCGATATCGTGGTAATTGGTGAGAATGGCGCCCGTCTGGATGCTCTGGCCGATTTCTGGATTGCTGGCTTGCTCGCTCATGGTCGTTCTTCCTGTCAGTGTGCTGCGGCGCGCCGCCACACCAGGCGGGCGGTGCGTGCTTGGGGAGTGCCCTCTTCCAGGCGGGCACTCAAGGTCAGGGTGCCGTCGGCATTGACCTCGAAATGGCGTTTCTGCACACCGCCTTTCCAGTTGGGGAACATGCTGATCTCGACACGGTGAGAAATGACGTCGCCGTTCACTTCGTAGCGACCGCCATAGGCCAGCATGCTGTTGTAGGCACGAGCCTTCTCATCGTTGCTGGCATTCCATTGGCCGCCGGTCTCGAAATTCGGGCGATCCTGGGCGGCGATCATGCAAGCCATGTCGCCCGCCTCGGTGTACTGGATAAAACCCTGTAGCCGCTCGCCCATGGGCAGTTCGCGGCGACCGTCGTCGTAGGCCTGTTCCCAGGAAAGAATTTCCCAACGGCCGGCAAGCGTGAGGGGGGGTATCGACATTGTTGTTTTCCTTCTGCTGATTCAGACCGGGGGCAGGTGCGCCTTGAGGAAGGCCGCCACCACTTCGTTGTGTTCCGGAGCGCTCTCGTACTGCGCCCAATGCCCGGTGTCGCTGGCGCAATGGAAGCGGCCGTTTTGTACCTGGCGAGCAATGTGCTGGCCCAGTGACGGCGGCGTACGGTTGCGTTCGCCCCAGTACACCAGCGTGGGCGCGGTGATCCGCCGGGCCAGCGCATCGGTGACCCGATGCTGGCGAATGGTCTCGCCGGCCAGGTACTCGGCAATAAACCGCTGCTGCACTTCGGCCAATTCGGGCTGTTGGTACAGAGCCTGACGTACGCGAATGGCCTCATCAGTCAGCCGTTCGGGTTTGGCCAGAATCCGCTCCATGCGTGTACGCACCGCGTCATAACTGGGGTTGCGCAGCACCTCGAGCGAGCTGGCCAGGTTGCTCGCCCAGTTCGGTTCCACATAGCCGTCGATGGCACCGGCGTCCGGCGTGTAGCCCATGGTGGTGGTCAGTACCAGCGCATTCACTCGATGCGGGTGACGCAAGGCCAGCTGCATCGCCACCCAGCCACCCAGCGACTGGCCTTCGACACAGGCACCCGCCAGGCCCAGTTCATCCATCACATCGATGACCTGGTCCACCAGCGGCGGGATGATCTCGGGGTCATAACCCTCGGTCTGGGATTTGCCATGCCACAGGAAATCCAGGGCAATGACGTGGAAGTCCTGCGCCAGCTGGGCGATGTTGCGCGCGTAGTTTTCCGCATGGCCGCCCGTGCCATGCAGCAGGATCAATGCCGGCCCGGAGCCAGCCTCAATGATGCGGGTACGGTATTTGCCCTGGATCTGGCGAACCTGGCTGTGCAGCAGTTCGATCCAGTAAGGGGTTTCGCAAGGACGCGATGCAGACACGGGAGAACTCCTTGTTGCCGGCGAAATGGTCCGCCCATGGTCGGCCGATGTCCGCCGCGCCAACGGCGGCGGTGCAGCAAGACCGATAGGTCGATTACAGTGCTTTGTCTTTACTGCCGGAAATCGGGCCTTTGAGGGTGCCGTCGGATTTCTCCAGGCCAAAGGTCCATTCGGTAAAGATGTGCGACGTGGCGGCAAAGTCCTGGGATTCCCACTCAGTGGTCACCACGTCCTCATCGGCGGCGTATTCCCAGGCGCCGCCAAACGGCGATTGGAAGTACCAAAAGCAGGCCGAGGAAATGATGTGCCGGCCCGGACCGGCGAAAGTCTTCCAGCCCAGCGATTCGAGGTGCTGGCCGCCGCCAATCACTTCGTGAATGTCACGCACCTTGAAGGCCAGGTGGTTGAAGCGCGTGCCCGGCACCTTGGCATTCATGAAGAACACATGATGATGGTTGCCGCTGGGCGAGCAGCGCAGAAACACGCCACGGTTGGCGTAGCGGTCTGAAACGATGAAGCCCAGGCGTTTCAGGTAGAACTGCACCGCCTGACCGGCGTCATCCACACCAATGGCCAAGTGGCTGATTTCGTGGGGTTTGGCCGCCTCGCAACGCGGCGCGCGCCGATTGATGCGGTCGGGGCGGCCTGGCGAGTTGAAGCGCGTCGCTTCATACACCGCGGAACGGCGCTGGGCCAAGCGAAAGGCCAGGTTGATGCCCAGGTCATCGACGCTGTGCAGCACACCCTCGGCATCGAACTCGGCGCGCCGGTCACTGCCCAACTCCTCGGCCAGGGCCAGCAGGCTGGCGCGATCCTCTACACCCCAGACCACCTCGCACATACCGCTACCACCGCCCACTGGGCGACGATCCGCGCGCGCCTCATCGGCCTGTGCCACATGCACTTCGGAGCCGTCGACGCTGCGAAAGATCCTCACCTCGGGGTCGACAGACGCAACAGGTGTCAGCCCCCAGTCGGTGGCGAAGCGAACGGCGTCGTCAACGTTCTCGACCGCGAACTTGATGCACTCTACGCCGGTGAAGCGAAAACGATTTTCCGATGCCATGCTGATCTTCCCGTTTCTTCTTGTAGTTATTCATGGGCCTGGCGCGGGGGCCGGCCCAACCCCAGACAATCGCGTGAAAATCATTCTAAGAATGCCCCTTGGCACGAGCCACCCAAGTTGAATCAATCCAGCTATCTGCGAAGTGAATACAGTGCCGGCTCGTATGCCGTGTGGCAGACGGTGGTGACACTGAAAAACAGGGCGCTGAAAAACACGAAACCGCACCTGAGTGCGGTTTCGTGTTTCTGCGGTGGGAGTCAGGCTTTAGCCACCTCTTCAGTGGTCGGCTTGACCGGCGGCGGGCCGAAGGGTGCCCAGTTCTCGCACACCTGCAGCAGGTAAGCCTGGGCATTGTCCACGTGCAGAGGCTTTTCCCGGGGTACCCAGTTGTCGTCGTGTTGGTCCATGTCGGCGTCATACTCGAAACGACAGCCCAGCACACTTTCGAAATACCAAAACCAGTTTGAACCGAACGAGTGACGGCCCGGCCCCCAGAAGCTGCTGTAACCCAGCTCGCGGAAACGATTGCCCGCCTCCATCACCTCGCTCGGGCCACCGAGGTGAAACGCCATGTGCTCCACGCCCTTGAGTTGGGGCGGAGTCTGGATCAGGAACATAGTGTGGTGTTCCTGGGTGCCCTTGGGCCGCATGAACGGGCCACCCCCGAGGCGGTCGTTGCAGCGAAAGGCCAGGCGCTCGGTGTAGAAGGCTTCGGCCTTGGGTACATCGGGTACGAACAGCGCAAAGTGGCCCAGCGAGCGGAGCTGCACCCGAACTGGGGTATCCGGGTCAATACCGACCACGTTGACACCCCGTTGCAGCGGCGCGCCCGGTGCGTTGATCTTTTCCGCCGGCAGGCTGATCTCGCGGCGCACCGTCAGCTGGAAAGCCAGGTGAATACCCATGTCGTCGACCGCCTCCAGGCTGCCGTCGTCCATGCGCCGCACTTCGCGGTCCTTGCCGAGTTCGGCGGCGATCTGCTCCAGGCTCCGCTGATCGCTAACCCCGTAGATGATCTTGCGCAGCTTGTTGGTGGGGCTCAGCGCCGGGGGCAGCGCCGGATCGTTGACGTCACAGATGACCACACCCGTGCCGTCCAGGGTTTCGAACAATTGACCATGACGAGTGCTACCCGCGGCTTGCAGGCCAAAATCCGTCATGTACCTGGCGGCGGTGGCGATGTCGTCAACCGCGAAAACCAGCGCGTCTGGACCGATGATGTTCATACATTTCGTGCTCTTGTTAGTGTACGAAGGGGGTATGCGGGGCGCCTGGCATGACCGCGACGCCCCGGCGCAGCAGTCAATCATGAGGTGATGCTGACGTTCTCGCCGTGCCGCAGGGCGTCCATGCGCGCGCTCAGCTCGCCGTCGACGTAGTACAACTCGGTGTAGCAACCGATCAGCTCACGGGTGTCGAAGTAGCTCCAGCGGCAATTGCCGAACGGCCCCTCGAAGAAACCGGCCATGGCTTTGACCACGCCCTGTTCGAGGTAATGGCTTACCGCCTGGTCGTATTCCTCGGCATTGCTCTGGCGAAAGCCGATGTGGTGCGGGCCAAAGCCGCGGGTTTCCTGCCAGTCCTTGTACAGGCTCTGGCCGCCGTCATGGCGGGCCAGCTCAATCAGGGTGTCGCCGGCATAGCCGTAGGCGCAGCTGAACTGGAAATCGCCCGGTTTGCCCCAGAGCTCCTTCTGGGTCTGCTCCTTGGCCAGGTCGTAGGCAATGTTCCAGACTTCGACGCCATTGGTTTTTTTCCACACCTCGATGGCGGCCTCGATGTCGTCGACCACGAAGCAGATCTGGTCGAACTTGCCACCAATAATATTCTTGACGTTATTACTCATGTCCTGCGCTCCTGAATAGTTAGTCTTGGACGACTCGGCAACTGATGGCGTTGGCGGGACAGTCGCGTGCCGCGTCTTCCATTTCGTCCAGGCGCGAGATATCCACGAAGCGCATTTTCAACCGCGCAACATTGCCCTCCGGCTCCATTTCAAACACATCATCAGATCCCAGGCACAGTCCATAGCCCTGGCACTTCTTGGTATCCAGAATGACCTCAACTCGTTCTGCCATCGCACTGCTCTCTTGTTCTTGTTGGGCTCAGATGGTTACAGGAACACACCCAGGTTTGGCGTCTGCAACACGGCCTCGGTGATGACGGCCTTGCGCTTGAGCAACTTCGCGCCCGTGTCCGTGAGGCGCAGCAGGTCATAGCGGCGAACGGGGACCACGTCGCCCTTGTCGTCGTGGCCGCGCTGGCGGTACATGATCATCGCGCTGATCACCGAGATCACGTCCTCCTGTTCGGTGGGCTCCACCAGCAGGCTGCCCACCAGACGCAGAGTGCGGGAGGCCGGAACTTCGGCCCAAGCGTGGCCGCTTTCCAGGCGCGCAATACGGGTCTGGATATGAGCCTTGGAATCGCTGATGCGGTAGGCGCCGTCGGGGAATTCCTCGGCGTAGGTCTTCATCGCGATGCGAATGGGCACTTCATAGTTGAGTTCGTCATCGAGCATGTCGTACCAGTCGCGAAAGCGTCGCTCATCCAGCAACAAGGCTTCGGTGGCAAGAAACTCGGCGGCAATCTCGCGCAGCTGGGGGTCGGTTTTCTGGCTCATCTCTGCGCTCCTTTATTACAGGCATCATCGCGAATAATCCGCTCGGCCTTGCCGTCGGCCATTTCCTTCAGCCAGCGGCGCCAGAAGGCTTCCTGGGAGGACTCGCCGTACACCGAGGGATGGAAGTTACCCGGCCCTTTCCAGGTTTCGTCGATCGGCTCGCGCTTTTGCTGATAATGCAGCTGAGTGCCCTTGGCGCGGTTCCAGGGGCTCGATGCCGCCTTAGCAATGCCTTCCCAGACTGCCGTGTCGTCCTGCTCGAAAATACCGCCGGAGCCAAAACCGAACTGGCCCGCCAAGTAGCATTTTTCGATGAACTCATCCGGCAGGAAGGCGTATTCAAGCTCGTAGTTCCACAGTTCCATGACGCCTGGCGCAACCGGCTGCCACACACGAATACTGGTGAAAGGCACCGGCATTTCGCCAGGAACCGCAGGCTGCGGAAAGCGCAGGTAGCTGAAGTTGGGGAAAATCGTGCCGATGGTCGGCGGCTTGTTGGTGATCATCTCGATCTGGGTTTCATCCAGGCCCGATAGGTCGAACTGCTCGCGAAACTCGGGCGGGTATCCCCACATTTCAAACATGGGATGAATCAGCTTGGGCAGGTCGTGGCCGATGAAGCTGTTGCCGTTACCGAAGTCATAGGCGCAGGCAACACTACTGACCTCGTTGACCGCGGGAATGAAGTTCGACAGGGACGCCGACAAGTGCGCGGTACTGACGTGGTAGGCATCGCCGCTGAAGTTCTCCGCCCCGCTCTTCCAGTCCGCCTTGACGATAAAGCGCTCGGGCTCCTTGAGAACTCGCATGCCGTCCGGATGCAAGCCGAAAATGGCATCGAACATCCAGGCTGCCCCGCCCAGGTATTCCCGTAGCGGCGGTACGTTGTCCGACAGCGAGGTGAAGATGAAGCCATGGAGTACTTCGACCCGTGGCGTGCGCAGCAGGCCCCATTCCTTTTTATCCAGCGGCCCGCCGTAGGCATCGTCCAAATGCGGCGCACCGGCCCAGTCGCCATTATTACGATAGACCCAACCGTGATAGGGGCATTTAAAGGTACTGGCATTACCCTTATCGTGATGGCATATCTCACTACCCCGGTGACGGCAGTGATTAAGCAAGACATTAATCTCTCCACTGTTATCGCGGGTAATTATCACCTTATCCAGACCCAGGCGGCGAAGAACGAAATCACCTTTATTGGGAATTTCGGAAGTATGGGCAACGAAGATCCAGTTACGGGTAAAGATGCGCTCCATCTCGGCCCGGAACACCGTGTCATCGCGGAACACTTCGACGGGCAGCAGGCCTTGATCCATACCGGCTTCTACGCGCTGACACAGGTTATCCAGAAACGCATCACGATCACCCGAATAGATAAGATCGTAATTCAACATACTATGCACCTCACTCATTATAATTATTATCGAAACTTGCATTTATATAGAAGCCACTCTAAAACAAGCTTCTTACTTAAACAACAACAGCCTTGACATTTGATCTCGCGCTATTGCTCACAACTTCAATATCACCGTCAACTGCAACTTTAGTCTTGAGCAGGAAGTGTGAGAGCGCAGGAACTAATATGAGCGCACCGAGCATGTTCCACAGGAACATGAATGCCAGCAGTATTCCCATATCCGCCTGGAATTTAATGGGGCTGAGAACCCAGGTGGCCACGCCGAGGGACAGGGTGACCCCGGTGAGCATCACCACCTTGCCGGTGAAGATCAGCGAACGGTAATACGCCACCGACAGCGGCTGACCCGACTTCAGTTGCACCAGCATCACCGAGAGGATGTACAGCGCGTAATCGACACCAATTCCCACGCCCAGCGCGATGACCGGCAACGTCGCCACCTTCACGCCCATGCCCAGGCCGACCATCAAGGCCTCGGCCAGGATCGAGGTCAGCATCAGCGGCAGAATGGCGATCACCACCGCGCGCCACGAGCGGAACGTGATCAGAGCCAGCAGAGAAACGATGGCGTAGACCAGGACGTTCATCTTCAGCCAGGCGTCCTTCACCACGATGTTGGTCGCCGCCTCGATTCCCGCCGAACCCGCAGCCAGCAGGAAGCGCACCTCGTCCGTGTTATTGACAGTGGCAAACTGTTCGACATGCTCGACCACGCGGGACAGGGTCGCCGCCTTGTGGTCAGTCAGGTAGACGTACATGGTCAACAACGAGCAAGCATCGTCATACAGCCCGCGCGGGGCGCCCGCCGTGACGGCGTTAAGCATCGACTGGTTGGGCACGAAGTCGTACCACTTCGGGTTGCCTTCGTTGAGCGCCGCGCTCATGCGACGGTTGAGCAGTGCCAGGGTATTGGTGCTTTCTACGCCCGGCAGCTGGCGCAATTGCCATTCCAGCGAGTCCACCTTGTTCAACGTTTCGTACGCCGAACAGTAGCCCGCCGGGGTCTTGACCATGATCGCCAGGACGTCGCTGGACGCGCCGTAGCTGGCGTTTAGGAAGGCCACGTCGCGGTTGTAGCGACTGTCCTGGCGCAGCTCCGGCGCGCCCGGGTCCAGATCACCGACCTGCAGATGGGAGGCGATCAGCAGCCCGACCGCCGCCAACGCCACGGCGCCGAGAATGGCCACGCTGGCCCAGCGACGCTCGGTAAAACAGCCGAGGAAGCGCCACAACAGGTGCTTGCGCTGCCCGGATTGTTCCGCGTGTTCGGCGCGCAGGCTGCGCTGGGCGGCGGCGCGACCGACGCCGACATAACTGAGAATGACCGGCAACAGGATCAGGTTGGTCATGATCAGCACCGCCACACCGATCGAGGCGGCCAGTGCCAGCTCGCGGATCGCCTGAATATCGAACACCAGCAGCACGCCGAAGCCCACCGCATCGATCACCAGCGCCGCTAGGCCCGCGCCGAACAGGCGGCGGAACGTCAGACGCGCGGCGATCAGCTTACTCGAACCACGGCCGACGTCCTGCAGGATGCCGTTCATCTTTTGCGAGCCGTGGCTGATGCCGATGGCGAACACCAGGAAGGGCACGAGAATCGAATAGGGGTCCAGCGCGTAGCCCAGTGTCGGCAACATGCCCAATTGCCAAACCACCGCGATCAGTGAGGAGGTCACCACCGCCGCCGTTGCCCGCCAGCAGCGGGTGTACCAGAACAGGATCGACGCACCCAGGCCAATGGTGATGGCGAAGAACAGCATCACCATGCGCACACCGTCGATAAGGTCGCCCACCAGCTTGGCGAAGCCGGTGATGTACACGCCGTAGCCCTGCGCCTCGTACTTGGCACGCAGTATTTCCAGCGACTCGGCCAGGGCCGGATAATCCAGCGGGCGGCCTTGCGCATCGCTGGATAGCAGCGGCACGAAGATCACGCTGGAGGTGAAGTCAGTGGATACACTGTGGCCAATTTCCCCCGAACGACTCAGGTTGGCAGCCAATTGCTCCAGGCTCTGCGCCGAGCCGTCATAACCGTCGGGGATCACCGGCCCACCTTCCAGGCCGTCCTCGGTCACGCCGGCCCAACGGGTCGAGGGCGTCCAGAGCGACTTCATCTGCATCCGGTTGACGCCGGGCAAGAGAAACAGCTCATCGTTCAGTTCACGCAGCGCCTCCATGTAACGGGCGTCGTAGATGGTGCCGTCCGGGTTGGAAACAGCCATGCGCACCGCGTTGCCCAGACCGACCAGGTCATTCTGGTGGTGCATGAAGTTCTGAATATAGGGGTGACCCTGAGGGATCATCTTCTCGAAGCTGGCCGCCAGTTCCAGGCGGGTCAGTTGGAAGGAGAGAAACGCGGTCAAGACCGCACACAGCAGAATTACGATCAGACGGTGGTTGAAAATGGCCCGTTCGACGAACGAACCGGAGGCGGAATTGAAGTCCCTCGCTGACAGGGCGCATGGGGTTTCTGTTTGCAGGTTCATGGACGACGCTCCTCATCACCCAAGCGCAGCGTCGAGACACCACTGCCGCTCAGCAACACGACGGTTTCAGGATTGATGACCAGGATGCCGTTCAGCGCCGCTCGAGGCTGGCTGCTCACCGGCGTCAGACGCCGAGGCCCGAGCATCAGTACCTGGCCCGCCTGGCTGACGAAATAAAGGCTGCCGTTCGCGGCAAGGCTTGAGGCGGTAAGCGATGCGGAGCTGCCGGCATCCAGCGCCTGCCAGCTGCCACCACCGTCTTGACTGCGCAGCACGGTGCCTTTGAGGCCGGCCACCACCATCTCGCTCGGCGACAGCAGCTCGACGGTGAACAGGCTGCCAGCGTAGGGAATGTCCACCGGGGTAAAGTGCTCGCCACTATCCGTGGAGCGCAGCACCAGCCCACGCTCTCCGACAATGACAATCACCTGGCCGTGCTGGCGCACGGAATACAGGTGCATGCCGTCGGGGTTGTCCAGCCGCCCCATCCATGAGGTCCAGGTCTGGCCGAAATCGCTCGAGGAAAAAGCCAGGCCGTAGGCGCCTACCACCAGCAGCTCGCCCGCCTCACCCAGGTGCACATCGAGCAAGGGTTTATCCGGCCCCTCGTCCCGCAGCAGGCGGGCACTTTCCTGCATCAGCTCATCACCGGAGGCCTCGGCCTCGGCGGCCGCCAGCTGGGCGACGCTGACGCCATCCAAGCGCTGGATCCAGCTTTCACCATTGTCGGTGGAGGTCAACACCACCCCGCCGTGCCCGACCGCGACACCACGCTGGTCGGCACCAAAGCGAACGGCGGTCAAGGTTACACTGACCGGCGTCGGCGCTTGGCGCCAGTGAACGCCGCCGTCATCCGACAGCACCACCAGGCCGCGCTCACCCACCGCGACGATACGCCCGCTGGCACTGGTGGCAGCGCCGAGCAACACGGCCTTTTCCGCCTGGGCGATCTGCACCGCCGGTCGTTGCAAGGCATCGGCAAAGTCCGCACCGGAGGACACCAGGGCGAACACACCGACCGAGATCCCGCAGAGTACCGACCCGAGCACGCCATTACGCAGCTGTTTCACTTTCCAGTTCATGGGACATGCCTCTGGATTTCTTATTATCAACTTCAACCGCTAGCCATCGACTAAGCGGCAGGCTTGGACCGAGTGTATGAACCGCCCAGAGGCTCGGCTACGCGGCAGGCTCAATTTCAGTTATCTAAAAAATGGACACCTTGGGGCGTCACGCTCAGTGGCTGACGCTCCGGAAATGAAAAAGGGGCCTTGCGGCCCCTTCTTTAACTCCACTGCTATCTCAACGCACGCTGTTACCGGACAGGCCAGCCGGAGAGAACACCGACTCACTGCCGCCGTCATGCAACACGTAGTGCTTGGGCTTGCTGTTATGCAGCTGCGCCACGAAGCCAGTGCCGGCCAGCAGGTCGTAATAGCCAAAGGTTGCTATCGCGGAGCCAGGCAGCTCCGGCACGACCATGGGGATCGACCACATGGTGCGCCATAGCTGGCCCTTAGCGTCCCAGCGATCGGCCAGTGTGCAGACCCAGGTATCCTCGTCGCAGTAGTAGCGGCTCTTGGCGGCCTGATGGCGAGCGCCGTTGCGCACGTTGGCCTCGACCACCCAGACGCGATGCTTCTCCCAGCGCACATGGTCGGGATTCAGGTGGCCCGGCGACAACACGTCCATATCGTCGCTCGGCTGTAGCAGGCGGTTGCTGTTGTAGGGGATGTACATCTCCTCCTTGCCGATCAGTTTCCAGTCAAAGCGGTCCATGCGCCCGGTCCAGGTGTACATCTCGTCAAACGTCATCACCCCCGCCGCCGCGGGTGTCGGCGTATCGCAGCAGCCGTTCGGCAGTTTGCGCACCCGGCGTTGACCCTTAAGGTAGACCCAGGTCTGCAACTGATCGGGGTCCAGGTATTCGTGGGCCAGCAAGGCCTCGCCCGCACGCAGCGGCGGACCGATGTTGCGGATCGCCACCTGCCAGAACGGCTTATTGGCCTTCTCGTACTGTTCCAGGTTGCTGTTCTGGTCGTAAAACGGCAATTGCTCGTTGGTCACCGCATCGGTCACCAGGACCGAGCGCCCATCGGCGAGGATCTGGTACCAGGTCGTATGGTGCTCGAAACGCATCCCGCGCCAACGCAGCACGTGATTCCACATGACCTGCTCGGCACTTTGGGCAATAGGGAACGGGATACCGCCGTAAACGCCCTTGGGCACGCCCTTTTCCAGGGTGCCGCGGGTGGCGTTGGCGAAGGTGTTGTCATACACCCACTGCGGCGCCGCCGCAGTTCGGTGCGTGGGATAGACGTCGATACGGAAGGAGTCGGGATACTTCTTCAGCATCGCCTTGGTGCCTTCCGTGAGCTGCGCGGCGTGCTGTTCCATATTGCGCGCCGTGATCGAGAGCAGCGGCTTTTCGTCCTTGAACGGATCACCCCGTCGCCCGCCTGCCGTATCGCCGGCCGTTGCCGTGGTCAAACCGCCGGCCCAGGCCGGAATGGAGCCGTCGGCGTTACCCGCCCTTTCGGCGCCCAGTGGAGTCAAATCACCTTTGAGACGCTGGGCCTGATCGGCACTCACGCTGGCATGGACGGACGTCGCAAGGGCACAGGCCACCAGCGCCAGGCCTTGTCCTATAGCAAGAAGCTTTTTCATAGATACCTCACCGCTCTTGTTATTGTTTTAAAGCCGTTTCAGAAGCTATGTCTGACCGTGACAGCGACGAAATCACGATCTTTACGGGCCTGGCGATAGCTGAACTCATTGTTCTCATCCAGGAACTCGCCACCTGGGCCAAAGAAGCGGGTATACGCCAGGTTGAACTCCCACTCACTCATGTACAGGCCGCTGAGGCCGAGGGTGAAATCGCCGCCGCCCTCGGGTGGTACCGCCGAGGAACCGAGAATGTTGCGCGAGCCATTGGGCGAGAAACCGACCCCGAGTGGTACGCCAACATCCCAGCCGGAAAACAGCTGCCGGTAGGTCGGCTTGAACACCGCCCGCATAGACCAGGCATCACGGGTTGCGTTGGTATCCAGCGCTGCACAGCTCTGCTCGCAGTTCAGCAGACGCGTCCAGGCGACTTCCGCCACCAGACTGGCCTCGTTCCACAGCGGGGTATGTGGCACGCTCCAGATGGTCGAGACGTTGATATGCGCGGTATCACCCACGGCATAGGCAGGGTTGTCCCGGTTATCGGGGCTGGCGATGACGCCCGGCGGGGCCAGGGCAGAGGCATCGACGGCATGGGTGGAGGCAAGGGACTGGTCCTTGCGGATCGACGCCTCGGTCGCCAGGTTGATTTCACCGAAGCTGCGGCTGGCACTGATGCCATACAGGGTGGTGTCTTCGTGATAAGCCAGGTAATAGCTGGTCGGCATGACCACGAATCCCGGCCCGGCTGGCACCAGGCCAAGACGCATGACCTGCTGGAAATCCTTGTCGTGGAAACGCAGGGCATAGAAGCCCAGGTCGGTTTCACCCAGACGCCAGCGCAGCTGGAGACCGAACTGGCCGGAGTCGCTGGCCGCCATGTCGGACTCACGCTCGGCAGAGAACGGACCCAGTAACAGCCGCTCCGCCCCGCTGCCCACAACATCGGAGAAGGAGAAATAACTCCCTACTGCCGGTATGCGGTTATGCAGATGGCGAACTTGGTAATACCCCTCGAGCGTAAGGTTGTTGCTCAGTTCCAGCTGCGCCGATACCTGGGGCACCGGCAACACGAACTCCTTGGCCTCGGCGGTCGGATCGCTCAGCAGGCGGGTGATATCGAATGCGCTCTGCGCCCCGGCAATGGCGTTGTTGGCGAAGAACAGGCTCTCACCCCAGACCAGCGAATGCTGCCCGACCCGCAAACCGGCGGTCATGTCGCCCAGTTGGAAACGCCCGAACAGGAAGGCATCACGCAACTCCACATCGCGGCCATGCTGTTCGCGGGTCTTTTTGGTGAATTCGTTGTACTCACGCGAACGATGATTGACCGTGCCGCCGGGGTTGTCGTTTTCGCGGTTGTACACCGTGTCGTACAAGCCCTGGGCACTGATGCGCGCCCCGAAGCCCTGGTCGCTGACCACGTCCAGTTCGCTGTACAGCTCGAATCGGTTGGAAATCAGGCCGGTGCTGAAATTCTGATTGCCATCGTCCAGGTTGGGGTTGGCCAGCAGCTCGCTGTCACGCTCCTGGGTACGGAAGGCAGCCGAATACCGCAGCGTGTTGGTGAAGTCAGCCCTGACGCCATCCGCCAGCTCCCAACTCATAGATGCCCAGCCTGTGGAGGGCAACAACGAGGCCGACAACAGCACTGTCCCCCACGTTAAATAGCCATTTTTCTTTTTCTTCATGTAGATCATGGGTTTAGCTCCGCACATTTATCTTTATTGTTCGGCGTTACGCTTTCCAGAACCTGCTAAAACTCGAGCCTTCGGGCCCGTCAACCCCTTCAGCACACAGGCTGCAGTCCATCCCAGCAGAGGTATTTGATTTCCAGATACTCATCGATGCCGTATTGGGAACCCTCACGGCCCAGACCGCTCTGTTTCACCCCGCCGAACGGCGCCACCTCGCTGGAGATCAGTCCGGTGTTGATGCCGACCATACCGGTCTCCAGGGCTTCGGCGGTGCGCCAGACCCGCTGCGCATCGCGGCTGAACAGGTAGGCAGCGAGACCGAAGTCGGTGTCGTTGGCCATGGCAATGGCCTCGGCATCGTCCGCAAAGCGCAGCAGCGGCATCACCGGACCGAAGGTCTCTTCGCGGGCGATGGTCATGGCGAGGTTCACATCCGCCACCACGGTGGGCTCGAAGAAGGCGCCACCCAGCGCGTGACGACGCCCCCCCACCAGCACACGGGCGCCGCCGCTAATGGCATCGCGCAGGTGCTGCTCGACCTTGGCCACCGCAGCCTCGTCGATCATCGGGCCGATCTGGGTGCCTTCCTCCAGGCCATTGCCAACCCGCAGCTCGGCAGTCCGTGCGGCCAGCCGCTCGGCCAACTGGTCATAGATGCTGTCATGCACCAGCACGCGGTTGGCGGCGATGCAGGACTGCCCGGAGTTGCGGAACTTGGCCACCAGGATGCCCTCGACCGCAGCGTCCAGATCGGCATCCTCGAAGACGATCAGGGGCGCGTTGCCGCCCAGCTCCATGGAGCACTTCTTGATGGTGCTGGCCGACTGTTCAAGCAGGATGCGCCCGACCTCGGTGGAGCCGGTAAAGGTGATCTTGCGCACCAGCTTGTGGCGGGTCAGCACGCCACCGGTGGCGCGAGTGGCGTTGCCGGTGATCACCGAGAACAACCCGGCGGGAATCCCGGCGCGCAGGGCCAGCTCGCCCAGCGCCAGAGCGGTCAGAGGTGTCTGGCTTGCTGGCTTGACCACCATCGAGCAGCCAGCGGCCAGCGCTGGACCGGCCTTGCGGGTGATCATCGCCGCAGGAAAGTTCCACGGGGTGATCGCCGCGCACACGCCAATCGGCTGCTTTAGCGCCAGGATGCGCTGGCTCGACCTGGGCGCGGGAATCACGTCGCCGCGCACGCGCTTGGCTTCCTCGGCGAACCACTGCAGGAAGGAAGCCGCGTAGTCGACCTCCCCGCGGGCCTCGCTGAGCGGCTTGCCCTCCTCCAGGGTAATCAGCGTGGCCAGGTCATCCTTGTGCTCCACCACCAGTTGGTACCAGCGGTTGATCACCTCGTAGCGGTGCTTGGCGGTGGTCTGACTCCAGGCGCGGAAGGCCCGGTCGGCGGCTTCGATGGCCGCCTCGGTCTCTGCTTCCTTGCAGATCGGCAACTCCACCAGCAGCTGTCCAGTCGCCGGATTGCTCAAGGCGTATTTGCCGTGCGGGGTCTCGGTGATCCAGGTGCCGTCGATCAGTGCGCCGGTGCGCCACAGACTGGGGTCTTTCAGGAGTTCGACTGACATCATCGGGTCCTCAGCAGGGGAAGCGGCCAATCAGGAACTGGCTGTCGTCGTCCGAGGTGCACTCAAGCTTCGACGCCACCAGGCCCTGGCGCAGGGTCTTCATCATGCGGTCGGGAATACGCGCACCCGGCGCACGCAGCGGGCCTCCGTTGAAGCCGGCCAGCCAGTCCATGTACTTCCAGTGAGCGCGGTTGATGTAGTTGGAGCCGGCCATGTAGGCACCGGTGGCGGCACCCACGGCGGCACGCGCCGGCTGCGCCTGCCAGTACAAAGCCATGGCCTCTTCCCATTTCCCTTCGCGGGCCAGGTTGAAGGTCGTCGGGAAGTGATCGCCCATCCACTGGGTGTAACTGGTGCCGGAGAACTGCAGGTCCATGAACTTCATCAACGGGATGATGTCGCTCTCGATAGGGCAACTGATGATCACGTCGTCCCTGAAGCGGTGGTAGGACTCCACCAGCCCGCCAATATGCGGGAAGCCCTGTTCAGCCTTGAGCGAGACAACGTTGGGGCATTCATCGATCAGACGGCGAATCAGCTCGGGGGACATGCCCTGGGGATGCACGCGCTCGAAGCCCCACAACGGAATGGCAAAGAGCATTACTGCCAGGTCGGTCGCGTCGCAGAATTCCTTGGTGTAGTCGTAGATGTCCTGCTCGCTGGTCGGCCAGAAGTTCGACGGATAGGACAGCAGCGCGATATCGGCACCGGCCTTCTCAGCCAGCTTCACCGCTTCGATGTTGTCACCCAGAGTGCCGAAGCCGGCATGGAAGAACAGGTCCAGCTCGTCGCCGGAAGTGTCCTTGGCCCAGGCAGTAAGCTGCGCATTCTCTTCCGGAGTAATCGCCACTTCGGTGCACAGCAGAGTGGACTTGAACCCCAGACTGGCGATCTTCTGGATATCGTGGCGAATGCCGCGCTCGTTCAAATGCTTGAGATCAGCGCTGTAGCTGGGGATGGTCACCCCCGAACAGCCCACTAGATTTTCCCAGGCCCACTCACGGGCCTCATTGCGCTTGTAATCAGCCATTCTTGCTTCTCCTTATTTATTATTTTTCAGCGGTCGATGGTTACGACGCCGGCGGGGATCAACTGGTATTGGTTGGTGGCCAGCGCTTCGCGCAGCAGCATTTCTGCAATCACCACGTCCTGGAGTGCGGTGCCGACCGATTTGTAGAGGACGATGTCCGTCGAGGCCTTGCGGGCGGCGACCCGACCGGCCATGACATCGCCGAGGCCGACCGTTTTGCTGGCCACGTCCACGCCCTGCCGCACGGCTTCCAGCGCATCGCCGGTCTCGTGCAGCACTTCTTCGAGCATGTCGGCAATAATGAGATCGGCGCGCGCCATGGCCGCCGAGTCCACTTCACGTTGTTCGGGCAAGGTGGATCCGACCGAAATCACCACCATCCCTGGCTGCAGCCATTCGCCGAGCAGGACCGGTGATTCATCGCGACTGCGCGCCGCACAAAACACCACATCCACATCCTTGATGGCGGCCTGCGGCGTGTCAGCCACCTCCACGCGCACGTCATGGGAGGCCCAAAAGGCATCGGCAAATCGCTGGCGGCTGCTTGGGGTCGGGCTGAATACCCGGGCCTGCGACACCTCGCGCACTGCCAGTAAGGCTGTCAGCAACCCGCTCGCCAACGCGCCAGAGCCGATCACCCCCACCCGCAACACGCCGGTCGGATTCGACGCATTGACCGCCACTATTGCTGTGGCAGCAGTGCGAATGTCGGTAATGCGATTGCCGTCGATCAGCGCGGCCAATTCCATGGTGCGCTGGTCAAACAGCGATATCAGGTAACTGGCACGATGAATCTTGGGCGAAGCCGAGATCAGCTTGCAGCCCATGTATTCACCCGAAGGCGACAGCGCGCACAGGCTGCGCAACCAGAACCCCTCCCCCCGCGCCATCACACGAGGGGGAACCATCTCGGGCTTGATGGGTTTTGCGTAAGCATCGGCGAGCGCTGCAATGGATTTTGACCAGACAGCCAATTCGGCGACGTCTGAATCCCGGAGAAACGGGGTCGAAATGCTAGTACTCTGGTTAGATACAGCCGTGTTCATAGAGGCTCTCCTGTGTTGGGCCGGAGTGTAAGAACTCGCCCAGGGAGCAGCTACGCAACGCGGTCTAATTCAGTTATCTATAAAATGAGGGGCTCGGGATGTAATACAACATCTATTGGATGCGTTGACTTAAGGCTTTTAAAAAAACGAGAAGCGTCGTACAAGAGTCAATGTGATGAGGTCAGTTGATATCCGCATGAGGCAATAGGTACTCACAGACAGTGCAACCAAGCTTGCGATTTATCAAATCGCTAATGGAATCACCATGTCGCGGCACAGCTATGCCACCGTACGAATCCGAACCAGGTGATTTGGCCCGGTTCGGATTCGTGCAAGCCCTGGTTCGGAATCGTGCAACGCCCAGTTCGGAATCCGAACCAAGCCTGAAATCAAATACTTACGGCGCAGTTCGGAATCCGAACTCCCCTAGTACAGTACATACAAATACAAGCATTAGTATTAGTACTGTACCGCGCGCACGAGAATGCAGCGCTTGGCTTGTGCCTCGATGGGCTGAACAAACTGAAACTGACCCCATCTCGCGGCGGCAGGCCATTCAGGCTTCAAGCTGTGAGCCGACGCCGCCCAAACGCCAACTCGACGACCAGGTGTTCGCACAGGTACAGGTCTGCCTCGATGAGCTTCGTCAGCACAGCCGATTCAGGCGCGAATCCTGATCCGTTATGCCAGTGGAATAATTCCACCGTCCGGCTCATTGACGGTTATGTCAGTGACATAACCGTCCGTAACTCGAGAGGCAATAACCGAACGATTCACTTTCAGTTTTTTGGCTGTATTGGCTCACGACATTGCGCATCATCACGCCACTTACGCCGCCGCGAGGACCTGGCCGTGAACTCGTTCCATCCGCTCCTGGGCGCTTTGCGCAGCAACATAAGCCTGACCCTGCCCACCTACCTGCTAACCGACTACGACGTGCTGGCTCGCCGCACTCTCTCCGGACTCGCAACATTTCCGGTGCGTTATTGAGGCGGTTCTGCATTTGTTGAAACGCCCGTCAACTTTGGCGCCTGATGTCATCGGCTTGGGTACATATGCGATGATGTTGGCATCGTGGCAAGCCAGGATTTCCGCGCCCTTGAATAACCTCGGTCAGCCACCACCGACAGTGTTTCTGGCCCCATCACCTCTCGGGCCTGCCTGGCCATCGAACTGAGCTGACCCCGGTCTGAGCCGGCGTTGGAACGAATCACCCGGACAAGCAGGTCTCGCTGGCCGATCCTGATGCCCGCTCCATGATGACTCGCGACACTGAATTGTCGGCTACAACGTGCAGACGGCGGTCGATACACAGCACCATTTGATTTGTTGCGCGTGAGGTTGGTGCGCGACTGGCTGGCCAGCGGCGAACTGACCCATGTGCTGCCAGGCTGGGAGCCACAGCGCGAGATCCTCCATGCTGTATACCCTTCGCTCCGGGGCAACTGCGGTGCGCGCCTGCTCAACTTCCTGGTCGCAGCTCCAGACGCTGGATGAGGATTAATAACGGGCGCAGCCCGCGCACACTCAGCGCTCCACCGTGAACATCGCGATACCGACATCTGTTGATGTTGAAGCCAACACTAAGGTGTGGGTCAAGTTGTGGGTCGAGCCAAAATTGCAAACCCCAGAAACGCGAAAGCCCCGTAGAACGGGGCTTTCGACGTACTATTTGGCGGGAAGATAGGGATTTGAACCCTAGGAACCATTGCTGGTTCAACGGATTTCGAATCCGTCCCGTTCGGCCACTCCGGCATCTTCCCAAGTCGGCGCGCATCATACCAGCTCATGTCCATTTGTCGAACCCTTTTGCAGGGAATTTTCGCGCAGGATCAGATGCTTGCGTGCGATGCGTCGCCCGTGCCAGCTCAAGCCGTAAGGCGGGTCAGCGCTTCGCGGTATTTATCGGCGGTTTTCTGGGCGACATCGGCCGGTACGGCGGGGGCCGGTGGCTCCTTGTTCCAGCCGGTGGATTCCAACCAATCGCGCACGAACTGTTTGTCGAAGCTCGGTGGGTTCCTGCCTTCGGCGTAGCTATCAGCCGGCCAGAAGCGGCTGGAATCCGGGGTCAGCACTTCGTCCATTAAGGTCAGGGTGCCGTTTTCATCCAGGCCGAATTCGAACTTGGTGTCGGCGATGATAATGCCGCGGGTGGCAGCGTATTCGACGGCGGCGGTGTACAGCGCAATGGAGGTGTCGCGCACCTTGGCCGCCAGGTCCTTGCCGATGATGGCTTCGCACTGTTCGAAGGAGATGTTCTCGTCATGGTCGCCCACGGCAGCCTTGGTCGAAGGCGTAAAGATCGGCTCTGGCAGCTTGGCGGCTTCCTTGAGTCCTGCGGGCAGCTGAATGCCGCAGACGGTACCGCTCTGCTGGTATTCCTTCCAACCGGAACCCACGATGTAGCCACGCACGATGGCCTCCACCGCGACCGGCTTGAGGCGCTTGGCGACTACCGCGCGGCCTTCCACCAGCGGCAGCTCGGCGGCGGGCACCACGTCTTCAACTTTGTCGCCGGTGAAGTGGTTGGGCACCAGATCCTTGAGCTTGTCGAACCAGAAGTTGGAGATCGCGGTGAGGATCTTGCCTTTTTCCGGGATCGGCTCATCGAGGATGACGTCGAAGGCCGAGAGGCGGTCGCTGGCGACCATCAGCATGCGCTGGTCATCGATTTCATAGAGGTCGCGTACTTTGCCGGAATAGAGTTTCTTCAGGCTCAGAGCGGTAGGCGTGGTCATATCGGCAGTATCCGCATTCATTAAACGAAACAGGCGAAACCGAAGTTTCGCCTATGTTCAGAGAGCCGGGCGTACCCGGCAGGTGGCGCGGCAGGCACGCCTGTCAGCCAAGATTTTCCTGCAACTGGCGCAGCACGCGACGAGAAATGTCAGCCGGGGCCAGGGTGTCGGCATCCTTTTCCAGGGAAACCTGCACGCTGTCGCCCACACGGGTCAGGCGCACCTGGTAACGATCACCGGAGCTGCCCTGTTCGCTGCCGCCGAACAGGCGGGAGAAGAAACCCGGCTTATCGTTCTTCTGCGCACCCTGGCTCAGATCCACGTAGTAGATGCCCAGGCTGCGGTTGAGGTCATCGATGCGCAGGTCAGCCATTTCCAGAGCGCGCCCCACGTTCGCCCAGGCCCGGTCAAAATCGGTGCCCAGGTTCAGCAGCGGATTGCCGTTGCCATCTTCGCTCAGGCTGACCCGGCTTGGGGTGTTGAAATCGCGTGCGGCCAGTGACACGGAACCGCCCTGCACAGTGCTGCGTTCCAGACTCGTCAGTAACTCATCCAACAGCGCGCCATCCAGGCTGGTGTTGCTGGAGCGGCTGGGGAACTCCACGTTTGCCGTGCTCCCTGCCGGGCGTTCCGCACTGACCACGAAGACTTCACTGGTATTGCGCTGCACGCCCGGCTCGATGCGCACCCGAACCCGGGTTTGCGCATCGGGCGCTGAGACTGCAACACGGCCACTCAAGCGACGGGCCAACGAGGCTGGGAGGTTGTCATAACGCTGCCAGTCGGTGCTGAACTCGCCGGTGCGAGCCTGCTCGCTGGCAATCCGGAAACCATTGCTTTCAAAGAACTGCCGGGCCAATGGCCAGACTTCGGCAGGCGGACGCTGGGCCAGCACCCAGCGCGACTCGCCACTTTTCTGCAGGCTGAACTCGCTGCCACTGTCGACTTGCAACGGCTGCGGGCGCGGCACCTCGAACGTGCCACGGGTTTCCAACGAGGCAACCTGCCGGGGCACCGGCAGTAACGGATCGAGTGGCTTGGCCTGCACGCCTTCGGGCAAACGCATCGGGGCGCTCTGGCGCGCCTCCAGGTAATCGCTGCCGCGGTCACGGAAATAGCCATCCTGACCCCAGAGCCAGCCGCAACCGCCGGTACTGGTAATGACCATGGCGAGTACAGACAGTCCGGCGAGTCGCTTCATGCGCAGTAGTTCCTCAAGTCAGGCCAGCACACCGGTCTGGCGCATGGCCTGACGCAGCGGCTCGTGGTAGCGCTCGCTGAGCCAGGTCAGCGGCAGGCGAATGCCGTCGGGCATCATGCCCATTTCATGCAGGGCCCACTTCACCGGTATTGGATTGGCTTCCAGGAACAGGGCCTTGTGCAGTGGCATCAGGCGGTCGTTGATAGCGCGAGCGATACCCGCTTCGCCACGCATGGCTGCCGAGCATAGGTCGCTCATGGCGCGCGGCGCAACGTTGGCGGTTACCGAGATATTGCCCTTGCCGCCAAGCAGGATCAGCTCGAAGGCGCTGGGATCGTCACCGGAATAGACCAGGAAGTCCTTACTCACGCGATCCAGGACCTCCTGGGCGCGCTGCAGGTCGCCGGTGGCTTCCTTGATGCCGATGATGTTGCTCACCTTGGACAGGCGCTCGACGGTCTCGGGCAGCATGTCGCACACGGTACGGCCCGGCACGTTGTAGAGGATCTGCGGAATCGCCACGGCTTCGGCGATGGCGCGAAAATGCAGGTACAGGCCTTCCTGGGTCGGCTTGTTGTAGTAGGGGGTCACCAGCAGGCAGGCATCGGCGCCAACGTTTTTGGCGTTGGTGGTCAGCTCGATGGCTTCACGGGTGCAGTTGGCCCCGGTACCGGCGATCACCGGAATCTTGCCATTGACTTGGTCGACCACTCGACGAATCACTTCGACGTGCTCGGGAACGGTCAGGGTCGCCGACTCGCCCGTGGTCCCGACCGCGACGATGGCGTCGGTGCCTTCTTGCAGGTGGAAGTCCACCAGCTTGCTCAGGCTGTCCCAATCCAGAGCGCCCTGCGCATCCATGGGAGTGACCAGCGCCACCATACTGCCCGCAATCATGCAACCGCTCCTGCCGGAAAAAGAGACCGCAATGGTACTGTCGGCTTTAGTCATGCACAAGCGAAGTTCGGAGCCCGAGCATTCCCCTTGGCGCTGCTTTTCGCTACCCTTCGGCATCTGTTTGACGCCGCCTGGTGTCGACTTCATCGTTTTAGGAAGGTTGCATGTCCACCCCGCCCGTTCGTGAACAATTTTTGGTCATCAGTGCCCTCGGCCCCAATCCCATGGAACTGACCAACGTCCTGTGCCGGGCCTGCCATGAGAACCGCTGCCTGGTTACCTCGACGCACCTGAGCCGCCACGGTGAATGCAGTGCGTTGACCTTGCAGGTGGCTGGCAGCTGGGATGCCTTGGCGCGCCTGGAAGGCAGCTTGCCGATCCTGGCCAAGCGCCACGCCTTCACCGCCAATGTGGTGCGCAGCGTGCCGCTGGAGGACCGCCCCCAGGCGCTGCCCTACGTCGCCTATGTCAGCGCCGCCTACCGGCCGGACATTCTCAACGAGCTGTGCCAGTTTTTCCTCGATCACAAGGTCGAACTGGAAAACCTCACCTGCGAAACCTACGAGGCACCACAGACCGGCAGCACCATGCTCAACGCCACCATCACCGTGACCTTGCCGGCCGGCACGCAAATCAGTTGGTTGCGTGATCAGTTCCTGGACTTCGCCGATGCGCTGAACCTGGACGCGCTGATCGAACCCTGGCGCCCGCAGAACCCGTAAGTAAGGAGTTGTCATGACTGTCAGCCTCGACCAACCGGTTGCCGACTTCCTGGCGCCGGCCACCAGCGGCCAGCAGATTTCCCTGAGTGCGCTCAAGGGTCAGCAGGTGGTGTTGTACTTCTATCCCAAGGACAGCACGCCGGGCTGCACCACCCAGGGCCAGGGCTTTCGTGATCGACACGACGACTTCCTGGCTGCCAATACCCGCGTGTTCGGCATATCGCGAGACGGCCTCAAAGCCCACGAAAACTTCAAGGCCAAGCAAGCCTTTCCCTTCGAGCTGATCTCCGACAAGGAAGAACAGCTCTGCCAGCAGTTCGACGTTATCAAGCTGAAAAAGCTCTACGGCAAGGAATATATGGGCATCGAGCGCAGCACGTTTCTGATCGATGCCGAGGGCGTACTGCGCCAGGAATGGCGTGGTGTGAAAGTGCCCGGCCATGTGGACGCCGTGCTGGCGGCGGCGCAGGCGCTGAATCAGCGCTGAAGAGTCTTTCGAGATCCCGGCTTTTGTAGGAGCGGACTTGTCCGCGATGCAGGCGTCGTCGGCGCTGCTAATTATTCTCGGTCAATACCTCTCCTACGAAACCCCGCTACGCCTTCCGCAACCAATACCGAAACACGCCCGCCTCCTCTTCCTCACGCAGCAGCGTATGCCCAGCCAAGCGGGCGAAGGCGCGAAAGTCGCGTTGCGAGCCGGCATCGGTGGCAATCACCTTGAGCACCGCACCGCTGGGCAAGCGGTTGAGTTCCAGCTTGGCCTTGAGCAAGGGCAGCGGGCAGTTCAGGCCGCTGGCATCCACCTGCGCATCATGTGCCGGGGCAACATCAGTCATGGTTCATCTCCGATCAGGCGCGCAAGGATACCCAAGACGCCGCGCCGCTGGCCAGCAAGCATCCGGCACGGCTAAAGTAAGATTCCTTTACGCCATGAGCCGCCTGCATGAATGTTTTGCGCCCTACCCTGCTGACGCTCGCCCTGTGCCTGAGCCCAGCCGTGCCGGCCAGTGACTTGCCAGCTCTGGGTGATGCCAGCTCGGCTATTGTCTCGCCGGAGCAGGAACACCAGCTCGGCCGTGCCTGGCTGAGCGTGTTGCGCGGACAGGTCTCGCAACTGTCCGATCCGCTGCTCAAGGATTTCCTGGAAACCAGCGTCTACCGCCTGGCGGAAACCAGCCAACTGCAGGATCGGCGCCTGGAGTTCGTGCTGCTCAACAGCTCTCAATTGAATGCCTTTGCCGCGCCGGGCGGGATCATCGGCGTCAACGGCGGGCTGTTCCTGCACGCCCAGACCGAAGCCGAATTCGCCTCGGTGCTTGCCCACGAACTCGCTCACCTGTCACAACGCCACTTCGCTCGCGGACTGGAAGCTCAGCAGCGCATGCAGCTGCCAATGATGGCCGCGCTGCTCGCCGGGGTGATTGCCGCAGCCGCTGGCGCCGGCGATGCAGGGATTGCCGCGATTGCCTCGACCCAGGCGGCGGCGATCCAGAGCCAGCGCAGCTTCTCTCGGCAGAACGAGCAGGAAGCCGACCGCATCGGCTTGGTCAACATGCGCAACGCCGGCTACGACCCGCGCGGCATGCCCAACATGTTCGAGCGCCTGATGCGTCAATACCGCTACGACGCCAAGCCGCCGGAGTTTCTGCTCACTCACCCGGTTTCCGAGTCGCGTATCGCCGACACGCGCAACCGCGCCGAACAATCCGCCAATGGCGGCAAGCAGGACAGCCTGGCTTACCAACTGATGCGCGCCCGCGCACAATTGCAATTTGAGACCACCGCGGGGCTGTCCACTAAGCGCTTTCGTGCCCAGCTCGAGGAAAACCCGCAGATGGACGCCGCGCGCTACGGCCTGGCCCTCAGCCTGAGCCGCACCGGCCAGCTCGAGGAAGCGCGCCAGACGCTGCAAAGCTTGCTGAACAAAGCACCCGACGACATCGCCTACAACCTGGCGCTGATCGAAATCGACGCCACCGCCAACCGCCTGGACGCCGCGCAACAACGCCTCACGCGTCTGCTCGCCCTGTACCCGAACAATTATCCGCTGCTGCAGGAGCAATCCGAATTGTTCCTCAAGCAAGGTCAGCCGCGCCAGGCGGAAGCGGTGCTGGACCAGTTGCTGAAAACCCGGCCTAAAGATCCGGACGTCTGGTATCAGGTCTCCGAAGTGCGCGGCCTGGCCGGCAATATCGTTGGCCTGCACCAGGCCCGCGCCGAATTTTTCGCCCTGGTCGGCGACTATGACCAGGCCCTGGAACAGCTGGACTATGCCAAGCGCCGGGTCAGCAACAACTTCCCGCTGACCGCACGCATCGACGCCCGGCAGAGCGACCTGCGCAACGAACAGCGGCTGCTCAAGGAAATGCTGCGCTAGCTCAATCCCCGATTGAGCCGCAGCACCGAGCCGACATCGCGGACGAGTCCGCTGCTACCACAGCTGAATTCACACGCAGCCGATCTTGCTCTGCTCACCCCCCGCTGGCATTCATAAAGCGCAACACCTGCACCTCGCCGCCCGTGGAGAATTCGTGGCGCAACGGTTTGCGCTGCACGGCGGCGTCGATGGCCGCCAGTATCGGCTGGTCGCTCGTGGGGTGGCGACGCAGCAAGGCGCGCAGATCGATTGAATTTTCATGGCCCAGGCACAGCAGCAGGCGGCCTTCCACCGTCATGCGCACGCGGTTGCAGGTGGCGCAGAAGTTGTGTGAATGAGGCGAGATGAAGCCGATGCGGCTGTCCGGAAACGCTGTAGCACGCACATAGCGGGCCGGCCCGCCGCTGTGCTCGGCGCTGTCGAACAACTCATAGCGCTGGGCGATCAGCGCACGGACCTCATCGCTGGAGCAAAAGCTTTCGCCCCGCGAGCGGCCCACGTCGCCCAACGGCATTTCTTCGATAAAGCTGATGTCCAGCCCACGGGACAGCGCGTAGTTCACCAGCGCCGGTACTTCCTCGTCATTACGCCCCTTCATGACCACCGCATTCAGCTTGATGCGTGCAAAACCCGCCTCGCGGGCCGCCTCGATGCCAGCCAGCACCTGATGCAAATAACCGGTGCGGGTAATGGCGCGAAATTTCGCCGCATCCAGGCTGTCCAGGCTGATGTTCAGGCGCTTGACCCCGGCATCAGCCAGCGGCTTGGCCAGCTTGGTCAGTTGCGAGCCGTTGGTGGTCAGCACCAGCTCACGCAGGCCGGGCAGCGCGGCGATTTTCTCGCACAGCCCGACGATGCCCGGCCGCACCAGCGGCTCGCCGCCCGTGAGGCGAATCTTCTTCACGCCCCGAGCGACGAACAGCGCGGCGACCCGATACAGCTCTTCCAGGCTGAGCACCTGCTGGCGCGGCAGAAAGGTCATGTTTTCGGCCATGCAGTACACACAGCGGAAATCGCAGCGGTCGGTCACCGACAGACGCAGGTAGTCGATACGGCGGCCGAAGCCGTCCTGCAAAGGGGTGTTCATGGGCTACTTCCCGTTTTGAAGGGCTCCGGCTTCGTGCGGCGGACCGTTAACGCCTGATCCCCCGCTGGAGCCTGCATGGCCGTTACTGCACCAAGGGTGAGTCGGCGCCTTCCAGGTGAATGCCCTGGATATCCGCTTCACCCACCAGGTTCTTCAGGTACTGTGCCACAGCCACCTGCCAGACACGTTGATCCAGCTCAGCGCGAATGGAACCGGCCACCGCCTCATAGGGCAGCAGTTCGCCCTCGACACGTTGATCGACCCATACCACGTGGAAGCCGTAGCGACTTTCCAAGGGCCGGCTGGCCAGACCGAGCGGCAGACGAAACAGCTGGCGCTCGAATTCCGGCACCGTCTGGCCCTTGCTGATCTGACCGAGGGCGCCGCCTTGCGTTTTCGACGGGCAGTCCGAATGGACCAGGGCCAGCTCGGCAAAACGTGAACCGTCGGTCTTAAGTTGCTCCAGCAGTGCCTCGGCGCGCTCCAGCGTACGACTGCGCTCTTCGGCATCATCCGCCGGACAACCGAGCAGGATGTGCCGCGCTGCCAGCAGGGGCGCACTGGCGAAACGTGCACGGTTACTGTCGAAGTACTGCTTGCAGGCCGCCTCGTCGGCACGGGGCATCGGCACTTCACGTTCAACCAATGCGCGCGTGGACGCCTCTTCCTCGCTTTCCCCGGCCGTCGGACGCACCTTGAGTCCCAGGGCATTGATACGCTGCTGGAGCAACTCGCGGATCACTAGCGCCTGACTGGCCAGAAACACCGCCTCTTCACGGCTACCCGCCGGGTGATACTGCATTTCCTGGGCGATCGCCTCGGCGGCTATCGCCACGCCGTTAACTTTGATGCGCGGCCATTCCTGCTCGCTGGACGCGATCAGCTCAGCCGGAGCGGCCTGCGCCTGTTCAGACTCCTCCGGCTCGAAGACCTTCGGTTCCTGAAGCATCGCTGCCTCATAGGCGGGAGCCGCAGGCTGTTGATGCCCACCGCCGCAACCGCCGCCATTACCACCGCCACCACATCCGCATCCCATGATCATTTCCTCACTGGGTATTGCCTGGGCCGTGGGCGGGTACACCCCGCCGGGCCAACGTGGCGGGCTGTGCCCGCCAACGGATTCAGGGAATCAAGCCACCGGCTCGCTCACTTTCTTGGGCGCCACGCGGTGTGGCGTCGCCTGGACGGGCGCACGGTAGCCGGCCGGTGCCTGCACCGGCGGCAGGCTGCGACCGGTGTTTTTCATGCGCACGATCTGGTAGCGCCGGCCCAGGTACCACACCGGTGCGCTGACAATGTGCACCAGGCGGGTGAAGGGGAACAGCACGAACAGGGTCACGCCGAGGAACACGTGCAGCTTGTAGATCAGCGACACCGGGGCGATGGCCTCGGCGGCCACTACCGGTTGCAGGGTGACGATGCTCTGCGCCCAATTGCCCAGCATGATCATCACCGAGCCGTCCATGTGTCCGGTGGAGGCGACGATGGTGCCCAAGCCCAGCAACAGCTGCACCAGCAGTACGATCAGCACCAGCTGGTCCGAGGTGCTGGACGAAGCGCGCACGCGGGGATTGGTGAAGCGACGATGGATCAGCATGATCAGACCGATCAGGCACAGCAGACCAAAGAAGCCGCCCGATACCATGGCCAGCAGTTGCTTGTCGGCGCTGCTGATGACGTGGTGGTACAGGGCTTCGGGCATCAGCAGACCGACGAAGTGGCCGCACAGCACAAAGATGATGCCCACATGGAACAGGTTGCTGGCCAGGCGCATGCCCTGGGGGGCGAGCATCTGGCTGGAACCGGTCTTCCAGGTGTACTGGGCCAGGTCGAAGCGCGCCCAGCTGCCGATCAGGCAGATCGCCAGGGCGATGTAGGGATAAACCCCAAACAGCAGGAAATTGAAGTTAGCCATTAACGCACCTCCTGGGCCAGCGCGGCTTGCCCGTCATGCTTGAAATCAGTCCAGTGCAGCGGTACCGCCGTTTCCTCACGAGCCTTGCCCGGCCCGGAAGGCTGCGACGGGCAACGGTCCTGCTGTTCGGCCTGCAGGAAGTTCACCTGCTCTTCCTCCCAGATCTTGTCGAGGGCCTCCAGCGAATCGTCGCGTTCCTCGGCCGCCACCTGCTCGCGCAGTTGGGCGACCGCGGTCAGCGGTTGTCCGGCAATCTGCAGCAGCGCGCCGAAACAGGCCGCGTGCGGGCTCTGGCGCTCCTCCAGGCGCGCGGCCAGCAGCGCCAGCAGGTGCGCCACATCTGCGAGGCCCTCGCGGGCCTCCAGATCGTCGCGGGTGGAAAGGTATTCCAGGTACAGCGGGATGTAGTCGGGCAGCTCGCGCACGCCGATGGCGAACCCCGCGGCCTCGTACTGGGCCATCAGGTCGACCATTGCCTGACCGCGATCGCGCGACTCGCCGTGGACATGTTCGAACAGCAACAGCGACAGCGAGCGGCCCTTGTCGAACAGTTCGCTGTAGGCTTCCTGCACGTCCATCAGCTCGCCGCCCACCAGCTCCTCCAGCAACAGACGCAGTTCGCCGCGCTGCTCCGGGCTGATCTCGCGAGCAGTGGAGATGGCCTTCGCCAGCTCCAGGTAGCCCTCACGTAACTGCTCGTTCGGGTAGTCGAGCAACAGGGAAATCACCTTGAGAATCTGCATGCTCATTCCTCCCACACCTGCACGGTCTGGATGATGTCGCGCTTGTTCGCCTTCTTGGCGCCAAACATGTTCACCTCGGAGCTGCCGCCACAGCCGTTGCCGAAGCTGAAACCACAGCCGGAACGCTCGGCGAAGGCATCGCTCATGGCTTCTTCACGGTGCGCCGTGGGAATCACGAAGCGGTCTTCGTAGTTGGCAATCGCCAGGTAGCGGTACATGTCGTCGGCCTGGTGACGGCTCAGGCCGACCTTTTCCAGCACCTCCAGATCAAGTACGCCGTCCACCTGCTCGGCGCGCTTGTAGGCGCGCATGGCCAGCAGGCGCTTGAGTGCCAGCTTGACCGGCTTTTCGTCGCCGGCGGTGAGCAGGTTGGCCAGGTAGCGCAGCGGAATACGCAGGCTGTCCACGTCCGGCAGTACGCCGTCCATGCTCACGTGACCGGCCTGGGCGGCGTTCTGGATCGGCGACAGCGGCGGCACGTACCAGACCATCGGCAAGGTGCGGTATTCCGGGTGCAGCGGCAGCGCCAGCTTCCAATCCACAGCCATCTTGTAGACCGGGGACTGTTGCGCGGCATCGATCACCGACTGCGGCACGCCGTCTTTCAGGGCCTGGGCGATGACCTTGGGATCGTGCGGGTCGAGGAACAGGCCCAGCTGCTCTTCGTACAGGTCCTGCTCGTTGGGCGTGCTGGCCACTTCGTGGATGCGGTCGGCGTCATACAGCAGCACGCCGAGGTAGCGGATGCGACCCACGCAGGTTTCGGCGCACACGGTCGGCATGCCGGCTTCGATGCGCGGGAAGCAGAAGATGCACTTCTCGGATTTGCCGCTCTTCCAGTTGTAATAGATCTTCTTGTACGGGCAGCCGCTGATGCACATGCGCCAGCCGCGGCACTTTTCCTGGTCGATCAGCACGATGCCGTCTTCTTCGCGCTTGTAGATCGCACCACTCGGGCAGGACGCCGCGCACGTCGGGTTGAGGCAGTGCTCACACAGACGCGGCAGGTACATCATGAAGGTGTTTTCGTACTCGCCGTAGATGTCCGCCTGGATCTTGTCGAAGTTCTTGTCCTTGCGACGCTTGGCAAATTCGGTACCGAGGATTTCCTCCCAGTTCGGCCCCCATTCGATCTTCTCCATGCGCTGGCCGGAGATCAGCGAGCGCGGTCGCGCCACCGGCTGGTGCTGGCCCAGCGGCGCGGTGTGCAGGTGCTGGTAGTCGAAGTCGAACGGCTCGTAGTAGTCGTCGATGCTCGGCAGGTCCGGGTTGGCGAAGATATTCGCCAGCACACGGAACTTGCCGCCGATGCGCGGGTTGATCGAGCCGTCGGCATTGCGGACCCAGCCGCCCTTCCACTTGTCCTGGTTTTCCCATTCCTTCGGGTAGCCGATGCCGGGCTTGCTCTCAACGTTGTTGAACCAGGCGTATTCCATGCCCTCACGGCTGGTCCAGACGTTTTTGCAGGTGATCGAACAGGTGTGGCAACCGATGCACTTGTCCAGGTTCAACACCATGCCAATTTGTGAACGGATTTTCATTGTGTCGACTCCTCAACCTGGACCCCAGCCTGAACCTCGTGAAATGGCATGGTGTAGGCACCATGCGCTATCGCCATTGGTGAACGGATTTTCATGGCAGATCCTCAGATGTCTTGCGGCAGGGGTTGCGGCAGGTCGTCGCCATACGGGCCATCAAGCCAGTCGACCTTGGCCATTTTGCGCACCACGACGAACTCGTCGCGGTTGCAGCCCACGGTGCCGTAGTAGTTGAAACCGTAGGCTTGCTGGGCATAGCCGCCGATCATGTGGGTGGGTTTGAGCACCACGCGCGTCACCGAGTTGTGGTGGCCGCCGCGAGTCTTGGTGGTCTCGGAGCCGGGCACGTTCACGATGCGTTCCTGGGCGTGGTACATCATCACCATGCCTTCCATCACCCGCTGGCTGACCACCGCACGAGCGGTCAGCGCACCGTTGGCGTTGAAGCACTCGATCCAGTCGTTGTCCTCGATGCCGACCTTCTTGGCGTCGACTTCCGACATCCACACGATCGGCCCGCCACGGCTCAGGGTGAGCATGATCAGGTTGTCGGTGTAGGTGGAGTGGATGCCCCACTTCTGGTGCGGCGTGATCCAGTTCAGCGCGATCTCGGGATTGCCGTTGCTCTTCTTGCCCTTCACCGACTCGACGGTGCGGGTATTGATCGGCGGTCGGTAGCTCATCAATTGCTCGCCGAAAGCCTGCATCCACGGGTGGTCCTGGTAGAACTGCTGGCGGCCGGTGAGGGTGCGCCACGGGATGTACTCGTGAACGTTGGTGTAGCCGGCGTTGTAGCTGACGTGTTCGTCTTCCAGGCCCGACCAGGTTGGGCTGGAGATGATCTTGCGCGGTTGGGCCTGAATATCGCGGAAGCGAATGGCCTCGTGCGCCTTGGGCAGTGCCAGGTGGCTGTGGTCGCGGCCGGTGAATTCCGACAGTGCGGCCCAGGCCTTCACGGCCACGTGGCCGTTGGTTTCCGGTGCCAGCGACAGAATCACTTCCGCCGCGTCGATGGCGGTTTCGATCTTCGGCCGACCCTGGCTGACGCCTTCTTCGCGCACGGTGTAGTTCAACTCACCGAGGAATTTCACTTCTTCGTCGGTGTTCCAGTTGATGCCCTTGCCGCCATTGCCCAGAGTATTGAGCAGCGGACCGAGGGAGGTGAACTTTTTGTAGGTGGCTGGGTAATCGCGCTCGACCACGGTGATGTTCGGCGCGTTCTTGCCTGGCTGCAGCGCTTCGCCGGCGGTTTTCCAGTCGGTGCCGCCGAATGGCTGGGCCAGTTCGCCGGGGCTGTCATGCATCAGCGGTACGGTGACCAGGTCCTGCTCGACGCCCAGGTGCCCTTCGGCCATTTCCGAGAACGACTTGGCGATGCCCTTGTAGATTTCCCAGTCGGAGCGAGCTTCCCAGGCCGGATCGATGGCCGCCGACAGCGGGTGGATGAAGGGGTGCATGTCCGAGGTGTTCATGTCGTCCTTCTCGTACCAAGTCGCGGTCGGCAGGACGATGTCGGAATACACGCAGGTGGAGGACATGCGGAAGTCGAGGGTGGTGACCAGGTCCAGCTTGCCGATGGCGCCGTCTTCCTGCCAGTCCACTTCGCCCGGCTTGAAGCCCTGGGACTTGCCGGTGTCCTCGTTCATCACGCCGTTCTTGGTACCCAGCAGGTACTTGAGCATGTACTCGTGCCCCTTGCCGGAGGAGCCCAGCAGGTTGGAGCGCCAGATGAACATGTTGCGCGGGAAGTTATCGGGGTTGTCCGGCTGTTCGCAGGCAAAGCGCAGGCTGCCGTCCTGCAGGGCCTGGACCGCATAATCCTTGGGCGACAGGCCCGCGGCGGCGGCATCGCGGGTAATCTGCAGCGGGTTGCGGTTGAGTTGCGGTGCGCTGGGCAGCCAGCCGGCGCGTTCGGCGCGGATGTTGTAGTCCAGCGCGTGCTCGGGGAACTGCGACTTGTCGGCCAGCGGCGAGAGCACTTCGTGCATGCTCATCTTCTCGTGGCGCCACTGCGAACTGTGGTTGTAGAAGAAGCTGGTGCCGTTCATCTGCCGCGACGGACGATTCCAGTCGAGGCCGAAGGCCAGCGGCAGCCAGCCGCACTGCGGACGCAGTTTTTCCTGGCCAACGTAGTGGGCCCAACCGCCGCCGGTCTGTCCGACGCAACCGCAGAGCATGAGCATGTTGATCAGCCCGCGGTAGTTCATGTCCATGTGGTACCAGTGGTTCATCGCCGCACCGACGATGATCATGGAACGTCCGTGGGTCTTGTCGGCGTTGTCGGCGAACTCGCGGGCGATCTGGATGGCCTTTTCGCGAGCCACACCGGTGATCTGCTCCTGCCAAGCCGGGGTGCCGGGTACGCTGGCGTCGTCGTAGCTGGACGCCACGTTGGCACCGCCCAGACCGCGGTCGATAGCGAGGTTGGCGGCCATCAGATCGAACACGGTGGCGACCTTGACGGCCTTGCCGTCGGCCAGGGTCAGCGAGCGCACCGGTACACGACGTGCCTGAACGTCTTCGCCCTCGACGGCGGTGAAGTGCTCATGCAACTGGCCGCCGAAGTAGGGGAAGCCGACGTCCACGCTTTCGCCACTGCCGATCTGGCTCAGTTGCAGATCAACCTCGCGGCCGTCCTTGCCTTCGCGGGCTTCGATGTTCCACTTGCCCTTCTCGCCCCAGCGGTAGCCGATCGAACCCAGCGGCGACACCAGCTCACCGGTGCTGCCGTCCACGGCGATGGTTTTCCACTCGGGGTTGTTGTCCTGGCCCAGGTTGTCGGCCAGATCCGAGGCGCGCAGGAAGCGGTCGGCGCGGTAGTAGCCGTCCTTCTCGTCGAGCAGCACCAGGATCGGCATGTCGGTGTAGCGCTTGGCGTAGTCGGTGAAATAGGCGCTCGGTTTCTCGAGGTGAAATTCCTTGAAGATCACATGGGAGAACGCCTGCGCCAAGGCCGCGTCGGTGCCTTGCTTGGGGTTCAGCCACAGGTCGGTGAGCTTGGCCACCTCGGCGTAGTCCGGGGTGATGGCCACGGTCTTGGTGCCCTTGTAGCGCACCTCGGTGAAGAAGTGGGCGTCCGGGGTACGCGTCTGCGGGACGTTGGAGCCCCAGGCGATGATGTAGTTGGAGTTGTACCAGTCGGCCGATTCCGGCACGTCGGTCTGCTCGCCCCACACCTGCGGCGAGGCCGGCGGCAAGTCGCAGTACCAGTCGTAGAAGCTCAGGCACACGCCGCCGATCAGCGACAGGTAACGCGAGCCGGCGGCGTAGGACACCATGGACATGGCCGGAATCGGCGAAAAGCCGACCACGCGGTCCGGGCCGTATTGCTTGACGGTGTAGACGTTGGCGGCGGCGATGATCTCGTTGACTTCGTTCCAGCTGGATCGCACGAAGCCACCCATGCCGCGCTTGCTCTTGTAGGACTCGGCCTTGGCCTTGTCTTCGACGATGCTCGCCCAGGCCTCGACCGGGCTCTTGCTGGCCCGCGCCTCACGCCACAGTTTGAGCAGCGGCTTGCGCACCTTGGGGTATTTGAGGCGGTTGGCGCTGTAGATGTACCAGCTGTAGCTCGCACCACGCGGGCAACCGCGCGGTTCGTGGTTGGGCAGGTCGTTGCGGGTGCGCGGGTAGTCGGTCTGCTGGGTTTCCCAGGTGATCAGACCGTTCTTCACGTAGATCTTCCAGGAGCAGGAGCCGGTGCAGTTCACCCCGTGGGTGGAGCGCACGATCTTGTCGTATTGCCAGCGCGAGCGGTAGACGTTCTCCCAGTCGCGTGATTCTTGGCGCGTTTCGCCGTGACCCTCGGCGAACTCGCCTTGCTTGCGGTTAAAGAAGCGCAGCTGGTCGAGTAGGTGACTCATGGTGTTTTCCTCTTCAGGCTGAGCGCCCACTGCCGGCGCGCTCTGTCGTAATGGCTTGGCAGATCGGTGGCTAGCAGGGATTCGAGGCGCCGCGCCGCGCATACCACCACCAGGTGACGGCGATGCAGCTCAGGTAGTAGGCGATGAACAGGTACAGGGCGGCTTCGGCGTTGCCGGTGAGGGCCAGCGACGTACCGAAGGCCTTGGGAATGAAGAAGCCGCCGTAGGCGCCGAGGGCGGCGCTAAAGCCGATGACGGCGGCCGATTCGATGCTGGCGTTCTTGTTGGCGGCGTCTTCACTGACCTCGCCGCGCTGCAGGCGCTTGGCCCACTCGCCACGGAAAATCACCGGGATCATGCAGAAGGTCGAGCCGTTGCCGATGCCGGCAAAGAAAAACAGCAGGATGAAGGAGCCCAGGAAGCCCCAGAAATTGCCGCCACCGTTCTCACCGGGCAGGAAACTGATCACCGCAAACACGAACGCGATCATCAGCGCGTAGTTCCACAGGGTGATGCGCGCGCCGCCGAACTTGTCCGCCAGCATGCCGCCCAGGGTGCGGCTCAGCGCGCCCACCAGCGGGCCGAGAAAGGCGTACTGCAGCGGGTTGATGTCCGGGAACTGGGTCTTGCTGAGCATCGCGAAGCCGGCGGAGAAGCCGATGAAACTGCCGAAGGTGCCGATGTACAGCCAGCACATCAGCCAATTGTGCTTGCGTTGGAAGATCACCGCCTGGTCCTTGACCGATGCCTTGGCATCAGCGATGTCATGCATGCCAAACCAGGCCGCCAGAGCGGAGACGGCAATGAACGGCACCCAGATCAGACCGGCGTTTTGCACCCACAGCTGGGTGCCATCGCTGAGCACCTGAGGCTCGCCGCCGAAGCTACCGAACAACCCGCCCACTACCGCCAGTGGCACGGCGAACTGCATGACCGACACGCCCAGATTGCCCAGGCCCGCATTCAGCCCCAGCGCGGTACCCTGACGGGCCTTGGGGAAAAAGAAGCTGATGTTGGACATGCTCGAAGAGAAGTTGCCGCCGCCAAAACCGCACAGCAGGGCGATGATCACGAACACGCCGTAGGGGGTATCCGGGTTTTGCACCGCGATGCTCATCCAGATGCAGGGGATCAGCAGCGAGGCGGTGCTCAGCGCCGTCCAGCGCCGCCCGCCGAAGATCGGCACCATGAACGAGTAGAAAATGCGCAGCGTGGCACCAGACAAGGAGGGCAACGCGGCGAGCATGAACAGCTGTTCGGTGCTGAAACTGAAACCGATGCTGTTCAGGCGCACCGTCACGGTACTCCACACCATCCACACCGCGAAGGCCAACAGCAGCGCGGGCACCGAGATCCACAGGTTGCGGGTGGCGATCCTCTGTCCGACGTCGCTCCAGAAGTGCGGGTTTTCGGGGCGCCAGTCGGTGATCACCGCGCCTTTGGGCGGTTGGAAGTCGGCGACCGTTCTTTCAAGGGTGGACATGCTTATTCTCCTTGGACACTGACGCGCGCAGGCACGCTATTGCCCATGAGCGGGGTTTGACGGATTTCGCTGCGGTACATCCAGATCAGGGAGATCCAGACCACGCCATACAGCAGCATGAAAGCGGAGGTGCGTACGCCGGTGAGGTCCACCAGAGCGCCGAACATGATCGGCAGGATGAAGCCGCCGATGCCGCCGGCCAGGCCGACGATGCCGGAGACCACGCCCATGTTGTGCGGGTAGTCATCGGAGATGTACTTGAACACCGAGGCCTTGCCGAACGCCCAGGCAATGCCGACGATAAACATCAGTGCGGTGAACACCCACGCATTGAGGCCCAGGGAGAAGGTCTTCGGGCCGTTGACGGTCTGGATGGTGAAATCGGTCTGCGGATAGGACAGCAGGAACAGGCACACCCAGCTCACCCACATCACCCACCAGGTCACGCTCTGCGCGCCCCAGCGATCCGACATCCAGCCACCCACCGCGCGCAATACACCGCCGGGCAGCGAGAAGCAGGCAGCCAGCAGCGCAGCGGTCTGCAGGTTGAAGCCGTATTCCTCGACGTAGTACTTGGTCATCCACAGCGCCAGGGCCACATAGCCGCCAAAGACGATCGAGTAGTACTGGCAGTAGCGCCACACCGCCGGGTCTTTCAGCGCCTGCATCTGCTCGCGCAGGGTCACTCCGCCAGCGACGCGGTGCGCCTTGTTCTCGCGGGTGAAAAACCAGAACAGCAGCGCGGTGATGAACATCGTCGCCGAGAAGACCTTGGGCACCAGCTGCCAACTGCCGGCGGCAATCAGCGCCGGGGCGAGGAACTTGGTCAGCGCCGACCCGGCGTTGCCAGCGCCGAAAATGCCCATGGCGAAGCCCTGATTGTCCTTGTCGAACCACTTGGCGACATAGGCGATGCCCACCGAAAACGAGCCGCCGGCCAGACCGACAAACAGGCCGAGCACCAGGAAGTGCCAGTAGGCGGTGGCCTCGGCGATCAGGTAGATCGGCAGCACGCAGACCAGCATCAGCACGAAGAACACCACGCGCCCACCGAACCTGTCGGTGAGCATGCCCAGCGGCAGACGGATCAGCGAACCGGTGAGCACCGGGGTGGCGGCCAGCAGGCCGAACTGGGTTTCGTTGAGCTGCAACAGCTCTTTGATCGGCACACCCAGCACGGCGAACATCATCCACACCATGAAGCACACCGTGAACGCCAGGGTACTCATGCCCAATATCAGGCCTTGCTGCATCTTGTGACCGGCCATAACGACCTCCAGGGGTAGCTGTTATGGCCGCAGCCTAGCGACGGAGCCGAGCAAACCCTTGATGCAGATCAAGGGCAATACAGCCCCTCACCCCCTACTATCCACGCGCCTACCCACAAAGAGGTAAACCCGTAAAAATTAAAATTCCCTTTTTAATTCAATAAGTTAATCAAGCAAGCCTGCTGAGAAAACCGGCTTGATCGATCCCCCGGACTCTTTAGAGGTAGTTGCCATGTTGCAATGGTTGAAAGGCTCGTTGCCGGCCCGAGCGGGCCTCGCGGTGGCCTTGATTGCCATCTTTGCATTGGCCAGCGCGCTCAGCTCCGGCGTGATCGCCCGCCTCAGCGAAGGCGATGCGGCTGCCATCAATACCGCCGGCTCCCTGCGCATGGCCACCTACCGGCTGAGTTGGAAGATCGAGGCGGGAGCTGACATCCAGCTGCTGCAGATGCACGGCGGCAACCTCGAAAAGCGCCTGGAAAGCTCCGACCTGACCGGCGTGCTGCAGAACAGCGACGCGTTACGCCACGCCTACGATCAACTCCATCAGCGCTGGGTGAACGAACTCAAGCCTGCCTTGTTCGGCGGCGATACCCGACAGTTCCTGGACCATGCAGACAGCTTCGTCGAGCAACTCGACCAGTTCGTCTATGTCTTGCAACAGGACAATGAAAGCAAACAGGCCTGGCAGCAGACCATTCAAGGCCTGGCGCTGTTCGTCACCACCATCGTGCTGATGATCGGCATGTATCAATTGCAGGGAACCGTACTGGCGCCACTGCAGGAGCTGAATCGGGCCAATGAGCGTTTTCGCGCCGGCGACCTGAGCGCGCGGGTCGACTACCAGGCAACCGATGAGTTGGGCCAGGTGGTCAACAGCTTCAATGCCATGGCCGCAGCCATTGAGGAATCGCACCGCACGCTGGAAAGTCGCGTCGCCGAAGAAACCGCCAACCTGGCCCAGGCCAATGCCGCCTTGCAGCTGCTGTACCGCAGCAGCCGCAGCCTGGCCAGCCAGGCTGCCGATGCCGACACCCTCGGCCATCTGCTGGACAGCTTTCAGGAGCGTCTGCCTGGCCTGCGCCTGTCGCTGTGCCTGCATGGCGACCCCCAGCAACCGGTGGGCCAGCTGATCGCCCTGCATGGCCAGGAACTACGCGAGATCTGCTCACCGGCGGATTGCGCCAATTGCACGCTGCACAACCGCCATAACCTGATCGCCTGCCCGGTGGTTAACCTGGGCAGCGAGCTCGGCGAATTGCGCGCGGCGTTTACCGGCGGCCGCCCTGCCCAGGCCTGGGAAATGGAACTGATCCAGGCGCTGGCCAACCTGATCGGCACCGCGCTGTCGCTGGAGCGCCAGCGTGAACAGGAGCATCGCCTGCTGATTTTCGAGGAGCGCGCCGTGATCGCCCGGGAGCTGCACGACTCGCTGGCCCAGGCGCTGTCGTTCATCAAGTTGCAGGTCAGTCGCCTGCAAACGCTGATTCGCCGCGGCGAATCGCTGGCCAAGGTGGAAACGGTCAGTGAGGAGATCCGCGACGGCCTTAACACCGCCTACCGCCAACTTCGTGAGCTGCTGACCACCTTCCGCCTGAGCATCAAGGAAGGCGGGCTCGACCAGGCCCTGCGCGATACCGCCCTGGAGTTCTCGACGCGCAGCCCGTTCGAGGTGGACCTGCAGGTCAGTCCGCTGGCCGTGCCGCTGTCGGCCAGCGAACAGATCCACCTGCTGCAGATCGCCCGCGAGGCGCTGTCCAATTGCGCCCGCCACTCCGGTGCCAGCCAGGTGCAGGTTGCCTTGCACCAAACCGGCGAGGCTGTCGAACTGCTGATCGAAGACGACGGCTGCGGGCTGTCCCATGAGCACGACAAACGCCAGCATCATGGCCTGACCATCATGCAGGAACGCGCGCGCAGCCTGGCCGGGCAACTGAGCGTGACAGACAAAATCCCCCATGGCACTCGCGTGCAGTTGCGCTTTCGCCCCGAGTTTCTTGGCCATCCTTTCAACGAGGCCCTTGCATGACCACTCCGCACACCCTGCTCTTGGTCGACGACCATCCGATGATGCGCCGCGGCATCCGCCAGCTGCTCGAACTGGAAGACGACCTCGACGTCATCGGCGAGGCCGGCCATGGCGCCGAAGCACTCGACTTGCTGACCGACCTGCGCCCCGACCTGATCCTGCTCGACAACAACATGCCGCAGATGAATGGCGTGGAAACCCTGAAAAAGATTCGCGAGCAGGGCTATGCCGGCAAGGTCCTGCTGTTCACCGTCTCCGACGCTGAAGAGGACGTGCGCGACGCCATGCGTTTCGGCGCCGACGGTTATTTGCTCAAGGACATGGAGCCCGAACAACTGATCGATCAGTTGCGCCGGGTTCTACACGGCAATCTGGTCATCAGCCCGGCACTGACCAAGGTATTGGCCCAAGCCCTGCGCAGCCCGCAAGGCGCGACCCAGGCCGACCTTACCGACCGCGAGCGACAGGTGCTGAAAATGGTTGCCCTCGGCAACAGCAACAAGATGATCGGCAACAAACTGGGCATCACCGAGGGCACCGTGAAGGTGCATATGAAGAACCTGCTGCACAAGCTCGGCCTGCGCTCGCGGGTGGAAGCGGCGGTGTGGGCCCTGGAGCATCTGCGATAGCGGCAAGCGGCAAGCGGCAAGCGGCAAGCTCAGAGCTTGCGGCCTGCCGCTTTCTTAGGGTTCATAGCGGAAGGTGGCATCCAGCTGTTGCGGGCCGCTCACGGTAACCATCAGGTCCTTGACCAGGCCGTTGTCCAGCCCGTAGATCCAGCCGTGCACCGCCAATGGCTGGCCCCGCTGCCAGGCGTTCTGCACGATGGTGGTATGGCACACGTTGCGTACCTGACGCTGCACATTCAACTCGCAGAGCAGGTCGACCCTGGCGCCTTGGTCCAACCCCGCAAACCGAGGCAGGTTTTGATGATAAAGCGCTTTCAAAGCCCGTAACCAGTTGTCGATGATCAGCCCCATCTCGGTATGTCCGAGCGCCGCGCGCACGCCGCCACAGCCATAATGGCCGCAGACGATCACTTGGCGGATCTCCAGGACATCCACCGCATACTGCAGCACCGAAAGCATATTCATGTCGGTGGCCACCACCATATTGGCCACATTGCGGTGCACGAACAGCTCGCCCGGCATCAGCCCGACCACATCATTGGCCGGAACGCGGCTGTCCGAGCAGCCGATCCACAGAAACTCCGGACGCTGCTGGCGGGCCAGTCGCGCAAAAAACTCCGGGTCTTGCGCACGCAACGCCTCCGACCAGCTTCGATTGTTGATCAACAACTGCTTGACGTTCATACCCTTTCCTGTCGCAACCTGTGGGGCGCAGAAATATCACCCGTCAGCAACGCCCGTCTTGTCCATCGTCAAGGGTGCCCGGCACACCGAACGCTACTCTACCCACAGCGTCAGCCGCGATGGAATCCTCCTCTCCAGCCGTCGCGGGCTGGCGCGTTTTACCTACCTCCGCCCTACACACCTGCCTCTTTGGAGGTAGCGCCTTGGAGGGATTTGCCCGCGCTCCCGTGACTTTTACCATGCAGTCCACGGAGGTGACTTTATGCTGACCGACCCCGCCACGCTTAGCGCCCTGCGCCGCCATCACCTGTTCCAGAAGTTGCCACTTGATGTGTTCCAGGATGTTTGCGATCTGGCCATCTTCCGCCGCCTGGATAAAGGCGAGACGCTGTTTCACCAGGGTGAAAACGCCGACCGCTTCTACCTGCTGATCCAGGGGCAGATAAAATTGACGCGGGTCCTGCTCGAAGGCCAGGAAAAGCTGGTGGAAGTGATCCAGCCCGGACAGAGCTTCGCCGAAGCCTTGCTGTTCAACGGCACCCGCCATTACCCGGTCACCTCCGGCGCCCTCAAGGCCAGCACCCTGGTGAGCATCGATGGCGCCCACTACCGACGCGTACTGGAAGAGCAACCCAGGATCTGCCTCGACCTGCTGGCCAGTTTCAGCATTCGCCTGCATCAGCGTCTCAACGAGATCGACACCCTGACCGTGGGCAACGCCAGCCGGCGCGTGGTGCGCTTTCTCTGCCAGGAACTGGAAGGCAGCAACGGCCAAATCCAGCTGCGCGCACCCAAACGCCTGATCGCCTCGCAACTGGGCATCCAGCCGGAAACCTTCTCACGCATCCTGCACCGCCTGATCGATGCCGGGCTGATCGACATGGAGCGTCGTACCATCCGCGTGCTCGACAGCCCCAGCCTGGCGAACTACTGCGAATAAAGCCGCCACGAGGAAATACTCATGTCCTCCCTTCCGCTCGTTTATTCCTGCTCCGGCTGCTCCAATGTGGCCCAACTGGCCAATACCTTGGCCGTGCGCCTGGATCGCGCCGGGTTGGCGGAAATGTCCTGCATTGCCGGCATCGGCGGGCGGGTCGCCTCACTGGTCGACAAGGCCAATGCCCAGCGCCCGATCCTGGCCATCGACGGCTGCCGCATGCAGTGCGCCAGGGCCTGCCTGAAACAGCACGGCGTTACCGCCAATATCCATGTGGTGCTCAGTCAGTACGGCCTGAAAAAGCGCTATCGCGAAGACTGCTCCCGCGAGGAAACCGAACGGGTATACGCACAAATGCAAACGTTGCTGGACGACCCGCGCATGGCTGGCCGGGCACCACCCCAGGTAACACCGCAACTGAAGATTGTCAGATAGCGCATGCGCGGTAGCGCTGACCGCTCTGCCGTCCTTGAGCATGATCAAGGTCAAGACATGACCCGCCCACCATACTGAGGCCCTTTGCAGGCCACCTCCGGGAGATACCACGATGCCCAAGCCGTCACCTGCCCTGGTCTATTCCTGTTCCGGTTGCTCCAACGTGGCCCAGCTGGCCAATACGCTGGCGGTGCGCCTGGACCGCGCGGGGCTGGCGGAGATGTCCTGCATTGCCGGGGTGGGTGGCAATGTCCCCGCGCTGGTCAAGAAAGCCAGCGCCGGCCGGCCGATTCTAGCCATCGACGGCTGCCACCTGCACTGCGCCAAGGCCTGCCTGGCACAGCATGGAGTGACCGCCAATGTACATGTGGTGCTCAGTGAGTACGGTTTGAAGAAGCGCTACCGGGAAGATGTTGCGGGCGAAGAGACTGATCGACTGTTCGGCGAGATGATCCAGCTGATTACCAGCGAGCGCATGGGCGCCCCGCCCGAGCAACCGAAGCTCCACATCATCAAGTGATGGGAGCAAATGGGGAGCAAGCCGCTCCCCATTTCTTTCTACTAGTTCAATAACGCGCTGAACGGCAGGTATTCGACCGACTCGCCCTCTTCCAGGGTGCGATTGCATTCGACCAGCGCCAGGCCATCGGCCCAGCAGGCCGAGGTCAGCATCGCCGAGCCCTGACGTGGATGCAGGCAGACACGCAGTTCGCCGTCGACTGTTTCCAGTCGCGCGCGCAGGTACTGGCGGCGCACATTGCGCTTGCGCCAGGCAAAACCCGCGGGCAGGCGCAGCGGCTGTGGCACCACCTCCCGACAGCCCTGCGCACTCAGCAGGAAGGGCCGCGCCACCACCAGGGCGGTAATCAGCGCCGCCGCCGGGTTGCCCGGCAGACCAAGCCACGGCGTGCCATGGATTTCACCGAACGCCAGCGGCTTGCCCGGCTGGATCGCCAGGCGCCACAGGTGCAGTTCGCCCAGTTCGCGTACCGCCTGCTTGAGATGGTCTTCTTCACCAACGGAAACGCCACCGGAGGTCATCACGACGTCCTGTTCAGCCGCAGCTCGGGCCAGCGTGTCACGGGTAACGGCCAGATCGTCGGCCATCACTCCGTAATCCGTTACCTGCAAGCCCAGGCTGCTGAGCACGCCGAGCAGGCTGTAGCGGTTAGCGTTGTACAGCTGGCCGGGGGCCAACTCCTCGCCCGGCTCACGCAGCTCGTCGCCACTGCTGAGCAGCCCGACGCGCAGTGACTGGTACACCGCCACCCGGGCATAGCCCAGGCTGGCCAGCAGACCCAATTCTTGCGGACGCAAACGTTGGCCGGCCGCCAGCACCGGTGTGCCGGCCAGCAACTCCTCGCCTTGCCGACGCACATTGGCGCCGATGTCCAGCGCCGGTACCCAGACCCTCTCGGGTTCCACCTTGCACACTTCCTGGGGCACCACGGTATCGGCACCCGGAGGCAGTGGCGCCCCGGTGAAAATCCGCACCAGATGACCGCTCGGCAACGCTTCCAGGGCCGCGTCGCCAGCCGCGATACGCCCGGCCAAAGGCAGCCAGCCACCCTGCGCCGGCAGATCGGCGGCACGCAAGGCGTAACCGTCCATGGCGCTGTTGTCCCAAGCCGGCACATCGGAGGGTGCACGCACCTCCTCGGCCAACACCCGGTTCAGGACCTGCGCCAGGGGCAACGATTCCACTTGCGGCGCTACCGGCACGCGCTCCAGCAAGGCCGTTATCGCTTCATCCACCGGGCGCAGCCCGTGGGTATCACAGCCACAGGCGCTCATGAGCGGCTCCCGCAGCAGATCGCCGCCTGATCCGCCGGGCGCTTGAGATGGGGCACGAAATTGCATGGCCGGGTACGGCTGTCGAGCTGTTCGACAAGAATCTTCTGCCAGGCGGTGCGGCAAGCATTGGGTGAGCCCGGCAGGCAGCACACCAGGGTACCGTTGCTCATCCCGGCCAGCGCCCGCGACTGCACGGTGGAGGTGCCGATATCAACCAGGGAAACCTGCCGGAACAACTCACCAAAGCCGTCCACGGTCTTTTCCAATAGCGGCGTCACCGCCTGCGGAGTGTTGTCACGCGCGGTAAAACCAGTGCCGCCGGTAATCAGCACCACCTGAACCTGCCCATCGGCAATCCAGCTGCACAGCCGCGCACGGATCTGCCAGATGTCGTCGCTCACCAGCGCCCGATCGGCCAGTTCATGGCCGGCTGCCACCAGCCCGTCGATCAGGGCCTGCCCGGAGGTATCGGTGTCCAGGCTGCGGGTATCGCTGACTGTCAGCACCGCGATGCGCAGAGGCAGGAATTCAGCGTTGGATAAATGCGCCATGGAAGAAATCTCCGTTGAAAATATCGATGCAGACTGCACCGCCACCGACGTGCAGCCCATCCCCCCAAGGAGGTACTACCGGCAACGGGGCCGGGAGAACATGTGAGCCTCAGCCTAGGCCCAATCGATTTTTTACCCCTTGATCAACGTCAAGGGGCCACGGGTTATCTGGCGGCAGAGTATCGATCCCTTCATCCGACACGAGCCTGCCCTATGAGCACTGCATTGTTGAACGAAACACTCGGCAGCCTGGCTACGCGCATTCCCGGCGCAACCCGTATCCTGCGCGAGCAACGGCTGGACTTCTGCTGCGGCGGCGCGCAGTCCCTGCAGCAGGCCTGCGAACAGCGCGGAATCGATGCAACCCTGGTGGCCGAACAACTGCTGCACCTTCAGCAACAGCCCGGCGCGAATAGCAACTGGGAGCTGACGCCTACCCCGCAGTTGATCGAGCACATTCTGGAGCGCTACCACGCCCGCCACCGTGAACAACTGCCGGAACTTATTCGTCTGGCCAACCGCGTGGAGCATGTTCACACCCGCAACCCCGACTGCCCCCACGGCCTGGCCGCGCTGCTGGACGAGATTTACGGCGAACTGGAGCACCATATGTGCAAGGAGGAACGTATTCTGTTCCCAATGTTCAACCAGGGCGTGGCGGCCTCGGTACTGGTGGGCGGGCCGATTGCAGTGATGCGCCATGAACACGATCAGCACGGCGAAGCGTTGGAGCAACTGGCCGAACTGACCCACGATATCCAACCGCCGCCCGGCGCCTGCAACACCTGGCGCGCGCTGTATCGCGGCCTGCGGGAATTTCGCGATGACCTGATACAGCACATCCACCTGGAGAACACCGTTTTGTTTGTGCGCTCGTGACTGCCCAACGCACGGCTGCGACGAGGACAGATAATTAATGCGGGCAACGTGGCTCGAAACAAGTGGGCCACGGCTCGAATCCGAACAGGCAATCTAGCGTTGCAGGAATGAGCGCGGTATGCGCGGAAGGCAGAAACGAAAAAAGCGACCCTAAGGTCGCTTTCTCGTTGATGCGGGCTTCAGTCTGACCCGTATCGAATATGGCGCAGTGGACGGGACTCGAACCCGCGACCCCCGGCGTGACAGGCCGGTATTCTAACCGACTGAACTACCACTGCGCATTACCTCGAGTGGTGGGTGATGACGGGTTCGAACCGCCGACCCTCTGCTTGTAAGGCAGATGCTCTCCCAGCTGAGCTAATCACCCGTTTGCTCTCGAAGTGGGGCGCATTCTAGAGAGCCCGAATGACCTTGGCAAGCCCTAAATGAAAAAAATTTTGCAGATGTTCCAATGACTTAGGAAATTTCCGCTTTTTAGACGATTCATCCACCGTTGATACCCGCCAGGGTTGGCCTGCGTGCGGCGGGCGGGAATAATGCCCACTTTGCGTTTTCAGGAGATTCACCCCGCCATGTGGTTCCGCAACCTGCTCGTTTACCGCCTCAATGCCGATTTCCGATTCGATGCCGAGGCCCTGGAAACCGCACTGGCCAGCAAACCTGCCCGCTCCTGCGCCAGCCAGGAGCTGTCCACCTACGGCTTCATCGCCCCGTTCGGCAAAGGCGCCGACGCACCGCTGATGCACACCAGTCAGGGTTTCTATCTGCTGGCTGCGCGTAAAGAAGAACGCATCCTGCCCGGCAGCGTGGTGCGCGATGCGCTCAAAGAGAAGGTCGACCAGATCGAAGCCGAGCAGATGCGCAAGGTCTACAAGAAGGAGCGCGACCAGCTCAAGGATGAAATCATCCTGGACTTCTTGCCCCGCGCCTTCATCCGCAAATCCGCCACCTTCGCCGCCATCGCGCCTGAGCAGGGCCTGATCCTGGTCGATGCCTCCAGCCCCAAGCGCGCCGAAGACCTGCTTTCCACTTTGCGCGAAGTGCTCGGTTCATTGCCGGTACGGCCGCTGAACGTCAAGCTGGCGCCGACCGCCACCTTCACCGAATGGGTGAAAAGCAACGCAGCCAGCCATGGCCTGCACGTGCTGGATGAATGCGAACTGCGCGACACTCAGGAAGATGGCGGCATCATTCGCTGCAAACGCCAAGACTTGGCCAGCGAGGAGATCCAGCACCACCTCACCGCCGGCAAGCTGGTCACCAAGCTGAGCCTGGCCTGGGAAGACAAACTGTCCTTCGTGCTGGACGACAAGCTGGCGATCAAACGTCTACGTTTTGAAGACCTGTTGCAGGATCAGGCTGAACAGGACGGTGGCGACGACGCCCTCGGCCAGCTGGACGCCAGCTTTACCTTGATGATGTTGACCTTCGTCGAGTTCCTGCCGCAGCTGTTCGAAGCCCTTGGCGGTGAGGAGATTCCCCAGGCCATTTGATTCCTGCTTCCGCTGCCCGTTGCAGTAGCCCTATACACAGGAGCATGCCCTGATGGGCAGGCTGCGGCGGCGCACCACCCGTGTGTCGATAGGCCTGCCATGTGTTCCCGTCACGCCGGGAAGGTGCAACGCAACCGGACACGGTGCAAACCCTGGCTTTATTAATCTGCCTTTCAAGGAAAGCCCCATGCGTGCATTGGCCGCTTTAAGCCGCTTCGTCGGTAACACGTTCGCCCTCTGGGTTTTGCTGTTCGCTGTACTGGCCTTCTATCAACCCGCCTGGTTTCTACCTATCGCCAAGGGCGGCTGGATCGTGCCGCTGCTGGGCCTGATCATGTTCGGCATGGGCCTGACCCTGAAGACTGAAGACTTCCGCGAAGTGGCGCGCCAACCGTTGCGTGTGCTGATCGGCGTACTCGCCCAGTTCATCATCATGCCGGGCCTGGCCTGGCTGCTGTGCAAGGTCCTGAATCTGCCCGCGGAAATCGCCGTTGGCGTGATCCTGGTCGGCTGCTGCCCGGGCGGCACGGCGTCCAACGTGATGACCTGGTTCGCCCGCGGCGACGTGGCGTTGTCGGTGGCCATCACCTCGGTGTCCACCCTCCTCGCCCCGATCGTCACCCCGGCGCTGATCTGGCTGCTGGCCTCGGCCTGGCTGCCGGTGGATTTCGGCGCCATGTTCTGGTCTATCGTTCAGGTGGTAATTCTGCCCATCGTGCTCGGCTTGCTCGCGCAGCGTCTACTGGGCGCCCGCGTGCGGGTGGCTGTGGATGTGTTGCCACTGGTGTCGGTGATCAGCATCGTCGCCATTGTTGCCGCCGTGGTGGCGGCCAGCCAGGCGAAAATCGCCGAGTCCGGCCTGCTGATCATGGCCGTAGTGGTGCTGCACAACGGTTTGGGCCTGGCCCTGGGCTATGCCGCCGGCAAGCTGTTCGGCCTGCCGCTGGCGCAGCGCAAGACCCTGTCCATTGAAGTCGGCATGCAAAACTCCGGGCTTGGCGCCGCCCTGGCCAGCGCCCACTTCTCGCCGCTGGCGGCAGTGCCCAGTGCGCTGTTCAGCGTCTGGCACAACCTTTCCGGCCCGATGCTGGCGACCGTATTCCGGCGCATGAACGATCCGCAAACGGCGCCGGCCAAGCAGGCCGCCGCCGAATAAAATGCTAGGGGCCCCTTGCCCGGGGCGCCCAGCTGTGCAAAATAAAACGCCGGCGGGGACGACCCCGCCGGCGTTTTTTATTGGCCCTGTGCGGCCGCAAGAGCGCTTCACATCAGGGGACGACCCCAGCTTTTTGGAGGTATCCCCATGTCCTGGCTCATTCTGTTCTTTGCCGGTCTGTTCGAAATTGCCTGGGCCATCGGCCTGAAATACACCGACGGCTTTACCCGCCTGATTCCCTCCGCCCTGACGGTCGCAGCCATGTTGGTCAGCCTGGGGCTGCTGGGCCTGGCCATGAAGGGGCTGCCCCTGGGCACTGCCTATGCGGTGTGGACCGGCATTGGCGCCGTCGGCACGGTGATAGCCGGCATCATCCTGTTCGGTGAATCCATGGCGCCGCTGCGCCTGGCCAGTGTGGCGCTGATCGTCACCGGCCTGGTCGGGCTCAAGCTCAGTCATTGACGTGTCTCAGCGCAGGGCGTATTTCCCGCCCTGCGACTGACAGTCAGATCTGGCCCAGCGCCCAGCGCAACAGAAAAAACACCAACAACCCGCCCGCGATGGTGGCCAGCAGGTTACGGCTGAGTGCGGCAATCGCAATGGTCACCACCCCGCCCAGCAGATAAGCATTGTCCAGGCGCACCTGCAGCGTTTGTCCGTCAGGCATGAACATGCCCGGCGCGACGATGGCGCATAGCACAGCGATGGGCACATAGCGCAGGCCCTGACGCACCAGCGATGGAAATCGCAGGTTCGGCCAGGCGAACAAGCTGTAACGGATGACGAAGGTGATCACTGCCATACCCAGTATCAGCAACCAGATATCCATCAGGCATCCTCCCCGACTGCGTGGCGGGTTTCACGACGCTGCTCCAGCCAGACACCGACGATGATCCCGGCGAGTGCTGCAACCAGCAGGCCGAGCTTGTACGGCAGGCCGTGAAAGGCCAATGCCACCGCACTGGCCACCAGCGCCGCGGCAACCTGCGGCACATTGCGCAGCATCGGCACGACGATGCCGATGAAGGTGGCGAGCATCGCGAAATCCAATCCCCAGGTCGCCAGGTTTGGCACCGCCTGGCCGAAGGCCACGCCGATCAGTGTGCACAGCTGCCAGTTGGTGTACATGGCCAGGCAGGAACCGAAAAAATACCAATGTTTGTGCGCTGACTCGTCGCGTGCCGCGTAGCGGTGCTGGACCACGGCGAAGGTTTCATCGGTCAGCCAGAACGCCAGGGGCGCCCGCCAGCGGCCCGGCAGATGGCGCACGAACGGTTGCAGGGTGGCGCTGTAGAGGGCGTGTCGCAGGTTGACCACAAAGGTGGTGAGCAGCAGTACGACCATGCCGGCGCCGCCCCCCAGCAAGCTGACCGCAATGAATTGCGCGGAGCCGGCGAAGACCAGTAGAGACATGCCCAATGCCTGCCACAGGGACAGGCCAGCGGCACTGGCCAGGGTGCCAAAGATGATGCCGAAGGGAATCGCGCCGAGAATCAGAGGTAGGGTATCGCGGGCGCCATTGAGGAATTCGTGTAAGCGGGACATGGTTTCTCCTTGGGGAGAAGAAACCTACACCAAGTCGGCGTGGTTCGTCTCACTCTGCCAGCGGCCTCAGAGCGCGACGACCCGCAAATCCTTCACTTTACCGCCAGGGGCTGTTTCGTCGGGCCGCTTTGCAGGGAATGCTCGCTGGCACGCCCACCGGCAAAACTGTCCTCGAGTTGCCGCTTGACCTCTGGCCATTCCAGGTCGGTGATGCTGTACAGCACGGTATCGTCGAGACGGCCGTCTGCCAGGCGACGATGGTTGCGCAACAGGCCCTCGCGCCGAGCGCCGAGCTTTTCAATCGCCCGTTGGGAACGCAAGTTGCTGGCGGCGGTTTTCAGTTGCACGCGGACCAATTGCCACTGCTCAAACGCCTGGCGCAGCAGAAGGAACTTGATCGAAGTGTTCAGTCCCGTGCCGTGCTGGTGATGGTCGAGCCAGGTCCAGCCGATTTCGGCTGCCGGCAAAGCAGGCAGGAAATCGGCGAATCGTGTAGTACCGACCACGCTCTCATCAAGGCGCACCGTAAAGACCACTGCCCGCCCCTCACGCTGCTCCACCAGCGCCTGCCGATACCAGTCCGGACGCAGAGGGCCCTGCATATAGACCAGGCGCTCATGATTGGCTTCGGCCAGGCTGACCAAGGCCGGAATGTCGCTTTCGAGCAGAGGCTCCAGACGCAGCGCCCCGCGCTGCAAAGTAATAGGTTGCGGCATGAACATCGCACTCTCCTTGTTTTTTTTCCAGACGGGCCTCGGTCCCATATGAACATCGGCCCCGCCAGAAGTGCCGCCCTGGCATAAAACAAGCCGTTTCGAGCACTGCGCTGTGTCAGGGTCGAACTGGGGTGGGCATCTGCGACATTGGTAGCAAGACGCCTGACGCCGCACCGCTTTACTGCGAAACTATAGGCACGGACGTGGCATCACCTTGCGCTACTCGGTCATTGCCCCGATGTTACCGAGCATGGATCGATCACTGTCGCCACACCCTGTCCGGCCACCTCCGGCCGACGCTGTTTTGAAACGTTTGGAGTTTGCATGTCGCTGTCCCCCGGGCTGATCGCGCTGGTCGCCTTCGCCTACATGGCCCTTCTGTTCGCCATCGCCTTTTATGGCGACCGTCGCCGTACTCCGCTGTCGCCCGCCCTGCGCGCCTGGGTCTACAGCCTGTCGCTGGCCGTGTATTGCACCAGCTGGACCTTCTTCGGTGCCGTGGGACAAGTCACCGAGCAGCTGTGGGCCTTTCTGCCCATCTACCTGGGGCCCGTCCTGCTGCTGCTGTTCGCACCCTGGGTGCTGCAGAAAATGGTGATGATTTCCAAGCAGGAAAGCATTACCTCGATTGCCGACTTCATCGCCGCACGCTACGGCAAGTCACGGTCCCTGGCGGTGGTGGTGGCCTTGATCTGCCTGGTCGGCATCCTGCCCTACCTGGCCTTGCAACTGAAGGCCATCGTGCTGGGCGTCAACTTGCTCATCGGCGCCAACCCGGACTCCACCACCAGCAGTGCCACGGACACCGCACTGCTGGTGTCGGGGGCGCTGGCGCTGTTTTCCATCCTGTTCGGTACCCGCAAGCTGGACGTCACCGAACACCACCGCGGCATGGTCATGGCCATTGCCTTCGAGTCGCTGGTCAAGCTGCTGGCGTTCCTCGCAGTGGGGATTTTCGTTACCTACGGTCTGTTTGACGGTTTCGAGCATCTGCTCAGCCAGGCCCACCTGGCGCCGCAACTGGAAGCATTTTGGGCAAAGCAGATGAACTGGCCGGCCATGCTGGTGCAGACCGGAATGGCCATGATCGCCATCGTCTGCCTGCCCCGACAATTCCACGTCACCGTGGTGGAAAACAACGCCCCGCAGGACTTGCGTCAAGTGCGCTGGGTGTTCCCGCTGTACCTCGCTCTCGCCGCGCTGTTCGTGGTGCCCATTGCCTTGGCCGGGCAGATGTTGCTGCCTGCCGGCGTGATGCCGGACACCTTCGTGATCAGCCTGCCGCTGGCCGAATCCCACCCGGCCCTGGCGCTGCTGGCATTCATCGGCGGCGCCTCGGCGGCCACCGGCATGGTCATCGTCGCCAGCGTGACGCTGTCGACGATGATCTCCAACGACATGCTGCTGCCCTGGCTGCTCAGCCGGCAGACATCGGAGCGGCCCTTCGAACTGTTCCGCCACTGGATGCTCACCGCGCGCCGAGTGAGCATCGTGGTCATACTGCTGCTTGCCTACGTCAGCTATCGCCTGCTGGGCGCCAACGCCAGCCTGGCGACCATTGGCCAGGTGTCGTTTGCTGCCATCGGCCAGTTGGCGCCCGCCATGTTCGGCGCCCTGGTGTGGAAACAGGCCAACCGCCGCGGTGTGTTCGCCGGCCTGGCCGCCGGTTCGCTGATCTGGCTGTACACCTTGGTATTGCCGCTGGTGGCAGGCGGCCTGGGCTGGTCGCTGGATGCCTTCCCCGGCCTGCGCACCGTACTGTACTTCCCGTTATGGATCGAAGTGGATCCCCTGACCCGCGGCGTGGTGCTGTCGCTGGCCGGTAACTTCCTGCTCTTCGCCCTGGTGTCGATTTTCTCGCGCACCCGGGTTTCGGAGTACTGGCAGGCCAGCCGCTTCATCGGTCAGGAAGTCTATCGCCCAAGCAACCGGCCTTTGCTGGCCGTGCAGATCAACGACCTGCGCACCCTGGCCGCACGTTTCGTCGGCGATGAACGCGCCGAGCAGAGCTTCGAACGCTTCGCCATGCGCCAGGGCAAGGCCCTGAACCTCAGCCAGGCCGCCGATGGCGACTGGATCGCCCACACCGAACGCCTGCTCGCCGGGGTACTGGGCGCCTCATCCACCCGCGCGGTGGTCAAGGCCGCCATTGAAGGCCGCGACATGCAGGTCGAGGATGTGGTGCGCATCGTCGACGAAGCCTCAGAGGTGCTGCAGTTCAACCGCGCCTTGCTGCAGGGCGCCATCGAGAACATCACTCAGGGCATCAGCGTGGTCGACCAGTCGCTGCGCCTGGTCGCCTGGAACCACCGTTACCTGGAGCTGTTCGGGTACCCCGAGGGGCTGATTTATGTTGGTCGGCCGATCGCCGACCTGATCCGCTACAACGCCGAGCGCGGCCTGTGCGGCCCGGGCGATGCGGAACACCATGTGATCAAGCGTCTGTACTGGATGCGCCAGGGCACTGCGCACACCTCCGAGCGCCTGTTCCCCAATGGTCGGGTCATCGAACTGATTGGCAACCCGATGCCCGGTGGCGGTTTTGTCATGAGCTTCACCGACATCACCGAATTCCGCGAAGCCGAGACGGCGCTCAAGGTCGCTAATGAAGGCTTGGAGCAGCGGGTCGCCGAGCGTACCCGGGAACTGTCCCAGCTCAACGTGGCGCTGATTGCCGCCAAAGGCATCGCCGAAGCCGCCAACCAGTCGAAAACCCGTTTCCTGGCCGCCGTCAGCCACGACCTGATGCAACCCCTGAACGCCGCCCGGCTGTTTTCCGCGTCCCTGGCCCATGCCGAGCAAAGTCTGCAACCGGAAACCCGCGAACTGGTCCAGCACCTGGACAGCTCGCTGCGCTCGGTGGAAGACCTGATCACCGACCTGCTGGATATCTCGCGCCTGGAGAACGACCGCATTGCCCCGGATCGCCATGCCTTTGCACTGAGCAGCCTGTTCGACACCCTGGGCGTCGAATTCAAGGCGCTGGCCCAGGAACAAGGCATCGACTTCCGCCTGCGCGGCAGCCGCTTGCGCATTGACAGCGACCAGAAGCTGCTGCGCCGTGTGCTACAGAACTTCCTTACCAACGCCTTCCGCTACGCCAAAGGCAGCGTGCTACTGGGCGTGCGCCGCACCGGCAGCCATTTGCGCCTGGAGGTGTGGGACCAAGGGCCCGGAATTCCGGAAAACAAGCGCCGCGAGATCTTTGAGGAGTTCAAGCGACTGGATAACCATCAGACCCGCGCCGAAAAGGGCCTGGGCCTGGGCCTGGCGATTGCCGATGGATTTTGCAAGGTACTCAAGCACCCCATCGAAGTACGTTCCTGGCCCGGGAAGGGCAGCGTATTCAGCGTCACCGTGCCGCTGGCGCGCTCGGCGGCGCCCAGTGCGGTGACCGGCCGCCAGAACGCCATCCATAACGGCAACCTGAACGGTGCCCAGGTGCTGTGCATCGATAACGAAGACAGCATTCTGATTGGCATGCGCAGCCTGTTGAGCCGCTGGGGTTGCCAGGTATGGACGGCGCGCAGCCGTGAAGAGTGCGAACAGTTGCTGAATGACGATGTGCAGCCGCAACTGGCCCTGGTGGACTATCACCTGAATGAAGGCGACACCGGTACCGAGCTGATGGCCTGGTTGCGCACCCGCCTGGGCGAACCGATTCCGGGCGTGGTGATCAGCGCCGACAGCCGAGCGGAGCTGATCAGCGAGGTGCATGCCGCCGGCCTCGATTACCTGAGCAAGCCAGTGAAACCTGCTGCCCTGCGCGCGCTGATCAGTCGCCACCTGAAGCTGCGCTGAGGCTGACACGGCCCGTGTTGCCACGGGCCAGTCCTTCCATGATTGACCTGAGTGGCTTTACCACGGGGTATTGAGCGGTACTATGCGGCCCGGAATCACCGCTTGCCAGGAACACCTCCATGGATACTCCCCTCTTACTTCTCAGCCTTGCCACCGCCTTGGCCATCGGCCTGCTGATCGGCGCCGAGCGCGGCTGGCGCGGGCGCACCCTTAACGATGGCCAGTTGGCTGCCGGTATTCGCACCCATGGGCTGGTCGGCCTGTTCGGCGGACTGTCCACCTTGCTGGCGGATACCTTTGGCGGCGGAGCCTGGATCGCCAGCCTGGTGGTTCTGGGGCTGCTGGTGCTGGCCGGGTATGTCAATGATCTGCACAAGAACGGCGATCGCGGCCTGACCAGCGAAATCGCCCTGCTGCTGACCTTCGTGCTCGGCAGCCTGGCCTTGGCCGATTACCGTGCCCTGGCCGCCAGTTGCGCGGTGCTGGTGGCGGTGCTGCTGAGCCTCAAGGATCAATTGCACGGCGCGCTCAAGCGCCTGTCCGCCGTCGAGGTGAGCGGCGCACTGAAGTTGCTGTTCATCTCCCTGGTGCTGCTGCCGGTATTGCCGAACCAGGGCTATGGCCCCTGGGGCGTGCTCAATCCCTACAGCATCTGGTGGATGGTGGTGCTGATCGCCAGTATTGGCTTCGCCGCTTACGTTGCTGTGCGCCTGGTGGGCACGCGCCATGGCCTGCTCTTGACCGCACTGCTCGGTGGCCTGGTGTCTTCCACCGCAATGACCTTGAGCCTGGCACGCCTGCATGATCAGACGCGCCTGCGCAACGTTCTGGCCGCCGGCCTGCTGGCCACCTCGGCGCTGATGTTTCCGCGCGTGTTGCTGGAGGTCGGCGTGATCAACGCCAGCCTGTTGCCCGCTTTGCTTGGTCCCTTGCTGGTCAGTTGCGCGGTCTATGCAGCCGGCGCACTGTGGTGGATCTCCCGCCCCCACGAGCCCGGCAGTCCAGACAGCGAGGCGCCACTGTCGAACCCGTTCGAATTGGCGCCGGCGCTGCGTTTCGCCGCCCTGCTGGTACTGATCCTGTTCCTGGTCGAAGGCGGCCGTCGGCTGTTCGGTGATGCCGGGGTTTATCTGGTCGCCCTGCTCTCCGGCCTGGCCGATGTGGACGCCATCACCCTGTCACTGGCGCGTAATGCCCAGAGCGATCTGCATGCCAGCACCGCCGTGTATGGCATCTTCCTCGCCGCGTTGAGCAACAGCCTGGTCAAGGGCCTGCTGATCGCCGTGGTCGGTGGTCGTCACCTGGCGCTGCGCACCCTGCCCTTTATGGCGGTGGGCTTAGTGGCCGGCGCGGCGCTGCTGTTGACGGCATGAAGCGCCTGGGCGCGCGTCCGTAGGAAGGCGTTGAGCGCAACGATACCCATCCTGTGGTAGTGATGCGGAACATTTTCGGCCTCCTGCGAGTGGACAAGAAAACGCCTGACTCCCCCAACCAAGGACTGGATGGCTGTCATCGAGCGCGTGGCTCCCATCGCCCAGGAACAATCGGCATCACACTGAGGACTGTCACGGCCACGCCAGCGCCAGGAGTCGTCATGCCCAACCACACCGACACGCCTTCCACGCCTGTCCAACCCGCACCCGCGATCAACCTGAACACGGCGGAAGCGCAACGTCTGGATATATCCGCTGATGGCGTGCGCCTGGCGGTTTACTGCTGGGGCCGGGCCGACGCACCACCCTTGCTGCTGGTGCATGGCTACCCCGATAACCATACCGTCTGGCTGCCGCTGATTAGTGAATTGGCTGACGACTACCGGATCATCGTCTATGACGTGCGCGGCTTCGGCGCCTCGCAAAAACCCCGACGGCGCCAGGACTACCGGCTGGAGAAGCTGGCCAATGACCTTGAAGCGGTGATTCGCGCCACTAGCCCGGATCGCCCTGTGCACCTGCTGGCCCATGACTGGGGTTCGATTCAGTGCTGGGAAGCGGTAACCGAGCCGCGCATGCAGCCGCTACTGGCGTCATTTACCAGTATTTCCGGTCCCTGCCTCGATCACGTTGGCCATTGGATGCGCGACCGCCTGAAGCCCAAAAGACGGACCGGCGCGTTACGCCAGCTGACCGGGCAATTGCTCAGCTCCTGGTACATCGGCTTCTTCCACATTCCGCTGCTACCGGAGCTGTGCTGGCGATTGGGACTGGACCGGGCCTGGCCGTGGTTGCTGGCCAGGCTTGAAGGGCTGCCAAACATGCCCCCCAGTACCAGCCAGCGCGCCGATGGCATGCACGGCATCAACCTGTACCGAGCCAATTTCTTCCGCTGCCTGTTCAGGCCGCGCCTGCGCAGCACCGAGGTGGCGGTGCAACTGATCGTACCGCTGCGCGACCGCTTCGTGCGCCCGCAACTGTTCGACGGTTTGTCGCGCTGGGCGCCCAACGTAACTCGACGCGACGCTGACGCGGGGCACTGGCAGTTGCTGGCGCGTCCCCAGAAAATGGCCGACTGGATGCGGCAGTTCACCGCTATGGTAGAGAGTGAAGCCGGCGCGAATCCCGCTGAGCCCGGTACGACGTGAGTCGCGGCCTAGGGTTCTTGCCGGAGTATCACATGTCCTGATCATCCAGCGCCGGCAGGCCGGCGGCACGTTCCAGCAGTTCATTGGGCAGGCTCTTGCTGGCGCGCGCGCCCAGCAGCTTGAGATTTTCCACTCGGCCGATCAGGTTGCCGCGGCCATCCACCAGCTTGTTCCGGGCGCTGGCGTAGGCCTTGTCCAACTGCTGCAGGCGGCTGCCCATTTCGTCCAAATCCTGCACGAAGGCCACGAACTTGTCGTACAGCGCTCCGGCGCGCTCTGCGATTTCACGGGCATTCTGGCTCTGGCGTTCCTGACGCCACAGGCTGTCGATCACCCGCAGGGTGGCCAGCAGCGTCGTCGGGCTGACAATCACGATGTGCTGGTCGTAGGCTTCCTGGAACAGGCCCGGATCGGCCTGCAAGGCCGCGGCGAACGCCGCCTCGATGGGCACGAACAGCAACACGAAATCCAGACTGTGCAAGCCTTCCAGGCGCTGATAATCCTTCACCGACAAGCCTTTCAGGTGGCTGCGCAGTGACAGCACATGACGCTTGAGCGCCTGCTCGCGCACCTCGTCATTTTCTGCGCTAACCAGCGCCTGATAAGCGGTCAGGCTGACCTTGGAATCCACCACCACCTGTTTTTCACCGGGCAGCTGGATCAGCACATCCGGCTGAAAACGCTGGCCCTCTGCGCTCTGCAAGCTGACTTGGGTGTGGTACTCGCGGCCCTTGACCAGCCCGGCATGCTCCAGCACCCGTTCAAGTACCAGCTCGCCCCAGTTCCCCTGGGTCTTCTGGCCCTGCAGGGCGCGGGTCAGGTTGGTGGCTTCATCGCCCAGGCGCTGATTGAGCTGCTGCAGGCGCTCCAGTTCCTTGCCCAGCGAGAAACGCTCGCGAGCTTCCTGCTGATAACTGTCCTCGACGCGTTTTTCGAACGCCTGAATGCGCTCCTTGAGGGGATCGAGCAATTGGCCCAACCGCTGCTGGCTGGACTCGGCGAAACGCTGCTCGCGTTCGGCGAAGATATTGCCGGCCAGCTCGGCAAATTGCGCACGCAGCTCGTCGCGCGCGCCCTGCAAATCCTGCAAACGCTGTTGATGAGCCTGCTGCTGCTCGTGCAGCTCCGCCGCCAGGGCCGCACGCTCGGCACCCAGCCGGCGCAGTTCGCTTTCCTTGTGTTCGCGTTCGGTGAGCCAGGCCTGCTGGTCGGCACGGGCGCGCTGCTGGTCCAGCGCCAGCAGTTCGCGCTCGCGGCGCTGGGCTGCCAGTTCGGCCTGTTGCGCGGCATTGTGCTGGGCCAGTTCGGCGAGTTCCTGACGGCACTCGTCCAACTGGCCGCCGAGCACGTCTTGAGCCAGCAAGGCGGTGTCGGCGCGCTCCTTGAGAACTGCCGCTTCAGCGCGCAGCCGCGCCAGTTGGCGCTGCTGCTGCCACGCCAGGCCGAGCAAGGGCAACGCGGCCAGCAACAAGCCGGCTAAAAGATAGGAAACATGGATCGGCATGACAGCTCCCGGCATGGATTTCAGCGAATGCGGCGAGTATATCCAGCCCACTGATCCGGCCGTGCGGCCAAACCGGGAGAATTACTCGGAAAGCGGCGGGTTTTCCGCCTGGCCCAACGCCTGCAGGGCACGTTCATCGCCCGCGCGTGCCGCCTGTTGCAACAGCGCCTGGCCGATACGCCGATCGCGGGCGTTGCCGCAATCGCGGCACAACAGCAATCCCAGCCGGCTCTGCGCTTCTACCACACCCTGACGCGCCGGTTGCTTGAGCAGGTTGCCGGCCAGGCGCTTGACGCTGGTGGCCTGTCCCAGTCTCGGGCTATCCAACAACCAGCCGGCCAGCCGCAGCGGCAAACCACTGCGCGGCATTGCAGCGCAGGTTGAATGAATGGTCGGATGTAGACGCTTCATGGGTTCAGCAAATAGCCAAGGGGGGCGGCACTCTACACTTTTTTACAGCCGGGTAAAGGCTTGCAAAAAACGCTCAAATAAGCCTTGGCGCCAGCGCTCAGCAATCCACAATTTCTGTGGATAACTCTGTTGAGAAGCCGCTGAGAAACGCCGCAAAGCGTGGTGATTCGGGCCATTGAGTCAAATTGTCCATTCTTTGACCATTCAAATAAAGTCATTATTTTTCAATGGCTTATAAAAAGCTCAATCGTAAATCAATGACTTGCAAATGAATCTGAGAGTGACTTGACAACGAACGACGCTATTGTGCACAAGTTGGCAGGCCCTACCTCGATAAATGCACAACGCCCGCGAATCATGATAGGTGAACACCAGCCTGCCAACGCGGACAACGAAAAACCCCGGCCAAGATGCTCCGGGGTTTTTCGTTGTGACAGACCTGCACCATCCGCAGATCCAGCGTGGTTACAGCTCAAGCTCCTGCAAATGCTCCTTGGGTAGTTTGCGCGCCCCGGTCAGAATGACTTGCCGCGCTGCCTCATCGAGCATCTGTTCCGCCTCTGCCATCTCCATGGCACCCGTGACCAGGCGCCTGGCTTTCAGCCAGTCCAGCAAAGCATTGACGGCGCGTCGTTCGGCATCAGTAGATGTACACAGCATTCCTCCCTCCTTGGGGCATGTTGGTATGGTCCCCACAGCGTAGACAGGCGATTGCCGAAGACTATTCAGCGGATGTCCGTAAAAGCGACCCCAATCACAAACCCATGATTGCTCAGGCTAAAACCGACCAAAGGCATGGGTTTTGGCGATTTTCAGCCAATAAAAAACCCCGCCCTTCCGAGGAAGTCGGGGTTTTGTGTCGATCTGCTCGCGGTCAGCCGGGCTGGCGGCAGCTCGACATACGTATCAGGCTCAGGCCTTGACGCGGGCCTTGTACTCGCCGGTGCGGGTGTCGATTTCGATGAAGTCACCGATTTCGCAGAAGGCGGATACTTGCAGCTCGGCGCCGTTGTTCAGGCGGGCGGTCTTCATCACCTTGCCGGACGTGTCACCACGTACAGACGGCTCGGTGTAAGCGATCTGGCGAACGATGCTGGTCGGCAGTTCAACCGAGATTACCTTGTCGTTGTAGAACACGGCTTCGCAGACGTCGGTCATGCCGTCTTCGATGAAGGTCATCACGCCTTCCAGGTCGTCCTTTTCGATCTCGTACTGGTTGAACTCAGCGTCCATGAATACGTACAGCGGATCGGCGAAATAGGAGTAGGTAACTTCCTTGCGCTCGAGGATGATCGTTTCGAACTTGTCGTCGGCCTTGAATACCGTTTCGGTAGCGGCGCCGGTGAGCAGGTTCTTCAGCTTCATCTTGACGACCGCAGAGTTACGGCCGGACTTGTTGAACTCGGCTTTCTGGATGACCCAGGGAGTGCCGTTGATGTTGGCTACCTGGCCAGCGCGAAATTCTTGTGCGGTTTTCATACGGGATATCCGAGCAGATGAGGGACAAAAAACAGGCCGCGTATGATAGCCAATTCGCGCGAAATTAGTAACTCTGCCCCGCGCACGGCCTGACGACCCTTCTCCGCCTGCCCTGACTGCATACCCTCAAGCATCGCGCATGCGCTCGCTGAAGCGCAGCAGATTGCTGGCCAGATCCGTTTCCGCTCCCCGGTCGCTACTCCAGGCCTCGGCATGCCGCTGCAGATCGCCCTCACACGCCAGCCAGCGCTGCCACGGCCCCGCCATGTCCTCGCCGGCATTCCAGGTCCGCCATAATTCACCCACCGCCCGCGCCGCATCGGGCGCCAGGGTCTGGCAATATTGATCCAGAAAGGCCTGCAACTTGTCCCAGTGCGCTCCGTCTTCCTGCGGATAGATATGCCAGAGCATGGGCCGCCCGGCCCACTGCGCGCGCAGGAAGGAATCCTCGCCACGCACCGCATTGAGGTCGCAGCACCACAGCAGTTGGTCGTACTCTTCCTGACGAACGAAGGGCAGCACGTTGATGCGCAGATTGCCACGCTGGCAACTGTCGCCCGCATGCAACGCAGGGCCAGTCAGCCAGGCCTGCAAATCAGCCTGGATACGCCCTTCAGGAATCAACAGCCGAGTAGGCCGAGCATCTTCTGTCAACGCCTCCAGCCAACTGGCCAATCCCCGATTCTCGTAGGCGAACAGTGAGATCAGCCGCTCCTCGGGACTCCGTTGCACACCCAGCCTGGCCAGAAACGCCTGTTGCGCCTGCCCATTGGCCTGAAAAGCCCTGCGCCGCGCCAGCAGATCGCCTTCACGCAATAATCCGCCGGTGGCCGGGCCAAAGCCGGGGAAAAAGAAATGCTTTTGCAGGCCATCGGGCTGCGGCGAGGACAGCCCATGACAGCCCGCCACCCAGTCTTCGGCGCTGAGATATTCCAGGTTCAGCCACAGCGGCGCAGGCGTCCGAGACGCCATGGCGGCCTCGAAAAGCGCAGGCAGGCGACAGGCAAAGGCTTCGATCACCACCTCGGCGGGCTCAACCGGCTGCCAATCCCGCGGCCATTGACGCACCTCGACCCCTGCGTGGTGTTGTACGCTCGCCGTGACTGTCGCCTCAGGACACAAACGCACGAACGCGGCCAGCTCATCGACCCACAGGCGCACGCGCTGATCATGTTCAGTCGCCAGTTGTCGAGCCAGGCGCCAGGTCACACCAATGTCGCCATAGTTGTCGACGACACAGCAAAAAATGTCCCAGGAACGCGACATGCAAAAACTCCAAAAAATCATCGCTCCACTGGAAACGCGCCAGTCAGCGGATAAAAAACCGTCAAATCGCGGCACGCAGCACACGGCAAGCGTCTAAATCGCAGTAACTTCCCTATTGGGGGCTCGCCAGACAAGCCCTCAGCCTTTATCTTTTGCAGGCGCTTTCTTTCGCCCCTGCCGGCAAGGCCTGCTTAGGTCGTAGCCAGGCGAGGTGCAATCGGTCAAACACAGCGCAGTTTATTCATTTGTGGCTGCGTATACTGGCCAACCATTCCCCACTGGAGTCATCCATGAACAAAGCTGAACTGATCGAGGCGATTGCCGCCTCCGCCGACCTGCCGAAAACCACCGCTGCCCGTGCGCTGGATGCCATCACCGAGAGCATTACCAACGCCCTGAAAAATGGCGACAGCGTATCGCTGGTCGGTTTCGGCACCTTCGCCGTCAAGGAGCGCGCCGCCCGTGAAGGCCGCAACCCGCAGACCGGCGCCACCCTGCAAATCGCCGCTGCGAAGCTGCCAGGCTTCAAGCCAGGCAAGGGTTTGAAAGACGCTGTCAACTGATTCTCCGACTGCCCCGGCTAACACGCCGGGGCAGTTCCTGCCTAGCCTCCTCTCCCACAGGCTATTTGCCATCCGCGCGTCGCAAATGCACCTGCGCACCTACCCCTAACGATCAACCCCGAAGTAGTATCCCCTCCCGGTGCGACGTTCATTGCGCGCGGCGATCTGACTACATCCAGAGCCTGCCCCCCGCCTCAGGCAATCTGACTGCCCTGCGTCGAGTTACCTAAACGGCGTTGCTTACGCATTCGACTTCGGCCATTCAGTAACCATCCGTCACCATGCCCAAGCTTGATCTGCGTCGTTTGATTCTACTCCTGAGCATGTCAGCAACCTCACTGGTTCTGGCTTATTTCCTGTATGCCAGCTATCAGATGCAGCGCGAACTGCTGATCAAGCAGACGCTGGAGGCCAATCGCATTTATGCGGTGAAACTGGCCGAGGTCACGGAAAATTTTCTCAACACAGCACACAAACAACTGGCCTACAGCGCTTCGGTGATCGGCCCGCGCCTGAACACGGCCGAGCATCTCAATGGCGAAGTCGACCGTCTCCTGCTGCAAACCAATACGTTCAACTCGGTGTATGTCGTCAATACCGAGCGCAAACTGCTGGCCCGAGCCCCAAGAAATCACCAGGCCGAAGGCAGCCTGATCGACAACCCAGGCTCGTATTCCGCACTGGCCAGCCAGCAGCCTTCCATAGTCCAGGCCTACAGTGCCCCCCACGGACGTTTGATCGTGGCGATGACGCACCCGCTGCACACTGCGCAGGGTGACTACCTGGGCTATATCGGCGGCGCGATCTACCTCCAGGAAAACAATTCCCTTCATGACCTGCTGGGCGAGCACTATTACCGCGACGGCTCATACCTGTATGTCGTGCACGACCACCAACTGATTTATCACAACAAGCAGGAGCGCGTGGGGGAAATCATTCATGGCAATCCAGCGATCCATGAGGTGAGCCAAGGCAGAGAAGGCAACCAGCTGCTGACCAACTCGGAAGGTATCGAGATGCTGGCCGGTTTCGCGCCCGTTCAGAGCACAGGCTGGGGCATCGTTGCGCAACGGCCCCTGCAGGCCACGCTGACGGAACTCAATCAGCTGATGCTGAACATGCTGCTCACCCTGGTCCCCTTCTTCCTGGTTGTGATGCTCGCCATCTGGTGGCTGTCGCGAATCATTTCCCAGCCCCTGTGGAGCCTGGCCAAGAGTGTGCAGAAGGATGATGCCCGCATCGCCGAAAACGCGGTTCGGCAGATCAAGCCGTGGTATTTCGAAGTGGCCCAACTCAAGCAGTCGATCTTGTCCGGCTTGGAAATGCTCAACCACAGAATCGGCAAACTCAATCTTGACTCGATGACCGACCCGCTGACCGAGCTGCTGAACCGACGTGGAGCACAAGCGGCCATCGACAAATGGCATGTCAGTGCCCAGCCATTTGCCGTGATTCTTCTGGATATCGATCATTTCAAGCAGGTCAATGATGCCCATGGGCATGACATTGGCGACCTGACGTTGCAGTTTCTCGCCAGGCAGATGCGCCGACTCTCAGGCAACGAAAATGTCCTGTGTCGAAGCGGGGGCGAAGAGTTCATGGTGCTCATGCCTGACACCGACTTGAAAGAAGCCGGTGAGTTCGCTGAAAACCTACGTGCCACGCTGGCCAGCACCCGCAGTCCGGCCGGAGAGCCGATCACCCTGTCGCTGGGGGTTGCCCATTACCCCATTAGCAATGCGCGCATTGAAATGGTGCTGCGCTCGGCTGATCAGGCGCTTTACCAGGCCAAGCGCCAGGGCCGCAACCAAGTGGTTATCGCAGCTGCCCAAAGAAGCTGATCAGCGCCTGCGGCAGTACAACGCAGAATAGCGGGCTACTTCAAATTGCCCCACTCGTCATAACGCTCCGGCCATTGAGCTCGATGGTCTGGATGATCAACTTGATCGTACGTTGGCGATTCGGGCCACGGATCAATCGTTAGAGTCCGGGCAATGAGGTGAACAAACCCAGCCAATAGCAACACCGGCAGCAGCACCCAACCACTAATCAACAGCACGCCACTGAGTATCAGCAGGTCGCCAAGCCTGAAGGCGCAGCGGACGAATAGCCTGCCGCCACGCGCCCGCACACGTGCCAGCTGCCGCTTTTCCAGGGCGCGCCAGCGCCGCCAGAACGACGTTGCCCGGGTACTCAAGCGTTGTCCCAGCGTTAGCTTGTCGCGCTCAGCCATGGCGCACCTCCACCGGCGCGGCCGGTTCGATGTCACGGGCAAGCTTGGCCGGCGCGGCGGAAATTTCCACATCCACCCAACCTCTACGGCATTCACGGCGCAACCGGCAGCCACTCGGTTCACGACTGCCATGGCAGCGTTGCGGTGCAACAAGCGGGGTTGTGTGACAGAAGGGGGAAGCGGGGAACCCGGCATCAGGGAAACCTGGACGCGTTGCGCTTACTGCAGCGCCGTTCCAGGGCTAGGCGAATGTCAGAAACAACAAAGCCCCGCAGAACGGGGCTTTGTGTATATCGTCTGGCGGTGAGGGTGGGATTCGAACCCACGATACGGTTTCCCGTATACACGCTTTCCAGGCGTGCTCCTTCAACCGCTCGGACACCTCACCGGATCTCTTCGAGGCGTTCACCCCGTCGAGGCGCGCTAATTTAGTCGAACGTTTCTGCAAAGGCAAACTTTTTTTCAGCTTTTTCATGCGTTTAAGTATCCCCAGCGAAAATAGCTGCATTTTCGCTCAGCTCTGCGACCGCCCAGTCAGTCATCGTGCTTTACCTGTGCAGGCCGGCTGGGTAACGTCAGCGTCACTTATCACAAGGAACCCCCCGCCATGAGTGAGCTGCTTTCCTATCAATGCACAGACGGCATCGCCACCCTGACCCTGCATAACGGCAAGGTCAACGCGATTTCACCGGACCTGATCGTCGCCTTCAATGCGGCGCTGGATCGCGCCGAGCAGGACCGCGCCGTGGTGATCATTACCGGGCAGCCGGGCATTCTTTCCGGCGGGTACGACCTCAAGGTCATGACGTCCGGCCCGCAAAACGCACTGGACCTGGTCGCCGCCGGCTCGACATTGGCCCGACGCATGCTTGCTCACCCCTTCCCGATCATCGTCGCCTGCCCAGGCCATGCAGTCGCCAAGGGTGCCTTTATCCTGCTCTCCGCAGACTATCGCATCGGTGTTGAAGGTCCGTTCAGCATCGGCCTGAACGAAGTGCAGATCGGCATGACCATGCATTACGTCGGTATCGAGCTGGCCCGTGATCGCCTGCGCAAATCCGCTTTCCACCGCTCGGTGATCAACGGCGAGATGTTCGATCCGCAGGGCGCGCGCGAAGCCGGCTTCCTGGACAAGGTGGTCACCCCCGAGGCGCTGATGAGCACCGCACTGGAGACAGCGAATCAGTTGAAGAAGATCAACATGACCGCTCACCGCAACACCAAGCTCAAGGTACGCAAAGAATTGCTTGACGCCCTTGAGCAGGCTATCGAGTTGGACAAGCGCCACGGTCTCTAACAGACCGTTTGGGACCGCTGCCAAGGCGAGTGGATTGCCGAGCACAGTGGACGTTCGTACACTCGACGTCCCTTTGCTGGAGATTCTGCCATGCTGTCCGTTCTGCGCTTGTTGTTGCTGAGCGTGTATTCCGTTATTGCCAGCTGCCTCGGCGCGTTGCTTGGCGTGCTCCGCCCTTTCAATCCCAACAATACGTCTTGGTGCGCCCGTTTGTTCGCCACCCCGAGCCAATGGTTGCTGCGCATCAAGGTCGAGACCGAACTGGAGCACCTGAACAGTCAAACACAGGCCTGTGTGATCATTGCCAATCATCAGTCCAATTACGACCTGTTCGTCCTCGGCGGCACAGTGCCCTCACGCACCGTGAGCCTGGGCAAGAAAAGCCTGAAATGGATTCCAGTGTTCGGCCAGCTTTACTGGCTGGCCGGCAATGTCCTGATTGATCGCAGCAATGCCTGCAAGGCCAGGCAGACCATGCTCACCACCACCGAAACCCTGCAAAAGCGCCAGACGTCTATCTGGGTGTTTCCGGAAGGTACGCGCAATGCCGGACCGGAGCTGCTGCCGTTCAAGAAAGGGGCGTTTCAGATGGCCATCGCCGCCGGTGCTCCGATCGTGCCGGTGTGCGTCAGCCGCTACACCCAAACACTGGATCTGAATCGCTGGGACAGTGGGCAGATACGCGTCCGCGCGCTGCAGGCCATTCCAACCGCACACCTGAGCCTGGAAGACATGCCGGCGCTGATCGAGCAATGCCATGCCCGCATGCAGGCATGCATTGACGAGCTGGATGAACAATTGGAGCAGCGCCTGGCCGCGGCGCAGCCGCTTTAGGTCGGTAGCGTTGCGTTGAGCGAGACAATGCCCATCATTGATGGGCATTGATGGGGCTCGGCGCGATGCACGGGACGAACCCAATTCCCTGCTGCCGCGCCCCTTAACCCTTACAGCAGCTAACACATATTGAGCGTTACGCTTCGCGCCCCTGGGCGATAAAGCGCAGCATCCACTCGCCCACCACACTGCCGTGATGCGGCAGATGAAGGCTTTGCAAGGCATTCTGATAGAGCGTCTCGCCCAGGGTTTGCTGGCGCACGTCGAGCAATGCCCGTGAATAATCCGGTACGAACTCGGGATGCCCCTGGAAGCACAGTACGCGGTCCTCGATGCGGAACGCAGCAATTGGGCAGAACTCGCTGGAGGCCAGCACCGTGGCGTTTTCCGGAGCGCGGGTGACCTGGTCCTGATGGCTGATCAGCAGGGTCAGTTGATCCAGCGCCGGCTGCATCCAGTCCAGTTGCTCCTGAACGCTGTAATGATGCATGCCCACGCCCCACCCTTGACCGGCCCGCTCGCTCTGGCCACCGAGCAACAACGCCAGCAACTGATGACCGAAGCAGATGCCCAGCAGCTTGTCGCCGTTCTGGTAGCGCTCCAGCAGATAAGTCTTAAGCGTCTGGATCCACGGATCGCTGCCGAACGAGTCCGCCTTGCTGCCGGTAACCAGATAGGCGTCATAACGCTGATCATCGGCCGGGTAATGGCCCTCAACCACGTTGAAAATTTCAAACTGCGCGGCAATCGGTTGGTTAGCGAATAACCGTTCGAACATATGGCCATAGCCGGTGTACTGCTCGACGAACTCAGGACGCAGGTGATCGGTTTCCAGAATACAGATACGCAACGACATGGGGATTCCAAAAACATAAAGGTATGGAGCGGGTGTCACCCTTATTACCATAGCCCGTGCGTGGTGAGGAATAGCCCGCGCCCGCCAGACACAGCCGTCAATCGGCTACACTGCGCAACCTTTTCTATTCTGGAGCCTGACTGTGCTTATCAAGGCCTTACGGGTTGGCTTGGGCCAACTGATCGTTTTTATTGATTTCCTCACCCGCCCGAAAAAAATGCAGCGCAGCGAGGAGGCGCAAGCCGAGGTCGAGGCACGCACAGCCAACCTGGCGCTTTATCAGTTTCACGGTTGCCCGTTTTGTGTGAAGACGCGGCGTGCCCTGCATCGGCTGAACTTGCCGATCGCCCTGCGCGATGCCAAGAACGACGCCCAGGCCCGCCAGGAACTGGTAACCCAGGGCGGCAAGATCCAGGTACCCTGCCTGCGCATCGAAGAAAATGGCCAGGTCTCCTGGCTGTATGAATCCAAGGCAATCATTGCCTGGCTGGAACAGCGCTTCGCCTGAGCGGCAATCGCCATGTAGGGCCGATTTCACATCGGCACACCAGCACTGCGGATGCCGACATGCAGCCGGCACCGCAGGGTCATCAGTGTTTTTTTAGAAGGTTTCCCCTCGCGCCGCCTTCTCCAACAACAAGGCCGGCGGAGAGAATCGATCGCCATACTGCTCCGTCAGGTACTGAGCACGGGCGATGAAGTCGGCCAGGCCGTACTGGTTGATGAACTGCAAGGCACCACCGCTCCAGGCCGCAAAACCGATCCCGAACACCGAACCGATGTTGGCGTCGGCGGTGGAGCGCAATACGCCCTCCTCCACACAGCGCACGGTCTCGATGGCCTGGATGAACAGCAGACGATCGCGCACATCCTGGGGTGAAATCTGTGCCCCGGCTTTTTCGAAGCGCGCCTTGAGCTCGGGCCACAGATGTTTCTTGTCCCCTTGCGGGTAGTCGTAAAAACCGCCACCGGCGGCCTTGCCGGGACGCTGGTACTCGTTGAGCATCAAGTCGATCACCGCGAATGCCGGATGCTCGGGCGCCGTCTTGCCTTCGGCAGCCAGGTCACTGACTGCCTGCCGGCGAATATGCTCCATCAGGCTCATCGACACTTCATCGGAGATCGCCAGCGGACCGACCGGCATGCCCGCCTGACGGGCCTGGTTTTCGATCATCGCCGCCGACACACCCTCGCCGAGCATGGCGATGCCTTCATTGGTAAAGGTGCCGAACACCCGTGAGGTGAAAAAGCCGCGACTGTCATGCACGACAATCGGCGTCTTATTGATCTGCAGCACGAAGTCGAACGCCCGCGCCAGAGCTTCGTCGCTGGTTTGCTCGCCGCGAATGATCTCCACCAGCGGCATCTTGTCCACGGGACTGAAGAAATGCAGGCCGATGAATTTTTCCGGATGGCGCACGGCGCTGGCCAGGCCGGTAATCGGCAGTGTCGAGGTATTGGAGGCGATCAGCGCCTCCGGCAGTGCGCAGGCTTCGGCGGCGGCCGTGACACTGGCTTTGAGGGCGCGATCTTCGAAAACCGCCTCGATGATCAGGTCGCACTCGGCAAAATTAGCATCGTCAACGCTCGGGGTGATGCGTGCAAGGATGGCGTCGCGTTTCTCTGCACTCAGCTGGCCACGGGACACCCTCTTGTCCAGCAGAGCGGCCGAATAGGCTTTACCCTTCTCGGCGGCCGCCAGCGAGACATCCTTGAGTACCACCTCGATGCCAGCCATGGCTGACACATAGGCAATGCCGGCGCCCATCATGCCAGCCCCAAGCACGCCGACTTTTTGCGTCGCATAGGTGGGGAAACCCTGGGGCCGCGAACGGCCGGCGTTGATTTCATTGAGCTGGAACCAGAAGGTGCCGATCATGTTCTTCGCCACCTGCCCGATGACCAGCTCGGTGAAATAGCGCGCCTCGATCAGTTGCGCGGTGTCGAAGTCCACCTGGGCACCTTCCACCGCGGCGCAGAGGATCTTTTCCGGCGCCGGGAAACAGCCCTTGGTCTTGTCACGCAACACGCTGGGCGCGATGGCCAGCATCTGCGCCACGGCGGGCGTGGAGGGGACACCGCCGGGAATCTTGTAGCCCTTCACGTCCCACGGCTGTACGGCGGCGGGATTCGCCAGAATCCACTGCCGCGCCTTGGCCAGCAACTCGTCCGGGGTGGCGGCCAGCTCATGCAGCAACCCGGCCTTGAGCGCCTCCTGCGGGCGCAGCTTCTTGCCCTCAGCCAGATACGGCAGCGCCTTCTCAATGCCCAGCAGGCGCACGGTGCGCACGACACCGCCGCCGCCCGGCAGCAGGCCGAGGGTCACTTCCGGCAGCCCGAGCTGGATACGCGCATCGTCCAAAACGATGCGGTGATGGCAGGCCAGGCAGATTTCCCAACCACCGCCCAGCGCTGCGCCATTGATTGCAGCGACCACCGGCTTGCCGAGGGTTTCCAGCCGTCGCAGCTGGCTCTTGATGTTCAGCACCATCTGGTAGAACGCCGGCGCGTCCTCGCGGGTGACCTGGATCAGTTCATTGAGATCGCCGCCGGCAAAAAAGGTCTTCTTCGCCGAGGTCAGAATCACTCCGGCAATCGCGTCCTTCTCCTCCTCCAGGCGAGTCACCGTGCGGCCCATTGCCTCACGGTAGGCGGCGTTCATGGTGTTGGCGCTCTGGCCCGGCATATCCAGGGTCAGGACGACGATGTTGTCCGGGCCTTTTTCGTAGCGAATGGCGTCAGTCATGGTTCTTTTTCTCCGCCTTAAAGTCGTTCGATGATGGTGGCGATGCCCATGCCGCCACCCACGCACAGGGTGGCCAGGCCGTAGCGCTGATTGCGCCGCTCCAACTCGTCGAGCAGGGTGCCGAGGATGATGCAACCGGTGGCGCCCAGCGGGTGGCCCATGGCAATGGACCCACCATTGACGTTGACCTTGTCCTCCGGCACGCCCATGTCCTTCATGAACTTCATCACCACTGAGGCAAAGGCTTCGTTGACTTCGAACAGGTCGATATCGCCCACCGACAGCCCAGCCTTGGCCAGCGCCTTGCGGGTGGCCGGACCCGGACCGGTGAGCATGATGGTCGGGTCGCTGCCGGTGACCGCCGTGGCGACAATGCGCCCGCGCGGCGTCAGCCCCAGCTCACGGCCCTTGGCCGCCGAGCCAATCAACATCAGCGCTGCGCCATCGACAATGCCCGAGCTGTTGCCCGGCGTATGGACATGGTTGATGCGCTCGACCTGGCTGTATTTGCGCAGCGCCGTGGCATCGAAGCCCAGCTGGCCCATCATCTCGAAGCTCGGTTTGAGGGCGCCGAGGCCTTCCAAGGTGGTTTGCGGGCGTATGAACTCATCATGGTCGAGTACTACCACGCCGTTCTGGTCGATGACCGGCACCAGTGATCGGGCGAACAACCCTTCGGCGCGCGCCTGGGCGGCTTTTTGCTGGGAGCGCAGGGCGAACGCATCGACATCCTGACGGGAAAAACCTTCCAGCGTCGCAATCAGATCGGCGCCAATGCCCTGCGGCACGAACTGTGTGCTCAGGTTGGTCTCCGGGTCCAATGCCCAGGCGCCGCCATCCGAACCCATGGGCACGCGGGACATGGACTCCACGCCGCCGACCACCACCAGATCCTCAAAGCCGGAGCGTATTTTCATGGCGCCGAGATTCACCGCCTCCAGGCCCGAGGCGCAAAAGCGGTTGAGCTGCATGCCCGCAACCTGTTCGTCCCAACCGGCCACCAGAGCCGCCGTCTTGGCGATATCGGCGCCCTGATCGCCCACCGGGGTCACGCAACCCAGCACCAGGTCATCCACCTGGGCGGTATCCAGCCGGTTGCGTTGTTGCATGACGCGCAACAGCCCAGCGACCAGGTTGACTGGTTTGACGCTGTGCAGCGCGCCGTCCTGTTTGCCTTTGCCGCGCGGCGTACGCACCGCGTCGTATATCAATGCTTCGCTCATGGCCTGGTCTCTTGTCATTGTTCTGGCATCCGGAATTCCGGTTCGCCCGTTACCTTAGACCCGGCATGACTATCGGCAATGACCAATACGCTCAGCTGCGTTGACGCCTGCGCTCAGACGAATGGCGCTGCGTGGCGGCTGGCCGGGCAACCCGTCTGCCGCACGCTTTTACCACGGCTGAGAAGTCCGCGCTCTGCACCCCTGCGGGCTGAGAACCAAGGGGTCTAACAGAACGTAGGGACCCAGATAGAGTCAATCAACAAGGCCCTGCGAAGCCCAACAACAAGAAGAAGGAATAAAATCATGCACAAAGAGCCGAAGAAAATTCGCCAGGCGGGCTGGATCGTGTGTGCGGTCGCCCTGGTCCTGATCCTGCCCAATCTGACCCGGTTGTTCAGCTAAAGAGGCAGCACCGGCAGCAACCAGGCCAGCAACAGCGGCAGGAACAGAAACGCCAGCAGCGTCGAACACAGCACCAGGCTTGCCACTTCTTCTGGAGCACGATTGGCGCGCACGGCGAACAGGTAGTTGAATACCGCCACCGGCATGGCCGATTGCAGAATCATCACATTCAGGGTCAAAGGTGGCAGCTCCAGCCAGGTGCCCACCAGCCAGGCCAGCGCCGCCCCGCTGCACACCCGCAGGCCGCCCTGCAGCATGCCGTTGCCCAGATGCCGCACGCGGATCGAGGCCAGCGACACGCCGAGGGTCAGCAGCATCAGCGGGATGGTCATGCCGGCCATCAGCCCCAGGGTGTTATCCAGCCAGCGCGGCAATGGCACCTGGAAGATCACTACTATGAGCGCGAGCATCACGCTGAGCATGGTCGGATTAAGCAGCAGCTTGCGCGGCGAACGTTCGCCGGCCAACAGCGCGCCGAGGCTGAATTGGCTGACGCACAGCACCATGAAGAACACCACGGCCAGCGCCAGACCCTGTTCTCCAAAGGCATACAGGCTGATGGGCAGGCCCAGGTTACCGGTATTGGAAAACAGGAAGGCTGGCACCAGCACCCGCCAGTCCTGGCGCCACAACCGGCTGGCCAACCAGCCGACCACGCCCATGAGGACGGTGACCAGCACGCAACCGAGCACCATTTCGGCAAATGCCTGCGGCTCCACACGGGTGCGCGTCAGCGCGGAAAGCACCAGGCAGGGCGTGCCGACATTCAGGGTCAGCTGTGCGATAAATGCCGTGGGGAACGCCTGCCCGCTACGCGCCCAGCCATAGCCGATACCCGCGGCAATCAGCACGGGAGCCAGAATGGCAAACAACTCGGCCAGCATGACGATCTCCACCAGAAAAACCCGTGCGATGCTATCACGCTGGAGGATGCTCTAGCCGCCCCTCAAACCCTAACGGAACCGTCTACCATGCGCCATTTACTGTTTGCTGCCGTCCTCGCGTTCAGCCTGCCGGCGTTGTCCGCGGAGGTTGACCAGGAAAGCGCCTTGCGGGCACTTGAACAACCCAACGCAGTCTTGATCGATGTGCGCAGCGACGCGGAATACGCCGCCGGCGCACTGCCCGAAGCCCGGCATATCGTGCACACCCGAATCGCCGCACAGATCGCCGACGTGGCCCCGGACAAGAACACGCCTATCGTGCTCTATTGCCGCAGCGGTAGCCGCTCATCCATTGCCCAGGACACCCTCCACGGACTGGGGTATCGCCAGGTGTTCAATGCCGGCGGCTATGACGAATTGAAAACCGTGCTGGACAGTCGCGAGTAGCGCTCGTCACGAATGCGTCCTGACCAGGCGGCCGGTTCCGCCACGATGAAGACCGCAGGGCGAGGCTGACTATTTTTTATTGAAGGCTGCCTCCAGTGCATCGTTGATCGTGCGCAGCACCTTGACCCGGGCAAAACGCTTGTCGTTGGCCTCCACCAGCGTCCAAGGAGCGATTTCCGTGCTGGTGCGGTCGACCATGTCTTCAACTGCCTCGACATAGGCGTCCCATTTTTCACGGTTGCGCCAGTCTTCCTCGGTGATCTTGAAGCGCTTGAATGGCGTGGCTTCGCGCTCCTTGAAGCGCTGGTACTGGGTGTCCTTATCGATCGACAGCCAGAACTTCACCAGCACCACACCATGCTCCACCAGGCTTTCCTCGAAGTCGTTGATCTCACCATAGGCCCGCAGCCAGTCGGCTTGCGCGCAGAGTCCCTCGACCCGCTCGACCAGCACCCGGCCATACCAGGAACGGTCGAAAATGGTGAATTTGCCGCGCGCCGGCACGTGACGCCAGAAGCGCCACAGGTACGGCTGGGCAAGTTCTTCGTCGGTGGGCGCGGCAATCGGCACGATGCGGTATTGGCGTGGGTCCAGGGCACCAGTCACGCGGCGGATAGCGCCGCCCTTGCCAGCCGCGTCGTTACCTTCGAAGACCGCGACCAGTGCCTGGCGGCGCATGCGCTTGTCGCGCATCAAATGCGCCAGCCGTGCCTGCTCGGTCGCCAGCTGCGCCTTGTAGTGGTCTTTGCTTAGCACCTGGGTCAGGTCCAGGCTGTTGAGCAGGCTGCGATTATCTGGACTGGCCACCAAGGGCGCAGCATGAGGTGCCGGCGTGGCACCCCGGCCCGACTGCAGCGCCGCCTGCAACCCCTGGAGCAGAATGCGCCCGGTGGTCAGGCTGCGATAGTACGGATCCACCCCTTCAATCACATACCAGGGTGCGTAATCGCGGCTGCTGCGGCGCAAGATTCGTTCGCCATGATGAACGAAACGGTCATAGGTTTTCGACTGCTGCCAATCCAGCGGACTGAGACGCCAATTGTGCAGAGGATCATCGGCCAGGCTTTTCAGGCGAGCCTGCATGTGATGCCTGGATAAATGGAACCAGAACTTGAAAATTAGCGCGCCTTCATCGCACAGCATGCGCTCCAGGCGCAGGGCGCGATTGATGGACTGATCCAACTGGGCATCCTTGGTCCGTCCGTTGACCCGGTTCTGCAGCATCTGGCTGTACCAATTGCCGAAGAACACCCCGATCCGGCCTTTCGCCGGCAGCTGCCGCCAGTAGCGCCACTCCGGCGGGTGCGCCAGCTCTTCATCGGTCTGGAGGTCGAAGGTTTCTACTCGAATCAGGCGCGGGTCCATCCACTCGTTGAGCAGTTTGACCGTTTCGCCCTTGCCGGCGCCTTCGATGCCATTGATCAAAATGATGACCGGAAAGCGCGCCTGCTGGCGGAGTTCATACTGGGCTTCCAGCAGCGCCTCACGCAGGGCGGGCTCCGCGGCCTCATAGGTTTTCTTGTCGATGGCGTGGCCGATTTCGGCGGATTCGAACATAGGGGTATTCCTGGACTGCAGGGCGTCAGACTAACGGAACGCGACCCCATCGACAAAACCGAAATTGCCAGCGTGGGCGTTACACTACGCGTCTCGTTTTTCCCGGTGCCTGCCATGTCTGACGCTTCAGAAGCCCACCTCGATTGGGATGATCACGGCCAACCGCTGTCGCGGCAGTTCGGCGATGTCTATTTCTCCCGCGCCAGCGGCCTGGAGGAAACCCGCTACGTGTTCCTGGCCAACAATCAGTTGCCAGAACGTTTTGCCGCCCTGCCGGCGGGCGGACGGCTGGTGATTGGCGAAACCGGCTTTGGCACCGGGCTGAATTTTCTCTGCGCCTGGCAGGCCTTTGACCAACTCGCCCCGCACGACGCTCGCCTGCATTTCGTCAGCGTCGAAAAGTATCCGCTCACACGCGACGATCTCGAGCGCGCCCTGGCCTTGTGGCCGGAGCTGCAGGCTTTCAGCGCCCAATTGCTGGCTCAGTACGTCGGCATCCAGCCGGGTTTTCAGCGCCTGCTGTTTGACGACGGCCGGGTGGTGCTGACTCTACTGATTGGCGATGTGCATGACTGCCTGCCGCAGCTCGATGCGCGCATCGACGCCTGGTTCCTGGATGGCTTCGCGCCTGCCAAGAATCCGCAGATGTGGACGCCCGAGTTGTTCACTCAATTGGCCCGACTCTCAGCCCCCGGTGCCACACTGGCCACCTTCACCTGTGCGGGCCTGGTGCGCCGCGGCCTCAACGAGGCCGGTTTTGTCATGGCCAAGGTGCCCGGCTTTGGTCACAAGCGGGAAATGCTCGCCGGGGCGTTTCACGACCAGGTAAACGACATTCAAAAACCCTGGTTCGCGCGTCCGCCCCGGCCGAGCGAACGCCGTGCCCTGGTGATCGGTGCTGGGCTGGCCGGCTGCGCCAGCGCCGCCAGCCTGGCGGCACGGGGCTGGCAGGTGACGGTGCTGGAGCGCCACGCCGCGCCCGCCCAGGAAGGTTCCGGCAATCCCCAGGGCGTGCTGTACCTGAAGCTGTCCGCCCACGGTACAGCGCTCTCGCAATTGGTGCTCAGCGGATTTGGCCATACCCGTCGCCTGCTGGAACGCCTCGAACGCGGCGTCGACTGGGACGCCTGCGGCGTGCTGCAACTGGCCTTTAACGCCAAGGAAGCCGAGCGCCAGGCTCAGCTCAGCGCCGCTTTTCCGCCCAGTCTGTTGCATGCTGTAGATCAGTCGGCCGCCGAACGACTGGCGGGTGTTGCCCTACCCAGCGGCGGGCTGTTTTTCCCGGAAGCCGGCTGGGCCCATCCGCCCGCGCTGTGCCGGCTGCTGAGCAGTCATGCCAACATTCAGTTGCTTACCCACCATGACGCCTTGAGCTTGCAGCGCGAGAACGGCGAATGGCGGGCGCTGGGCGCTGACGGCGTGCTGGCCAGCGCACCAGTGCTGATCCTGGCCAACGCCGCCGATGCCAAAGCCTTCGCCCAGACCGCCGAACTGCCGCTCAAGCGCATTCGCGGACAGATCAGTTGCCTGCCCGCTACCGACGCCAGCCGGGAGCTGAGCACCGTGGTGTGCGCCGACGGTTATGTGGCCCCGCCGCGCGCCGGTGAACACACCCTGGGCGCAAGTTTCGACCTGAAGAACCAGCATCAAGGCGTCACCCCGGAAGAACACCAGAGCAACCTCGAGCTGTTGCGAGGGATTTCCGAGGATCTAGGCCAGTGCTTGCACATCGATCAACTCGATCCCGCGCAGATGCAAGGGCGGTCCGCCTACCGCTGCACCAGTTCCGACTACCTGCCGCTGGTGGGACCGCTGGCCGACAGCAGGGCATTCGCTGAGGTCTATGCCGCGCTTGGCAAGGATGCCCGGCAAACGCCCGATCTGCCCTGTCCCTGGCTTGATGGCCTGTATCTCAATCTTGCCCACGGCTCGCGCGGTGTGGTCACCGTGCCCTTGTCTGGAGAATTGCTCGCCGCCTGGCTGGAAGACGAGCCGTTGCCGCTGCCGCGCGCGGTGGCCGAAGCCTGCCATCCCAATCGCTTCGCGCTGCGCCAACTGATTCGCGGCCAGGACTGAACACGCCATGGAATGGATGATCATCGAGGGATTAGGCATCGGCCTGATCCTCGGCCTGCTGTTGGGGCTCACCGGCGCGGGCGGCTCGCTGGTCGCCCTACCGCTACTGCTCAGCCTGCAACTGCCGTTGCGCGACGCCATCGGCGTCAGCCTGGGCGCCGTGGCCATGTCCGCGCTGATTGGCGCGATTCCCCGTGCCCGCCTTGGCCAGGTGGCCTGGCGCCCAGTGCTGTTGCTGGCGATCTGTGGCCTACCGGGCAACGCCATCGGCCAGTGGCTGGGTCGCCACCTTCCGGAAAACGTCCTGATCGTCTGCTTCTGCGTACTAGTGCTCTGGTCGGCCCGGCGCATGTGGCGGGGTGCCGGCCTGGATCGACAGGCTGTGACCCACACCCGGCCTGCTGCGTTGCTGTTGGTCGGTCTGGCCGTGGGGGTGCTGTCCGGACTGATGGGGGTCGGCGGGGGGTTCCTGATCGTCCCCGCCCTGCTCTGGTTTACCTCGTTGTCGCTGCTCAGCGCCATGGCTACGTCAATGGCAGTCATCGCGCTGGTCAGCGGCGGTGGTTTTCTTCTTTACCTCACCGATGCTCACCCGCCGCTGTTGTTGCTCGGCGGCCTGGCCGCCGGCGGTGCCAGCGGGGTGCTGACCGGCAACCTGTTGGCGCAGCGGCTCAACAGCCAGATCCTGCAACGCCTGTTTGCCGTGATGCTGGTCATCGTGAGCATCTCCCTGGCGGTGCAAAAGTTGATCACGGCGGCCTGAGGCTCCCCTCTTAACTAGACCAAAGGCCATCATGAGTCCGATAAAGGTTGTGAAGCGAATTGGCGCTGCATTATTGTGCCCACGGCCTCGACCTTGATCGCAGGCTCTGCCTCGCCTCCTCAGGCAATTCGGGCGGCCGCGGCGGCCCTCACCGCCGTCCGCCGCGCCGACTGAGAGGGGCATTCACACTCTTGGGGAAAACTGTTCATGAATCGACGCCACCTGCTCGGTGCAACCACCGCGCTCTTGATGGCACTCGGCCTGACCGCGTGCAAAGACGAACCCACCCAGAGCGCCGCACAAACTGCCGCTGCACCGGTCGAGACCGTGCACTGGAAAATGGTCACCACCTGGCCGAAGAACTACCCGGCCCTGGGGACCGGCGCCGATGACTTCGCCAAGCGCGTCAACCGCATGAGCGATGGCCGCCTGAATATCAAGGTGTACGCCGCCGGTGAACTGGTACCGGCCATGGAAGTCTTCGACGCGGTCTCCCGTGGCACTGCGCAGATGGGCCACGGTCCTTCCTATTACTGGAAAGGCAAGGTACCAGCCGCGCAATTCTTCACCTCGGTGCCCTTCGGCCTGGCCACCCATGAATTCCATTCCTGGCTGAGCTTTGCCGGCGGTATGCAGTTGTGGGAGGAAGCCTACGCCCCGCACGGTGTGAAACCGCTGCTGGGCGGCAACTCCGGCATGCAGATGGGCGGCTGGTTCAACAAGGAAATCAACAGCGTCAATGACCTCAAGGGTTTGAAGGTTCGCATGCCCGGCCTGGGCGGCGAAGTGATCGGCAGCATCGGCGCTACGCCGGTCATCGTTCCCGGCAGCGAAGTGTTCACCGCGCTGCAAACCGGCATGATCGACGCCACCGACTGGGTCAGCCCCTACAACGACCTGGCGTCCGGCATTCACAAGGCCGCCAAGTACTATTACTACCCGAGCTGGGCGGAACCGCAGGCGGCCATTGAGCTACTGGTCAACAAGGAAGCCTGGGACGCGCTGCCCGACGATCTGCACGCGATTCTCGAAGAAGCCGCCCGCGGCTCGGTGCAGTTGATGCTCGACGAATACGTCTATCACAACGCCAAAGCACTGCAGGAACTGCAAAAGCAGGGCGTACTGCTGAAGAAATTCCCCGATGAGGTCATCGCTGCCCTGCGTGAGCAGTCCGAGGTGGTGATGGATCAGTTCGCCCAGACCAGCGACCTCAACCAGCGCATCTGGACGTCCATGAAGGCGTTCCGTGAAGAAGTCGGCCCGATGAGCGACGTCACCGACAAGCAAATCTACAACTGGCGTTAATCCTCGCGGCCTCCTTGCCGCAACGGTAGGGAGGCCGGCAACGCCGGGATTCAACGTTTCCGTTCGTTATGCCCCAGGTCGCGCGCCGGATCGATACGGTCGCGCACCCGCTGCTTGAGCACCTTGGCTTCCGGAAAGCCGCCGTCTGCCTTGCGCTCCCAGATCTGCTCGCCGTCACAGGTAATGCGAAAGACCCCGCCGCTCGCCGGTTCCAGACTCACCCTGCCCAGATCTTCGGCAAAGGTACTGAGCAGCTCCTGCGCCAACCAGGCGGCCCGCAACAGCCATTGGCATTGCGTGCAATAAGTAATGACGATTTCGGCTTTGTGTTGCTGCATACAGCGCTCTGAATAAAAAATCGGGGCCCCTATAATAGCCAGCCCTCCCCTTCGGCGTTTGCGGATGTGTCCATGCGTCGCATGCTGTTTTGTCTGTTGTTGATCCTTTCCCTGTGTATTCCACGTGTGCAAGCCGCCGAGAAAATCGGCCTGGTCCTGTCCGGCGGTGCGGCGCGCGGCCTTGCCCATATCGGTGTGCTCAAGGCCCTCGAAGAACAAGGCGTGCCGATTCATGCCATCGCGGGCACCAGCATGGGCGCGGTTATCGGCGGCTTGTATGCATCAGGCTATCGCGCGGAGGAAATCGAAGCGCTGGCCCTGCGCATGGACTGGCAGCAGGTATTGTCCGACTCACCGCCGCGCAAGGACATCCCGTTCCGGCGCAAGCAGGACGATCGCGACTTTCTCGTTCAGCAGCAACTGAGCTTCCGCGACGACGGCAGCCTGGGCCTGCCGCTGGGCGTGATCCAGGGTCAGAACCTGGCCCTGTGGCTGGAAAGTCTGCTGGTCAACAGCAGCGACACCCGTGATTTCGACCAACTGCCGATTCCCTTTCGCGCCGTGGCGACCGATATCGCCAGCGGCGAGAAGATCGTGTTCAACACCGGACATCTGCCCCTGGCGATCCGTGCCAGCATGTCAATTCCCGCCGTCTTCGCGCCGGTCGAGGTTGACGGCCGGCTGCTGGTCGACGGCGGCATGGTGGACAACATTCCCATCGACGTGGCCAGAAGCATGGGCGTCGATCGGGTCATCGTCGTTGATATCGGCACGCCGCTTATGGAGCGCAAGGACTTGCTCACCGTGGTCGACGTACTCAACCAATCGACCACGCTGATGACCCGCAGCAATTCCGAAGTCCAGCTCGCCACGCTGAAAGCCGACGACATCCTCGTGCAACCGGAACTGAGTGGCTATGGTTCCACCGATTTCGGCCTTGTTTCACCCCTGATCGCCGCAGGCTATCAGGCCACGCAACGCCTCGCCACACGCCTGGCAGCCCTTGTTCCTCCCATGGCGCCCGCCGCGAGCATTGCCGCCCGCCAGGCAGCCGAAGACCGCAGCCCGCTGATCACCGCCGTCCATATCGAAAACACCTCCAAGGTCGACAATCAGGTGATTCGCCGGCACATCCGCCAGCCGGTGGGTCAGCCACTGGATCTGCAACGCTTGCAGGTCGACATGGGTACGCTCTACGGCCTCGATTATTTCGAGCAGGTGCAGTACCGCGTGGTGCGTCACCGGCACCTGGAGAACACGCTGGTGATCAGCGCGCGGGGCAAGCGCGCCGGCACCGATTACCTACGCCTGGGTATCAACCTGTCGGATGATTTCCGCGGTGACAGTGCGTTCAACATCGGCGCCAGTTACCGGGTCAACGGCATCAACCGCCTGGGTGCCGAATGGCTGACGCGCGTTCAACTGGGTGATCATCAGGATCTGTACAGCGAGTTCTATCAGCCCCTGGATGCCGGTTCACGTTACTTTGTTGCGCCCTATCTGCAAGCCACCGCGCAGAATATCGAGTCGATCCTCGACCGTGACCCGATCGCTGAATACCGCCTGGAGCGCTATGGCCTGGGTTTCAATGTGGGTCGGCAGATCGGCAACTCCGGCGAAATCCGCCTGGGCGTTGGCCAGAATTGGGGCGAGGCCAATGTCAGAATCGGCGATCAGGACCTGCCCAGCTTCAGCTTCAACGAGGCTTACACCGAGCTGCGTTACTCCTTCGATACGCTGGACAGCCTCGACTTTCCCCATTCCGGCGAAGACCTCAGCCTGGTCCTGCGCCATCACGAGCCGCAACTGGGCGGCGACCTGCGCTATCGGCAATGGCAACTCAACGCCACCAAGGCGCTCAGCCATGGCGCGCATACCCTGCTCATCGGCGGTCGCTACGCGCGTACCCTCGACGATGCCGAGGTGGTGACCTCGAGCTTCCTGCTCGGCGGTCCGCAGCAATTGTCTGGCTTCAGCCAAGGCGCCATCTCCGGGCAGAACATCGGCCTGGGCCGGCTGGTGTATTACCGGCGCATGACCCAACAGGCATTTCTGCCCCTGGATTTTCCGGTCTACCTGGGAGCCTCACTGGAACGAGGCCGCGCCTGGAACCGCGACAACGACTTCGACAGCGGCGTGATCACGGCCGCCAGCCTGTTCCTCGGCTATGAAACCCCACTCGGCCCGCTGAACCTGGGCTATGGCTTCAACGATGAAGATGAGCAGGCGCTGTATTTCAACCTGGGTAGCAGCTTTTGACCAAAGCCGCAGGCCGCGAGCTCATGACGTCTGGCTCTGCACACGCATACCCCACGCAGCGACTATCGCCAGCAGGAAAATCGCGGCGCTCAGCCAGAAGGTGTGCTGGAAGGCCAGCACATCACCGGCCGATGCGCTGCGCCACTCGAGAAAGTAGGTCAGCAGGTTCACGCCGAACGCACCGCCGAGCTGGCGGATGAAGGTGATCGCCCCCGCCCCGGAGGCCAACTCGTCCGCCGGCAAGCCGCTCAGCGAGCCACTTGTCAAGGCTGGCAGCAGCAGGCCCAGTCCGCCGCGCCCGATACTCGCCCACAGACAGAATGCAAAGAATGAAGCCGTGCTGGGCAATAGGCCGAATACCAGCGATGACAGGGCGCAGACAGCCAGACCAGCCGCCATGATCCAGGCCACTTGCCAGCGATCGCATAGCCAGCCACTGAGGTACGAGGCCGCACCCAGCGCCAAGCCAGCGGGCAACAGCAGCATGCCGGCCTGTCCGGCGCTGTAGCCCTCGATGGTCTGCAAGAACAGCGGGATCAGGTAGATCATCCCGTACAGCCCCATACCGATCACCGCCGCCACCCAACTGGCACTGCGAAAGGCGGCATGCCGCCAGAGCGTGAAGTTCAGCAAGGGCTGGGCATGGGTGCAACTGCGCCGCACAAACCAGGCCGCGGCGAGCACGCCGAGCAGACCGGCCGCATAGGCGCGTGGACTGCCCCAGCCCAAGCGCTGGGCTTCGGCCAAGGCCAGCAGCAAGGCGAACAGCGCCAGGTTAAGCAGGGCGAAACCCCACAGATCCAGCTTGGAGACGCCCGGCTGGCGATCGCTGGGTAACAGGCGGGCGCTCAGCAATACCACGGCACACAATGGCAACGGCAGCCAGAACACGGCCAGCCAGCCAAAGTGATCCACCAGATAGCCGCCCAGGCTCGGCCCCAGGCTGGGCGCCACCGTCACGCCAAGGGCGTATATCCCCAAGGCTTTGCCGCGCCCGCCACTGCTGAACACGCGAAAAATCAGCACTGTGGCCAGGGGCTGGATAATCCCGGCGCAGAACCCTTGCACGATGCGCAAGGCAATCAACTCCCAGCCCTGTGTCGCCAGCGGCGCCAATAAGGTGGTGAAGATAAACAGCCACAACGCATATTGGGTAGTGCGCCGCGCGCTCAGACGCGACTGTGCCCAGGCGGCCAGCAGCAGTCCCGAAGTCATTGATGCGAGAAAACCTGTAGACAGCCATTGCACCATGGGACGCCCGATGGCGAACTCGTCCATGATCGCCGGCAGCGCGACGAAGATCGTGGTGGTGGACAACACCATGGCGATGGTGCCGAGCATCAGCACAACCAGCATCCACTGGGGATAGCGCGGCCCGAAGCGGGCGCACAAATCATCCAGTGTCTCAGCCATCACAGCGCTTCGAGATTGGCCAGAATCCGCGCGTGGACGCGCTTGCAGTGCTCCAGGTCAGCAGGCGGTATGCCGGCGAGCAATTGGCCACGCAGCTGGTCGGCGATGGTGCGAATCGTGTCGATCAACGGATGCGCCTGCTCACAGAGCATGACGTTCTTAGCGCGTCGATCATTGGGGACTTCCTGACGGCGTACCAGCCCCTGCGCTTCCAGGCTATCCAGTAGCCGAGCCAGGGTCGGGCCTTCCACACCGACGCTTTGCGCCAGTTGCCGCTGGGTAGGAGGTTCGGGAAAGCGTGACAGGTGCAGCAAGACCAGCCAGCGTGCCTGGGACAAACCCAGTTCGGCCAGGCGGCGGTCCAACTCAGCTCGCCAGGAGCGTGACAACTGGGTCAACTGCATGGCGAAGAGATGTTGATCAAACTCGTTCATGGACTGTTCTTGTAAGAGCTAATCATTAGGCGGCTAATCATAACCGTGAATGGGCACGATGGCCCACTTCGCTCACCATTTTGCGTACTGGTCCTCGACGAACCCCCATATCCCGTCGATGGGCACCACGGGCCTGCCCAGGGGACGCAGCTCACCGGAGAACCGACCGAAGATCTGTTTGAAGTTGCTGGCCAGAAAGCCCAGGTTCAACCGTTCGCGGTGCATGCCTTCGCCCGTGAAACGCAGCTCCACCTGACCGTCACCGGAGCGAATATGCCAAGGGTGCAGCGGTTGGTCGCGATCGAATTGAAACCTCACGCCGTCCACCTTGAGCAACTCGCCGTCCAGCCAAAAACAATTTTCGCTGAAGCTGGTTTCATTGACCCCGCAGGACAGGTTAAGCCCAACCCGAACGTCGCCTACCTGAGCGGACAGACAAGCCCAGTTCCAATGGGTTTCCGGGCGCATGTAACCGGCTGACCAATCGTGATGGGCGAAGGCGTTCAGGGCCGCCAGGTCAAAATTGCCCAGTGCGCTGCGCACCTGACCCTGACACCGCACTCCGGCGACCTTTTGCGCATACACCCAGCCATCTACGGCGGTTGGCGTGCAGATATGCATCGGTTGAAAGGCCGGTTCACGCTCGCTGAAGCGGGCATCGATGCGCAGCCCATCGTCCAGCTCTACCAGCAGGCGCTTCTCACCCGTGGCGGCGCAATTTTCCAGTCGCAGCCGATTACGGCCTTGGCTCAGCGCGCACACACCATCATCCGGCGTCTGGCTGAAGACCGTGCCGAACCCCAGCGGCAACTTGAACTGGCGCTGCAGCAAACGCCCGCTGGCAGGGTGAAACAAATAGACGAAACCGATTCCGACCAAGCTCAGGTTGGCCAACGCACAGCCGCCGATCAGCTCGTCGCTGATCAGCCCGAAGTACTGGAATTGGTGGAAGCGGCGCCATTTGGCCAATGCACCCAAACGACGCCCCATCGGTGAGCGAAAATCGAAATCGCGGTAATTCACCTGTTCAGGTGCGCTCTTGAAGATGCCGTAGTGCGGCTGGCCATCGGCCTGGATCAATCGCTCCATGACAGACTGCTCTCGTGCTAGATCGTAGTTTCGGTGAGCATCGCCTGCCCACAGGTGCTGACCGCGATGCGATTGCGCCCGCTGTTTTTCGCCTCGTAGAGGAGCTGGTCCGCTCGCGCGTACAGCTCTTTCAGGCTGACATTGGTATCGTTGCTGTTCAGGCAGGCCACCCCAATGGACATGGTCACCACCGGCGCGGTGGATGACTGCGCGTGCTCGATGCCGAGCCGCTCAAGGCTTCCGCGCACCTGCTCCGCCGCCTCACGGGCGTCATCGGCATCGCTGCCATACAACAGCAAGGCAAATTCTTCGCCGCCCATGCGCACGGCCATATCCAGCGGACGTCGCGCCCGCTCCTCCAGCAAGCGGCCGATGCGTTGCAACACGTCATCGCCGGCCTGGTGGCCATAGCAATCGTTATAGGCCTTGAAATGATCGACATCGCACAAAAGCATGGCCAGCGGCTGGCCTTCGCGTAGGCCCTGGCGCCACACACGGTCGAACTGACGGCGGAAGCTGCGCCGATTATGCAGGCCCGTGAGGCTGTCGCAGTCAGCCATGACCTTGAGCAAGCGCCGGGACAGGAAATGTTCGCGAGACTTGTATTCCAGCTGATAGCACCCGACCGCGCCGATCAGAATGCCGAACAGCAAATACAACAGGACATAAAGCAAACGGACTACGGCCGCGCCAAACAACAGCTCAAAGCCGATATAGGTCACCAGCACTACCACCGAGCATGCGAGTGCCTCGGACAGTCGCAAGCCGGCCAGAAAAAAACCGGCCATGCACACCAGCAACAAGCCTTCTTCTGGGTAGGCCGGATCGATCCGGTGGGCCAGCGCCACTACGGCAGCCGAACCGATGCCCAGCGCCAGAATGCAGGCCAGGGTCAACGGCACCAACAAGTTGGTACGTCGACTGCACAGGATCAAGCCACCACACACCAGCAGCAATGCGCTCACTGCCACGCGCACGACGAGCATGGCATCGCGTTCCGGACTGTCGACCAAGCGCAGGTCCAGCAAGGTCTGCGCCATCCAGATAAGGATGGCGGCCAGCAATGAAATACGTTTGAGATCGAAGCTGTGCTCAAGCTGGTAGGCGCGATACTGTTCCTCCAGCGGCGCTGCGAATCGCAGCCGGGTGAACCCTTGAGCCAATTGTTCGGCATAGGGGTTGGCGCGAACATCGTCGAGCCAAGTCTGCGGTCGATTACCCACAATCAGTCCTTTGGTCGGAGCACGATCTCACCCTATACGCTCGCGGAAAACGCCACAAGACTTGAATGAGGACCGCCGGAAAACCGCCACTCCATGGCGATCGAGTCATTTTTCTTACACTTCGAATTCAGCCTGCAAGGCCGCTCGCACGCAATATAAAACACCGTCTGGCACGCGGCCATTGAAGTGTTCGGCAATCTGCGCCACCTGCGGCAATTCGCCCTCCCCATCCAGAAAGGCATCTTGGATCTCACCGAGCAGGTCTTCGGGTAAATCCAGTGCCTGCTCCAGGCTCAACTGCTGCTTGCCGATGGCCTCGGCAAGCATGCTGTAGACATTCTTTTCGGTGCAGTGCAGCTGGTTGGCGATCTGTGCCGGCGTCATCCCGGCGCGGGCCAGGGTTACCAGCTCATGGCGCAGGTCGGCCACGGCGCGCGGTGCCTCTTGCGCCGTGCCATTGAGCACCTCGAGAAACGCCTCGCCATAGCGTTCCAGCTTGCGGGCGCCCACACCACTGACGCGGCTCATTTCCGGCATCGTACTCGGCTGGCTGCGCAGCATTTCCAGCAAGGTTGCATCCGGGAAGATCACATAGGGCGGCACACCGTGCTCTTCGGCGAGCTTGCGGCGCAGGGTACGTAGGGCTTCCCACTTTTCCCGCTCATCATGGCGCACCAACTGGCTGGCTGCGCTGGCGCCGCCTGAGGCCTTGGGCGTCTTGCTGGGCAGCTCGCGGCGCAACTCCAAGGTGACTTCGCCGCGTAACAAGGGACGGCAGCTGTCTGACAGGCGCAGACCGCCGAAACCATCCAGATCGACATCCGCCAGCCCGCGCGCCACCAACTGGCGGAACAACGTGCGCCACTCGCTTTCACTGAGCGCCTTGCCCATGCCGAATACCGACAGGTGCTGATGGCCGAGGCTGCGCACCTTGTCATTGTCACGACCCAACAGAAGGTCCACCAGATGACCGACACCGTAGCGCTGGCCACTGCGGTAAATGGTCGACAACGCCTGGCGCGCCGGCTCGGTGGCATCCCAGGTCTGCACCCCGTCGACACAGATGTCGCAATGGCCGCAGGGTTTGGGCAGATCTTCGTCAAAGTAGGCCAGCAGCGCCTGACGGCGGCAGCGGGTCTCCTCGCACAGAGCGAGCATGGCGTCGAGCTTGTGCTGCTCCACGCGTTTGTGTCGTTCATCGCCTTCGGAGTTGTTGAGCATCTGCTTGAGGAAGATCACGTCCTGCAGCCCATAGGCCATCCAGGCGTCGGCCGGCAGGCCATCGCGACCGGCCCGACCGGTTTCCTGGTAATAGGCCTCCAGTGACTTGGGCAAATCGAGGTGAGCGACAAAGCGCACGTTGGGCTTGTCGATGCCCATGCCAAAGGCGATGGTCGCCACCATGATCAGCCCTTCCTCGTTGAGAAAGCGCTTCTGGTGGTACGCACGCAATTCGCTTGGCAGACCGGCGTGGTAGGGCAATGCCGGGAAGCCTTGCTCAGTGAGGAACGCCGCCAGGTCGTCGACCTTCTTGCGCGACAGGCAGTAGACGATGCCGGCATCGCCCTTGCGCTCGGCAAGAAACCCCAGCAGCTGCTTGCGCGGCTGCTCCTTGGGCACGATGCGGTAGAAGATGTTGGGCCGGTCGAAGCTGGACAGGAAGCGCTCGGCATCCTGCAAATGCAGCCGCTGAGCAATTTCCTCGCGAGTGCGCATGTCCGCCGTGGCGGTCAGCGCAATGCGCGGCACCTCCGGAAAAAATTCGGCGAGTTGGCCGAGCTGAAGGTATTCAGGGCGAAAATCATGCCCCCATTGCGACACGCAGTGGGCCTCGTCAATGGCGAACAGGGCGATCTCCAGGCGCTGCAAAAAAGCCAGCATACGCGGCTGCACCAGCCGTTCGGGGGCCAGGTACAGCGCCTTGATTTCATTGCGACGAATGCGCTCGGCAATCTCCCGCTGCTCATCGAGGCTCAGGGTGGAGTTCAGCGCCACCGCCTCCACGCCCAGCTCATTGAGGGTGGCGACCTGGTCGTCCATCAGGGCGATCAGCGGCGAAACCACAACCGCCAATCCATCGCGCAACAACGCCGGCACCTGATAGCACAGCGATTTGCCGCCCCCGGTGGGCATTAACACCAACGCATCGCCGCCCCGCGCCACGCGTTCGATGATCGCCGCCTGGTGGCCACGAAAGGCGTCGTAACCGAATACGTCTTTGAGAATGCGCTGGGCTGAATCGAGCATGCCGGTCTCCGAAGCAAGGCCGGGAAGTATACGCGAGGTCGCGACCGGCTTCAGGCCGCTAAGCAGTTGCCTCACCGTGAGCGACCTTATGCCTGTGGCCTGCAGGCGCCCTGTGGACTAGAATCCGCGCTATCCCCTCTCCAAGGTAGTCCTCGTATGTCTTTCGCCGAGCAATTGTCCCGCCTGCAAACCTTCCTCGATGCCGATGACCTGCATGAGGAAGCGCTGGACTACGTGGCCGCCCACGGTTACCTGACCGCCCTGTCCATCTGCCCGCAGCAGGTTCCGGATCGCGAATGGATCGATGCGCTGTTCGCCGAGCCGCCGCACTACCGCGATGAGGCCGAACGCCAGGAAATCGAAACCAGCCTGGTGCAACTCAAGGCCTACATCGCCCGCCAGCTGGCCAGCGACGAAGACATGGAGCTGCCCTGCGACCTGGACCTGGGCGATGAGCCGGACGAGTCCGACCTGCGCGGCTGGTGCATTGGTTTCATGGAAGGGGTGTTCATGCGCGAGGCGGTGTGGTTCGAGGACTCGGAAGACGAAGTCAGCGAGCTGCTGCTGCCCATCATGGTGGGTTCCGGCCTGTTCGAAGAACAACCGGAGTTCGAGGAGATTGCCGCCGACCGCGCGCTGGTTGACAGCATGATCGATCAGATTCCCGAGCTGCTTACTGCCCTCTACCTGATCTGCCAGGCACCCGAGGAAAAACCCTCGCTGCTCAAGCCGCGCCAGAACTGATCGCACTGGCATGACCGATTCCGGCATGCCAGGCCGCTCGCCCTGGATTCGCTATTGCCTGCTCGTGGTGGGCTGGTTGAGCGTGGCCTTGGGGGTCATCGGTATCTTTCTGCCGGTCTTGCCCACCACGCCCTTCCTCCTACTGGCGGCCGCCTGCTTTGCGCGCAGTTCGCCGCGCTTCTACGCCTGGCTGGTGGGCCATCCACGCCTGGGCCCCTGGATACGTGACTACCTCGACGGCCAGGGCATCCCGCTAAAAGGCAAGGTCTACACCCTGGTCTTGATGTGGCTAAGCATCCTCTTCGCCTGCTGGCTGGTGAATATCCCCTTAGCCCGCATCGCCATGCTGAGCAGCGCCGTGCTGGTGACGATCTATATCCTGCGACAGAAAACCCTGCCAATGCGCTAAGCCTGCCCTGGCATCCATGGATATCCGCGCTTCGCCAGCGATGAGCTAAAACGCTCTAACCACAGCTCAGCCATGATTGCGCTGGAAGACATCTTCACCCATCGCGGCGATCTGCCCGTCGATCAGTGCTTCGAAGGGTCGCAGCAGGGCATCGAAGCGCCGGGGTGCTTCCAGGCGATTGAGGGTTTCGGTGATAGCTTCCAAGGTGGACAAGGCCCCGACTTTCGGTGCCTTGCGCAGGCGGTAACGCGACTCCAGCCCCTCGGGCAGGGTCAGACGCGGCAGATGTTCCAGCAGCGGGTTGCAGTACAGAAGCTTGCGCGCCTTGCGCCAGGTACCATCGGGCACTACCAGTAACAACGGACGTTGCTCAGCGCGTTGCTGGTTGGGCAGCTCCGCCTCGTCGCCTGGAAATAGCAGGCGAGCGTCGTAGCCGGGATCTGCCAACAGGTCCGCCAGGTCAGCGAAGTGCTCGCCTATGCGCAATTCGGCATTCTCCAGCCCAAGAACCGCCAACCGGGCCGTATTCAAGGCATGTCCGGCTTCGCTCGGGTGCTGCAGGATCAATACGCGGGTACGGCTGTCCAGGCGCGGCACAAGTGCGCATAAACAATAAGCGAGGGGGCGACAGCATTGTGAACATGTTGGCCGGGGCATGGCATCTCCTGCAAGGGTGCACAGTGTGCCACAGCCCCGCCCGTTTCCAGACCCAATCAACGTGCGGGGCGAGCCTTGCCCTGCCGCGGCCCGTCATCACGCACAGGCACAGGTTGCAGACGAGGCGCGTCGAGCATGCCGAGCGCCCTACCGAGGTTGTCAATCAACTGCTTGCACCAAGCTTTCATAACTCACCCTCCGAGACTGCATGGAACGAGTCGGCCGACTACCAAGCGGCCCGCTTGCCTCCCCCAGAGTCTAGCCCTTACCTCCGGACTGCCACACCATCGTCTGACTAGAGGGCGGTCTTCAGTGGGTGAGGCCTATAAGTAGACCTACTGCAATGCCTCGTTCCGCTCGCCGCGCCGGTAGGGAAACACGTCGATCACTTTGCCGGCCCGAATGGCGTCCTGCAGGCTTTTCCAGTAGTCCGCGTCATACAGGTTGCCATGCAGCTTGGCGAACAGCTTGCGCTGCGCCAGATCGACAAACAGAAAACGCGGGAACTCTTCCGGAAAGACATCGTTGGGCGCCACGGAATACCAGGGTTCAGCTGACATCTCATCCTCTGGGTAGCGCGGTGGCGGAATGCGTCGAAAATTTACCTCCGTGAGGTAGCTGATCTCGTCGTAGTCATAAAACACCACACGACCATGGCGAGTAACCCCGAAGTTCTTCAGCAGCATGTCACCGGGGAAGATATTCGCGGCGGCCAGCTGTTTTATCGCCAGCCCGTAATCTTCCAGCACATCAAGGGTTTGCGCCTCGCTGGCCTGCTCCAGGTAGAGGTTGAGGGGCGTCATGCGCCGCTCGGTCCAGCAGTGGCGAACCAACACCGTGTCGCCTTGCACCTCCACCGTGGACGGCGCCACCTCCAACAACTCGGCCAGGCATTCCGGATCGAACTTGCTGACCGGAAAACGGAAATCGGCAAACTCCTGGGTGTCCGCCATGCGCCCGACCCGATCGACATTTTTCACCAGGCGGTACTTTTCGATGACCGTGGCGCGGTCAACGCTCTTGGACGGCGAAAACCGGTCCTTGATGATCTTGAACACCGTATTGAAGCCAGGCAGGGTAAACACGCTCATCACCATCCCCCGCACGCCGGGGGCCATGACGAAACGGTCATCTACATTGGCCAGGTGATCGATCAGCGCCCGGTAGAACTCCGACTTGCCCTGCTTGTAAAAGCCGATCGAGGTATACAGCTCAGAAATGTGTTTACCGGGCAGGATGCGCTGCAAAAAGCCAACGAACTCCGCCGGATTGGCCACATCAACCATGAAGTAGGAACGGGTGAAGGAAAAAATGATCGAGACTTCCGCCTCATCGGTAATCAGCGCATCGAGCTTGATGCCCTGTCCCTCGCGATGAATCAAGGCGATTGCCAGCGGCCACTGCTCGTCGTGGGTATAGATTCGCCCAACCAGATACGCACCCTTGTTGCGGTACAGCGGTGAGCAAAAGAGTTCGACGGTCAGCCCGGCATCCTTGCAAACCCAATCCGGCAGACAGTAGCGCAATTGCGCCTCCAGGCGCTGAATATCGCCCGGAAGATCCTCGTACACCGCATCGAAGCGGTAGTGGCTAAAGATCTCTTCCAGCATGCCGGGCAGATTGCCCCGCGGATGGTAAATGCGGGTCTGCACGACACGCATCTGCGCATGCAACGCCGGTCGCGTGGTGTGCACGAACATGGTGTCATCGCTGATGCAGTCATGGCTGAGCAGACGGCAGAAGATCGAGTTGTACCAGGTTTCCGCCAGCTCATCGTCTAAGCGGGGATTGATCAACTCGATGTAAGCACTTTTGACCTGAGGCCACAGGTGCACATCGAGCAAGCAAGCGTCTCCGTACAACGGCCGCAGCTTGGCAGTGGTTTCACTGACTTTTTCTTCGTACAGGGTGATGCGCGCGGTCGAAGCGACTTGGGCTTCCTGCCACTGCGCCTGTTCAAAGCGCTGGCGGGCACCGTCGGTGATCAGACGAAAATGCTCCCGATAGTCGTCGAAACCGTCGAGGATAGAACGCGCGATATCGGCTACCGGCCATTGCTGCGCCATGGATCACGTCTCTGTGGTGGCGAATGGAAGCCGGAGCTTAGCCAGTCGTCGAGACGGGCGGCAAGCAGCGGTTGCGCCAAGCGTTGCGGCACCGCGGTTTCGCGACCGCTTGCTCATCGATCGGCAAAGCTTCGCTGCCGACATGAAGTCGGCCCCAAGTTGCCCGTGCGTCAGCCAGCGCAGCGTAACTCGACGACACATCGGCGAGTTACGTGTACGACCAACCACATTCTGCTGCGTGTTCTGGGGCGGTGCGAAGAAATACGGTGTGGGGCCGATTTCACATCGGCCGACGGAGTCTCCACCGGGCCACGTCGACCCCACACTAGAACCGCAGTGACTGTTACTGCACCATTTCCTGCTCGGTGAACAGGCCATCAAACAGCATGCTCGACAGGTAACGCTCCCCGGAATCGGGAATGATCACCACGATGTTCTTGCCTTGCATGTCCGGGTGTTCGGCCAGGCGCACGGCCGCGGCCATGGCTGCGCCACCGGAAATGCCACACAGAATGCCTTCTTCGCGCATCAGGCGCAGGGCCATGCTCTTGGCCTCTTCATCGCCGACCTGTTCTACCTGGTCCACCAGCGACAAGTCGAGGTTCTTGGGCACGAAACCGGCGCCGATACCCTGGATCTTGTGCGGGCTGGGCTTGAGCTCGTCGCCCGCCATGGCCTGGGTAATCACTGGCGAGCTGATCGGCTCGACCGCCACCGAAAGAATTCGCTTGCCCTGGGTTTGCTTGATGAAGCGCGAGACGCCGGTGATGGTGCCGCCGGTACCCACGCCAGCGACCACCACATCGACCGCGCCATCGGTGTCATTCCAGATTTCCGGGCCAGTGGTCTTCTCGTGGATCGCCGGGTTGGCCGGGTTGTCGAACTGTTGCGGCAGGTAGTGCGTGGCGGGATTGCTGGCGACGATCTCCTGGGCCTTTTCGATGGCGCCCTTCATGCCTTTGGCCGGCTCGGTCAACACCAGTTCGGCGCCCAGCGCCTTGACCACCTTGCGACGTTCCAGACTCATCGAGGCGGGCATGGTCAGGACCAGCTTGTAGCCGCGGGCGGCGGCAACATAGGCCAGCGCGATGCCGGTATTGCCGGACGTGGGCTCGACAATCGTCATGCCCGGTTTGAGAAGGCCACGTTCCTCGGCGTCCCAGACCATGCTGGCGCCGATTCGGCATTTCACCGAGTAGGCGGGATTGCGCCCTTCGGTCTTGGCCAGAATGGTCACGCCCTTGGGACCGAGGCGGTTGATCATCACCAGCGGCGTATTGCCGATGGAGCGGGAGTTGTCTGCATAAATGCGGCTCATGATGGTCTGCCTGCGTCTAAATGAATGGGTTGGAGAAACAATGGTCGACGGAAGACTATCAGCCTAAGCGCGACACGAATGTCAGTCCAGCCGAACCCGCTTCGCCAAAATATGTCCATCGTCACGAATCCTGACGGATAAACGCCATGAACCGAAACCGGGCTCTTCCGCTGTGGATCCTCCTGCTGGTTGCGCTGGTTCTGTTGGTCGCGCATCTGGCCTTGCCTACCTTAGTGCGCAATTACCTCAACGATACCTTGGCTGAAATGGGCGATTACCGGGGTCACGTCGAGGATGTGGACCTGGCCTGGTGGCGCGGCGCCTATCGAATCAATGGCCTGAACATCGAAAAAACCAGCGGCAAGGTGCCCGTGCCGTTTCTCAAAGCCCCGCTGATCGACATTGCCGTGAGCTGGCGGTCGCTCTGGGAGGACCAGGCCATTGTGGCGCAGGTGGAATTCGTTTCGGCCGAACTGAATTTCGTTGATGCTCCGAACACCGAGCAGGCACAGACTGGCGCAGGGGTCGATTGGCGCGACACGCTGGATGCCCTGTTACCGATCACTCTCAACGAATTGCGCATCGTTGACAGCAAGGTCGCGTTTCGCAACTTCAGCTCCGATCCGCCGGTAAATATCTACGCCGACCAACTGAATGCCACGGTCCTCAACCTCACCAACACCACCGACGCCCAGGGACGGCGGGTCGCGCAGCTTGAGGGCACCGCCCGGCTGTTCGACCAGGCGCCTTTGGAAGCACAGGCCAGCTTCGACCCCTTTACCGAATGGGAAGACTTCGAATTGCGCCTGCGCACCACTGGCATCGAGCTGACCCGCCTGAACGATTTCAGCCGCGCCTACGGCAAGTTTGATTTTGTCGGTGGCACGGGCGACCTGGTCATGGAAGTCGAAGCGGAAAAGAGTCAGCTCAGCGGCTATATCAAACCCTTGCTGCACAATGTCGAGGTATTCGACTGGAAACAGGATGTGGAGGCCGAAGATAAAGGTTTTCTGCGCGGCCTCTGGGAGGCCATTGTTGGCGGCAGCCAGACGGTGCTGAAAAACCAGCGCAAGGATCAGTTCGCCACCCGCATCGAACTGTCGGGCAGTATCAAGGACCGCGACATCAGCCCATTCCAGGCCTTCTGGGCCATCCTGAGCAATGCCTTCGTGCAAGCCTTCACGCCGCGCTTCGAGCGGGCACTGGAAGAAGGTTGAGCCCTGCGCCTGATCGTATCTGGCCCGAACGAAGGAACATCCGCCGAAATATCCCCATCGAATGACTGAATACCCTTCCTGCGTTCACAGCCACCCAACACCCACGCTATAGTCGGCCCTCAAATTTTTTGCGTCGTCGGGTGCTCCACCCGCGTCACCGTTCGAGGAAACTCCCCGATGAAATTCGAAGGCACACCGTCTTACGTCGCCACCGATGACTTGAAACTGGCCGTCAATGCCGCCATCACCCTGCAACGCCCGTTGCTGGTCAAGGGCGAGCCCGGCACCGGCAAGACCCTGCTTGCCGAGCAATTGGCCGACGCCTTCGGCGTCAAGCTGATCACCTGGCACATCAAGTCCACCACCAAGGCGCACCAAGGCCTGTATGAATACGATGCGGTCAGCCGCCTGCGCGATTCGCAACTGGGCGTGGACAAGGTCCATGACGTGCGCAACTACATCAAGAAAGGCAAGCTCTGGGAGGCGTTCGAGGCCGAAGAGCGAGTCATTCTGCTGATCGACGAGATCGACAAGGCCGACATCGAGTTCCCCAACGACCTGCTGCAGGAACTCGACAAGATGGAGTTCTACGTTTACGAGACCAACGAAACCATCAAGGCCACGCAGCGCCCGATCATCATCATTACCTCCAACAACGAGAAGGAACTGCCCGACGCCTTCCTGCGCCGTTGCTTCTTCCACTACATCGCCTTCCCGGACCGTGAGACGCTGCAGAAAATCGTTGACGTGCATTACCCGGACATCAAAGCCGAGCTGGTGGCCGAAGCGTTGGACGTGTTCTTCGACGTGCGCAAGGTGCCCGGCCTGAAGAAGAAACCTTCCACCAGTGAGCTGGTCGACTGGTTGAAACTGCTGATGGCCGACGACATCGGCGCCGCCGTCCTGCGCGAGCGCGACCCGACCAAGGCCATCCCGCCCCTGGCCGGCGCTCTGGTGAAAAACGAACAGGATGTGATGCTGCTCGAGCGCCTGGCCTTCATGAGCCGTCGCGCCAATCGCTGACGGCGCGCTATTCGGAGGACTGGCCATGCATACCGGCAGCTGTCTGTGCGGCGCGGTGAAATACCGCATCGATACGCCCATTCGCGAAGTGAGCCACTGCCATTGCAGCATGTGCCGCAAGGCGCATGGCGCGGCATTTGCCAGTTATGTCAGCGTGCCGAGGGCGGCGTTTCACCTGCTCGCGGGCCAGGACCGGATCGGTCGTTATCAATCCTCCGAGGCGGTGACACGCACCTTCTGCACGCAATGCGGTGCCACGCTGCAATTCATCGACGATCGCGAAGATGAACTGGGCGTGGCGGCCGGCACCCTGGACTCACCCCTGGGCCAGGTAGCGCAGGAGCATATCTTCGTCACCTCCAAGGCCGACTGGTACAGCATCCACGACTCCTATCCCCAGTACAGCGGCGATCACTGATCGTCGTTATTCGAGGTACTCATGCTGCTTGGCTTGTTCAATGAAATGCGCGCCGCCAAGGTGCCGGTTTCGGTACGTGAGCTGCTCGACCTGATCGATGCGCTCAAACACAACGTCGTGTTCGCCGACATGGATGAATTTTATTACCTGTCGCGGGCGATCCTGGTGAAGGACGAGCGCCACTTCGACAAGTTCGACCGGGCCTTCGGCGCTTATTTCAATGGGTTGCAGAATCTCGACCAGCACCTTGAAGCGCTGATTCCCGAGGAATGGCTGCGCAAGGAATTCGAGCGCTCGCTCAGCGAAGAAGAGCGCGCAATGATCCAGTCCCTGGGCGGCCTGGACAAACTGATCGAAGAATTCAAGAAGCGCCTCGAAGAACAGAAGGAAAGGCACGCCGGCGGCAACAAGTGGATCGGCACCGGCGGCACCAGCCCATTTGGTTCTGGCGGCTACAACCCGGAAGGCATCCGCATCGGCGATGCCGGCAAACGCCAGGGCCGCGCAGTGAAGGTCTGGGATCAGCGCGAGTACAAGAACCTCGACGACCAGGTGGAACTGGGCACGCGCAACATCAAGATTGCCCTGCGCCGGCTGCGCAAGTTCGCCCGCGAAGGCGCCGCCGAAGAGCTGGATATTGACGGCACCATCGACCACACCGCTAAGGATGCGGGCCTGCTCAACATCCAGATGCGCCCGGAACGGCGTAATACGGTGAAGCTGCTGCTGTTAATGGACATCGGCGGCTCGATGGACGCCCACGTCAAGGTCTGCGAAGAGCTGTTCTCGGCCTGCAAGACCGAGTTCAAGCACCTGGAGTTCTTCTATTTCCACAACTTCATCTACGAGTCGGTGTGGAAGAACAACATGCGCCGCACCTCGGAGCGCTTTTCCACCTTCGATCTGCTGCACAAGTACGGCGCCGACTGGAAGATCGTCTTCGTCGGCGACGCCGCCATGGCGCCCTACGAAATCACCCAGGCCGGCGGTAGCGTCGAGCACTGGAACGAGGAAGCCGGCTACGTGTGGATGCGCCGCATCATGGAGAAATACAAGAAGCTCATCTGGATCAACCCCTACCCCAAGTCCAGCTGGGACTACACCGCCTCCACCGGCATCGTGCGTGAGCTGATCAATGATCAGATGTACCCACTGACCTTGAGCGGGTTGGAAGAAGGCATGCGCTTCTTGTCAAAGTAGTCGGCTAGTCGCACCGCCCATAGGACGGCGCAGCGATACCCATCACGGAGTGCGGCCACGCTCGATGGGTATCTGCGCCCTCTTCAGGCCAACCCACACAGCCTCGCCCCTCCAACAACCTAAAAGCGGGTGAGTAGGACTCACCCAGGAAATCGGCATGAAACGGAATTTCATAATCGCCAGCCTGCTTCTTCTCACGCTCGCAAACCTGATCAATGATCTTCAGGCACTCCTGAAGGCCAGCGAGGGCATTCAGCTGTTTGCCCGGCTACAGACGCTTTCGCCTTTGCATGCACTGTTATTGGGCGACGGACTGCCTGTTTTCCTCCTGACCAAGACTGCTTTTACCGCGCTGATTCTAGTCCTGTGGCTGATATGTTGGTCTAAACCTCGTTTCAGCCGCTTCGCCCAGTGGAGCAACTCGCTGTACAGCGTGGGGCTGGCTTTCCAGACAGGGTTGTTTCTCACGGGTGTCTTGGGCGTCTTGCAGCAGGAAGCCGGCATGACATTCGATCCCTATGACGGGCGGTTCTGGAACATCATGTGGTCCGCGGGCGCGCCGTGGCTCCTCCTGCTACCCGCCCTGCCACTGCTACAGTTGATGCTCGGCCTCAGCCATGCAACGCAACGTCCTGCCTGTACCGCCGCGAAGGATGGCGTTGAGCGCAGCGATACCCATCAAACGGAGTTCGCACGCTAAAGAGGTCTCGCCGCAGTCAATGAAGCCTACAGGCCAGCTTGTTGGCGATCGCGGACGTTATGCCAACGGATCTCCAGCAAAGCTGGCTCCTACAGGAAGTGCTGCTTAAGACAGGCGGCTACACCTGCAGCAAGCGCTGGCGCAACCCCTGGATCTCGTCGCGCACCTGAGCGGCGGCCTCGAATTCCAGGTCGCGCGCCAGTTGCATCATCTTCTCTTCCAACTGGCGAATACGCTTGTTGATCTCGCTGGGCGAGCGCAGCTGACTTTCGTAGCGGGCGCTTTCTTCCGCGGCCTTGGCCTGTGCCTTGCGCTTGCCGCTACGGGCGCCGGGCACGACGGCGCCTTCAAGGATGTCGCGAACATCCTTCTTGATGCCCTTGGGCACGATGCCGTGCAGTTCGTTGAAGGCGATCTGCTTGTTGCGCCGCCGTTCGGTTTCGTCGATGGCGCGCTGCATCGAGCCGGTCATGTTGTCCGCGTAGAGAATCGCCCGACCGTTGAGGTTACGCGCCGCGCGGCCAATGGTCTGGATCAATGAGCGCTCGGAGCGCAGGAAGCCTTCCTTGTCGGCATCGAGAATCGCCACCAGCGACACCTCGGGCATATCCAAACCCTCGCGCAGCAGGTTGATGCCGACCAGCACGTCGAAAACCCCGGTGCGCAGATCGCGGATGATCTCCACCCGCTCCACCGTGTCGATGTCCGAGTGCAGGTAGCGCACCCGCACGCCGTGGTCAGACAGGTAATCGGTCAGGTCTTCAGCCATGCGCTTGGTCAATGTGGTCACCAGCACGCGCTCCTCGATGGCGACACGCTTGTTGATCTCCGAAAGCAGATCGTCCACCTGGGTCGTGGCTGGGCGCACTTCGATCTGTGGATCGACCAGCCCGGTCGGGCGCACCACCTGCTCGATCACCCGTCCTGCATGTTCGGCCTCGTAGGGCCCAGGCGTGGCGGACACGAAGATGGTCTGCGGGCAGATCGACTCCCATTCATCGAAGCGCAGCGGCCGGTTGTCCAGTGCCGAGGGCAGGCGGAAGCCATAGTCCACCAGGGTTTCCTTGCGCGACCGGTCGCCCTTGTACATGGCGCCCACCTGGGGTACCGAAACGTGGGATTCGTCGATCACCAGCAAGGCGTCGTCTGGCAGGTAGTCGAACAGGGTCGGCGGCGGCTCGCCGGGACCACGGCCAGAGAGGTAGCGCGAGTAGTTTTCAATGCCGTTGCAATAGCCCAGCTCGAGGATCATCTCCAGATCGAAGCGTGTGCGCTGTTCCAGACGCTGAGCCTCGACCAGCTTGTCCTTGCCGCGCAGGTAATCCAGGCGGTCCTTGAGTTCGGCCTTGATGTGTTCGATTGCGTCCAGCAGAGTCTCGCGCGGCGTGGCGTAGTGGGTCTTGGGGAAGAAGGTGAAGCGCGGCAACTTGCGGATCACCTCACCAGTCAGCGGGTCGAAGGCAGCAATGCTTTCCACCTCGTCATCGAACAGTTCGATGCGCACCGCCTCCAGCTCGGATTCAGCCGGGAAGATGTCCACCACATCGCCGCGCACCCGGAAGCTGGCACGGGCGAAGTCCATGTCGTTGCGGGTGTATTGCAGTTCGGTGAGGCGACGCAGCAGTTCGCGTTGGTCCAGCTTGTCGCCGCGATCGACGTGCAGGACCATCTTCAGGTAGGTCTCCGGGCTGCCCAGGCCGTAGATGCACGAGACGGTGGTGACGATGATCGCGTCGCGGCGCTGGATCAGCGCCTTGGTCGCCGACAGGCGCATCTGCTCAATGTGGTCGTTGATCGACGCATCTTTTTCGATGTAGGTGTCCGAAGAGGGCACGTAGGCTTCGGGCTGGTAGTAATCGTAATAGGAGACGAAATACTCCACCGCATTGTTCGGGAAGAACGCCTTGAACTCGCCGTAGAGCTGCGCGGCCAAGGTCTTGTTCGGCGCCAGCACCATGGTCGGACGCTGCAATTGAGCAATGACATTGGCAATACTAAAGGTCTTGCCTGAGCCGGTCACCCCGAGCAATGTCTGATGCGACAACCCGGCTTCCAGACCCTCGACCATTTGGCGGATGGCCTCGGGCTGATCGCCAGCGGGCTGAAAACGGGTGACTAGTTGCAGCGCGGACTCGGACATGAAAACCTCAATTGGTGAACCATCGTGCGGCAAATCCCATGGCGGGCGGCTCCCCTGCTGGGAACCATCGGGATAAAGGCCGCTCGAAACCCCTAGCAACATATCGCAGCTAGCGGACTTGGTGTCTATAATACGACCCCGTTTGCGCAGCGCCCTAGTGCCTTACGGCGGCAGGGTGATGCGGCGTCCTCCCCTCTTCCTCTTCGAGCTCCGTCATCATGAGTTTGTTCTCTGCTGTAGAAATGGCACCGCGTGACCCTATCCTGGGTCTTAACGAAGCGTTCAATGCCGACACGCGCTCCACCAAGGTTAATCTGGGGGTGGGCGTCTACTACAACGAAGAAGGTCGAATTCCGCTGCTACGCGCCGTTGCCGAAGCCGAAAAGGCCCGCCTCGCCGCCCATGCACCGCGCGGCTACTTGCCGATTGAAGGCCTTTCCAGCTACGACAACGCAGTCCAGACGCTGCTGTTCGGTGAAGGCTCGTCCTTGCTTGCCGAAGGTCGCGTAGTGACGACCCAATCGCTGGGCGGTACAGGCGCCTTGAAAACCGGTGCCGACTTCCTCAAGCGCCTGTTGCCCACCGCCGTGGTGGCGATCAGCAACCCGAGCTGGGAAAACCACCGCGCGCTGTTCGAATCCGCCGGTTTTCCGGTTCAGAATTATCGCTATTACGATGCGGACAGCCAGGGTGTTGACCGCGCCGGCATGCTCGCCGATCTGAAGGCACTGCCGGCCCGTTCGATCATTGTATTGCATGCTTGCTGCCACAACCCAACCGGCGTCGATCTCAGCCTGGACGACTGGAAAGCCGTGCTGGAGGTGCTGCGCGAGCGAGAGCACGTGCCCTTCCTCGACATCGCCTACCAGGGCTTTGGCGACGGTATCGACCAGGATGCCGAAGCGGTACGCCTGTTCGCCGAGTCGGGTCTGCAATTCTTCGTTTCCAGCTCGTTCTCCAAATCCTTCTCGCTGTACGGCGAGCGAGTGGGTGCGCTGTCGATCGTCACCGACTCGCCGGAAGAAACCAGCCGCGTGCTGTCCCAGGTCAAGCGCGTGATTCGCACCAACTACTCCAACCCGCCGACCCATGGTGCCACCATCGTCGGCAACGTGCTCAACAGCCCAGAGCTGCGCAGCCTGTGGGAAGCCGAGCTGACTGAAATGCGCGAACGCATCCGCGGCATGCGCATGGCCATGGTGCAGGGCCTGGCTGAAATGGGCGCCTCCCGTGATTTCAGCTTCGTTGCCCGCCAGCGCGGCATGTTCTCCTACTCCGGCCTCAGCCCGGAACAGGTGGAACGCCTGCGTAGCGAGTTCGGCATCTACGCCATCGGCACCGGACGCATCTGCGTCGCCGCACTGAACCGCAACAACCTCGGCCCGGTGCTCAACGCCATCAAGGCCGTAATCTGACGCCACAGGCTTCGGTTTGACTCAGCCCCCACCTAGCACCGCCCTCTCGGCATAGTAGGTGGGGTTGCTAAGCCCAGCGATAAAAGCCCATCACGACAGGCCAACGGCTAGCAGCAAAAGCCTGTTGACTTCCTTTTTTGAATCAGTAACATACGCGCCGTTGTTCCGCGATAGCTCAGTCGGTAGAGCAAATGACTGTTAATCATTGGGTCCCTGGTTCGAGTCCAGGTCGCGGAGCCAAATTCAAAGCCTCGGTTAATACCGGGGCTTTTTTATTGGGTGCGAGAAAGCACGCGGGGCTCCGAAGCTTGTGTAGGGTGGATGTCGCTTTCTACATCTACCATGACCCCGCCGGTGGATCGATGAAGCGCGATCCACCCTACGTTTCTACAAGTGATCCCTTCGCCAACAAAAACCCGGCACTTGGCCGGGCTTTTGTGGATCGCTGAATGACAAGGGCTTAAACGATCCCCTGAGCCAGCTTGTGTAGGGTGGATGTCGCTTTCTA
>JADGMW010000042.1_pt1 | contig 145716 bp, 158 predicted proteins | sample 8641801 | NCBI WGS metagenome assembly JADGMW01 (sample SAMN16272018, study PRJNA661076) | feces metagenome | isolation source: fecal sample from diarrhoea affected cattle A | host: Bos taurus | place: South Africa: Lokaleng Village, Mahikeng | collected 2019-09
ACGGCCCGCTCATGCTCTGGAGCAGCGGGGCGAGCCCCGGTGGCGCGCCCACCAGCGAGCACTGGGTGCTGGACCCGATGAAGCTCGACCCGACCACCGGGCAGAGCATGAACGACACGGCCGAGAACACCGCCCGTGCCGCGGGCTACACGCGCGAGCAGGTCGACGAGGTCGCGCTGCTGCGCCACGAGCAGTACCGCACCGCGCTGGCCGACGACCGTGCGATCCAGCGCGCCTACATGGTGCCGGTGCGCATCCCGACGCGCCGCGGCGAGCAGTGGGTGACCGAGGACCACGGCGTCTTCCCGACGACGGCCGAGGGGCTGGCCCGGCTGCGGCCCGTGACGCCCGACGGCGTCGTGACGTACGGCGCGCAGACGCATCCCGCCGACGGCTGCGCCGGGGTCGTCGTCGCGAGCGCCGACCGCGCGCGGGAGCTGGGCCGCGACGGGGTCACCGCGCAGGTCCTCGCCACCGGGTTCGCCCGCGCGGAGCCGGCGTACATGCCGAAGGCGCCGGTCCCCGCGGCTCGGCGTGCGCTCGCGGACGCGGGGCTCGGGATCGGGGACGTCGACGTCGTGACGACGCACAACCCGTTCGCCGTCAACGACCTGTGGTTCGCCGCGCAGACCGGCTTCCCGCTCGAGCGCATGAACCCGTACGGGTCGTCGCTGGTCTACGGCCACCCGCAGGGCCCGACCGGCGCCCGCGCCGTCACCGAGCTGATCCACGCGCTGCACGCCCGGGGCGGGGGGACCGGCCTGTTCACCGGCTGCGCCGCGGGCGACTCCGCCGGGGCCGTCGTCGTGCGCGTCGACGGGTGACCGCGCCGCCCAGAACCGACGGCGCCGGGTGACCGACGCCGACCACCGACCCGACCCGACGACCGACGGAGCACACCTCATGACCGAACCCGCAGCCGCGACCACCACCGCACCCGGCACGTCGGGCCCGACCCGGACCACGGTCGCGCTGGCCGACCTGCCGTCCCTCGTCGGCACGACGTTCGGCCCGTCGTCGTGGCGCACCATCACCCAGGAGCAGGTCGACCGGTTCGCCGACCTGACCGGCGACCACAACCCCATCCACCTGGACCCCGAGTACGCGGCGGGCACGCCGTTCGGCGGGACGATCGTGCACGGCTATCTCACGCTCGCGCTCGTGGTGCCGCTCATGGCGGAGGTCGTCGAGGTGACCGGGGTGGGGACCGGGGTCAACTACGGGCTCGACCGGCTGCGGTTCCCGGCGCCCGTGCGGGTCGGGTCGCGCATCCGCGTGACGTCGACGTTGTCCGCCGTCACCGAGGTGGCGGGCGGGTACCAGGCCGTCTTCGAGAACACCTTCGAGGCCGAGGGGCTGGCCAAGCCGGCGGCCGTCGCCGTGATGATCGTGCGGTACTACTCGTGAGCGGGGGCGTGAGCGCGGGCACCGACCTGACGGGCAAGGGTGCCGTCGTCACCGGCAGCGGGCGAGGGCTCGGCCGGGCGTACGCGCGGGCGCTGGCCGCCGCGGGCGCCGGTGTGGTGGTCAACGACGTCGACGCCGAGGCCGCGCAGGCGACCGTCGACGCGATCGTCGCCGACGGCGGCGCGGCCGTCGCCGTCGTCGCCCCCGTGGGGCCCACGGCGACCGCGGACCGGCTCGTCGCCGCGGCCGTCGAGGCCTTCGGGCGCCTCGACGTGCTCGTCACCAACGCCGGCGTGCTGCGCGACCGCGTGCTGTGGAAGACGGCCGACGAGGACTTCGACCTGGTCGTCGACACGCACCTGCGGGGTACGTTCACCTGCGCGCGCGCCGCCGCCGTCCACATGCGCGAGCGCGGCGAGGGCGGGCGGATCGTGCTCGTCGGCTCGCCCGCCGGGCAGCACGGCAACTTCGGCCAGACCAGCTACGCGGCGGCGAAGGCGGGGATCGTCGCGATGGCCCGGACCTGGTCGCTCGAGCTGGCGCGGGCCGGGATCACCGTCAACGCCGTCGTGCCGACCGCGATCACCGCGATGACCGCGACCATCCCGGTCTACGCGGAGGTCGCCGCGGCCTACGACCGGGGAGAGCCGCTGCCGCGGACCGTGCGCCAGGAGCACGCGCTGGGCGGCCCCGAGGACGTCGCGCCGCTCGTGGTGTGGCTGGCGTCGGAGGCGGCCGCGGGCGTCACGGGGCAGGCCATCGGGATCGGCGGGGACAAGCTGTCCCTCTACTCGGTCCCGCAGGAGCTCGCCGTCACCTACCGGGAGGGCGGGTGGAGCGCGCAGGCCGTCGGGGAGGCGTGGGGGAGCACGTTCGCGCCGCACGTGCAGCCCAGCGGGATCACCCTGCCGCCGCTCGAGCCGACGACGTGACGGGGACGGGGCGCGGGCCCGGCGGGTCCGCGACGACCGAGAACTGGACGACCCGGTCGGCGAGCTCGGGGGCGTAGCCGCTGATGACCTGCCGCACCCGCACCGAGGCGGGGGCGCCGAGCTGCTCGTACGTGTCGAGGAACAGGTCGCGCGCGCGGTCCCGCGGCCAGTCCGCGGGCAGCAGCCGACGCGGCAGGTCCGGGTCCACGCCGGGGAACGCGCGCCAGGCGTCCATGAGCTCGGTGCGCTTGACGAGCGCCTCGACGGGGGAGATGGCGCCCTTGTTCAGCGCGGCGTGGGTCGGCTCCCAGGTGGCGACGAAGGCGCGGTAGAGCTCGGCCAGGCCGTCCAGGTCCCACGCGCTCTCGGGTGCCAGGGCCGCGTCGGGCAGTGGCGGGCAGGCCGCGACGAAGGCCGTCGCACGCGTGACGCCGAGGTCGCCGAGCTCCGCGAGCGCCTCGTCGTGACGCGCGTGCGGGGAGATCCACAGGGCGTCGTACAGCGGCGCGAACCCGAGCCAGCGCAGCCGCGTGCGCAGGGCCTCGCGCGCCGAGCGGTTCGCCTCCGGCACCGAGAACGCCACGAGGCTCCAGCGCCCGTCCCAGTCGGCGCCGTCCCCGGCGCCGAAGTCGACGATGCGCTCGGCGCCGGTGCGCATGATCGCCTGGGCGCGGGGGGTCAGCGAGTAGAACGTGTTGCGCCCGCTGCGGGCCGAGACCAGGAGGCCGTGCTTGACCATGCGGCTGAGGGCCGCCCGCGCGGCGACGTCGCTGACGCCGAAGTCGGCGAGCAGGTCGACGAGCGCCGCCGAGGGCAGCGGGTCGGTCTGGCCCCACCAGTAGTCGCCGAGCAGCGTCAGCAGGAGGCTCGGGGGCGACCCCGCGCGCGTGCGCGGCGTGCTCGGGCCGTCCTCGCTCGTCCGTGCCACAGCGGGTCCCCTCCCTGCCGGTCGCCGCAGCCCGCGACGATGCTTGACATATCTTACGTCGTCCGCAGATAGTCGTGTCACATTCGAGCGAGCCGGGAGCCACTGACGATGAAGTTGGCCAGCACCCTGGACGGGCGCCTGCACGCGGTGCTGGACGACCGGTCGGTCGACCTCACCGACGCCCTCGCGCTGCGCCCCGGCCCCGGCGGCCCGCTGCTGGCGTTCCTCGAGCGCGGCGGCTCGCTCGCCGACCTGCAGGGGCTCGACCTCGACGCGCTGCCGTCGCAGCCGACCGACCTCGCCCGGCTCGCGGCGCCCGTCGCGCGCCCGGGCAAGGTCGTCGGCGCGCCGGTCAACTACCTCGACCACCAGGCCGAGATGGGCGAGCAGCGGACCATCGCCGACTACGGGGTCTTCCTCAAGGCGAGCTCGTCGGTGATAGGCCCGACCGGGCGTATCCGCCTGCCGTACCTCGACGTGCGCACCGACCACGAGGGCGAGCTGGGCGTCGTCATCGGCCGCACGGCGAGCAGGGTCACCGCCGACCGCGCGCTCGACCACGTCCTCGGGTACGCGCCGGTCCTCGACATCACCGTCCGGTCCGGCGAGGACCGCTCGACCCGCAAGTCCTTCGACACGTTCACGCCGTTCGGCCCCTGGGTGACCACGGCCGACGAGGTCCCCGACCCCGGCGCGCTCGAGCTGCGCTGCTGGGTGGACGGCGAGCTCCGGCAGCACGCCTCGACGGCCGACCTCATCTACGGCGTCGCCGAGCTCGTCGCGTACACGAGCCACGTCATGACGCTGCACCCCGGCGACGTGATCGCCACCGGAACCCCGGCGGGTGTCGGGCCGATCGCCGCCGATCAGCGCGTGGTCGTCGAGATCGAGGGCCTCGGCCGCCTCGACGTCGGCGTCACCGACGAGGGTGCGATCCCGTACGCCGACCGGCCGGGGCGCCGGTGAGCGCCGCGTCGACCGCGGCCGCCGGGACGCGCGGCGGGCGCTCGCAGGACGCACGTGGTCGCGCGGGGGCGCTCGACCAGGACGCGCGGTCGCCGCTCGACGCGATGTTCCGCCCCGCGAGCATCGCCGTGGTCGGGGCCTCCGCGCGCGAGGGCAAGGCGGGTCACGCCATGGTCCAGGCGCTGCGCCGGTTCCCCGGGACGCTGCACCTGGTCAACCCGCGCGGCGGCGAGGTGCTCGGGCGCACCGCCCTGCCGACCCTGCGGGACGCGTCGGACGTCGACCTCGCGGTGCTCGTCGTCCCGCCGGACGCCGTCCCCGGTGCGCTCGAGGACGCGCGCGACGCCGGGGTGCGCGCGGCCGTGGTGTGCGCGGGCGGGTTCGCGGAGTCCGGCCCCGACGGTGCACGCCTCCAGGAGCGCGTCGTGCGCGTGGCACGCGAGGCCGGCATCCGGCTCCTGGGGCCCAACACGTCGGGGTTCATGAACCCGGTCGACCGGACGACCGCGAACTTCATGCCTGCCGTCGCGGACCTCGCGCCGGGGACCGTGAGCGTCGTGGCGCAGTCCGGCGGCGTGAACCTCGCGCTCGCGTTCCTGCTCGCCCGTGCGGGCACCGGCCTGCGGCTCGGCGTCGGGCTCGGCAACGCCGTCGACGTCGACTTCCCCGAGCTGCTCGACCACCTCGCACGCGACGAGGTGACCACGGCCGTCGGGCTGCACGTCGAGGGCGTCGCCGACGGTCCGGCGCTGGTCGCCGCGCTGCGTCGGGCGACGGCCAGCAAGCCGGTCGTGGCGTTCAAGGTCGGCCGGTCCGACGTGGCCGAGTTCGCGCAGTCGCACACCGGTGCGCTGACCGGCTCGTACGCGGTGACCCGCGCGGCGCTGCAGCAGGCCGGTGCCGTGGTCGTGGACAGCCTCGAGGAGATGGTCGCCGCGCTCGTCGCGCTGCGTGCGGTCCGGCTGCCGGCCGGCGACCGCGCGGGCGTCGGGCTGCTCACCGGTCAGGCGGGGCCCGGGCTGGTCGTCGCGGACGCGCTGGGCACGCGGGGCATCGCGCTGCCGCGGCTCACCGACGCGACGCAGCGGCGCATCGCCGAGCTGCTGCCGCCCCTCACCTTCCAGGCCAACCCGGTGGACACCGGGCGTCCGTCGCCGACGTTCGGTGACGTGCTGGGTGCGGTCGTGGCGGACCCGCGCATCGACGTCGTCGGGGTCTACGCGCTCGACGAGCCGGGCGCGCTGGACCCTGTCACAGCGCTCGGCCCGGCCGCCGGACGCGTGCTGTTCGCCAGCGGCGGCCCGGCGGACGCGCTCGCCGAGCGTCGGAGGGCCCTCGGCGACGTCGGCATCCCCGTGCTCGGGAGCCCCGGCGACCTCGCGACGGGCCTCGCGGCGGTGGTCACCGACGCGCGCGTGCGGTCCGTCGCCGACGCCCCACCCGTCGCGGCCACGCGGAGAGTCGGTCGCACGCTGGACGAGCACGAGGGGAAGACGCTGCTGGAGTCCTTCGGCGTCCGGACACCGCAGCGGCGCGTCGCGGCCGACCGGGCGCAGGCCCACGCCGCGCTCGCGGACCTCGGCCGCGACGGTGCGGCGGTCGTCGTGAAGGTGCTCGACGCCGCGGTCCTGCACAAGTCCGACGTCGGCGGCGTGCACGTCGGGGTCCGCGACGGTGGGGGGCTGGACCGTGCGCTCGACGCGATCGACGCGATCCCGGACGGGACGGGGCGGGAGCGCCACACGACCGGGGAGCCGGGTGCGGCCCGGCCCGCCCGCCGGTACCTGCTCGAGGAGCTGGCCGCACCGGGCACCGAGCTCATCGTCGGGGCCGTGCGGGACGCCGCGTTCGGCCCCGTCGTCCTGCTGGGCCCGGGCGGCGTCGCCGCGGAGCTGGGCGGCGAGCCCGTCCTGCGGCTCGCGCCGCTGTCCGTCGCCCGCTCCGAGGAGATGGTCCGCGCGTTGCCGCCGGCCGTCCTGGCCGGGTTCCGCGGTGCCGCGCCGGTCGACGTGCCGGCGCTCGCGGCGGTGCTGCGGGCCGTCGGGCAGGTCGTCTGCGAGCACGCCGACATCACCGAGCTGGACCTCAACCCGGTCCGCATCACGGCCGACGGGCCGGTCGTCCTCGACGCCGTCGTCGTCGCGGCCCCGAGAGGAGACGCATGTCCGACGTGAGCACGCCCCCCGTCGCCGCCCGGTCCGCGACCGCGAACGACGGCGACGTCGTGGTCGTCGGTGCCGGGCCCGTCGGCCTGACCGCCGCGCTCGCGCTGCGCGCCTACGGCGTCCCCGTCACCGTGCTCGAGGCGGGGCCTGAGGGGCGGCAGCGGCCCGGCAGCCGCGCGATCTTCACGCACAGCCAGACGCTGCAGATCCTCGACCGGATCAGCCCCGGGCTCGGTGCCGAGCTGTATGGGCACGGCGTCTACTGGAACACCCAGCGCACGTTCCACGGCGGCAAGGAGGTCTACGCCAAGACGTACCCGGACCCGCCCGCCGGGGTGTACCCGCACTTCACGAGCCTGCCGCAGGTGCAGATCGAGGCGTACCTGTACGCGCGGGCCGTGGCTGCCGGGGTCACGTTCGCGTGGTCGCAGGAGATCGCGCAGGTCGCCGCCGACGACGCCGCGGTCACGCTCACCACCGTCGCAGGCCGCCGCTGGGAGGCGTCGTACGTCGTCGGTGCCGACGGGTCACGGTCGGTGGTGCGCAAGCAGGTCGGTGCGCGTATGGAGGGCACGCGCGACGAGGGCTGGTACGTCGTCGTCGACGTCGCCGAGAAGGACGAGCCGACCCTGCCGAACGAGCGCCACTTCCACTACGCGCACCCCGCGGTGGGCGGGCGCAACGTGCTGGTCGTGCCGTTCGCCGGGGGCTACCGGGTCGACCTGCAGCTCGTCGCGGGCGACGACCCGGACGCGCTCGCGTCGGACGCGGGCGTGCGCGCGTGGCTGGACGCGGTCCTGCCGCCCGGCTACGGCGAGCGCACTACCTGGGTGTCGACGTACCAGTTCCTGCAGCTCGTGGCGCACGACTTCGCGGACCCGCACCGCCGCGTGCTGCTCGTCGGGGAGGCCGCCCACCTCTTCGCGCCCTTCGGTGCGCGCGGGCTGAACTCCGGGGTGCCGGACGCCGAGGCGGCCGCCATCGCCATCGCGGCGGCGTCCCGGGCCACGGGCGCCGCCGCACGCACGCCGGTCGAGGCGTTCGCCCTCGCACGCCGCTCGGCCGCGCTGTTCAACCGTGACGCGGCCGGCGAGGCGCTCGCGCACCTGCGCCCCGACGAGCGGACGGCCACGCGGATCCGGGGGGCCGCCGACCGCGCCCCCGCCGACGCCGAGGCGTCGGCCTGGCTCGAGAAGGCCCCCTACGGGCCCCGCGGCGTACCCCGGGCGGAGACGGTCTACCGGTACTGACGCCGGCCCGCTCACCCACCGAGACCGGTCCGCTGCGAGACCGGGCCTGGCGACGTCCCGACGTCGGATGATCGAGCCGGGCCCGGTCTCGCGAGCGCGTCGTCCCGGAGAGTGGGCGGTGCGGGTCAGCTGCGGCCCTGGACCCTCGCCCGGACCTCGACCGTCGCACCGCTGCCGACCTTCACGACGCTCGCGGCGCGCGCCTGCGCGACCGTGCCGGACGGCGCGCGGAAGTACAGGGTGCGGTTGCGTCCGTCCGTCGGCACCGTGAACCGGACCCGGTACTCGCCGGCGGACAGCCCGGCGAACGAGAAGGCGCCCTGCGCGTCCGTGAACGTGGGCCCGACCCCGGCGCCCCCGCGGACGGGCTCCAGCATGACCTCGACCCACGGCAGGGGTCCCGACGCCCCCGTGACGACACCCGTGAGGCGCGAGGCGGCCACCACGGTGATGTCGATGCCGGTCGTGTCGGCCCCGTCGACGACGACGACCGGCCGTGCGGCGTCGGCCGTCGGCGAGTCCGGGTAGTACCGCGTCGCGATCGACGGGTTCGCGCCTGCGTCCTCGACGCGCACGGTGTACGACCCCGGGAACACGTCGGCCACGCGGTACGTGCCGTCGGCGGCGACACCGGCCGCGCGGACCCACAGCCGCGGGTCGTCCAGCGGCGTCGCGACGACCCGCACCTGGGACGGGTCGGTACCGGACGGGACGGTGACGGTGCCCGTGATGCCCACGCTGGTCTGCAGCGTCACGTCGAGGCCGTCGAGCCGCTGGCCCGCGGCCACCGTGACCGGCGTGGCCGTCGCCGGCCCCCGCGCGTCCGGGTAGTAGGTGGTACCCCAGGAGGTGCCGGCGGGCGGGACGGCCCGGACGACGTACGAGCCGGGGTCCAGCCCGTCCACCTGGTAGGTGCCGTCGGTCCCGACGGGCGAGTACCCGTGGGTCCCGCTCGCGGTCGCGTCGTCGACCATGACGCTGGTCCCGGTCGGCACCGTGCCGCCCGGCGCGACGACGCGCCCGCTCAGCGTCGCCGTGCGCGCCAGCCGCGTCTGCAGGTCGCGCACCGACTCGCCCTCGGCCAGCGTCACCACCGTCGCGGTCACGGAGTCCGGGGCGTCGTCCCACCACTCGGAGACGAAGCCCTGCTGCCAGGCGTCGAACGACACCCGGTACGACCCGCCGGGAAGGCTGCCCACCGCCCACCAGCCGTCGCCGTCGGTGTCCGCCGTCGCCTCACCGGTGACGGTGCTCCGCACGCGGACCGTCACCCCCTGCACCGGCGTGCCGCCCTCGTCGGTGACCCGACCGCCCAGCGTCGAACTGCCGAGCGGGAGGCACGCCACGGGCGTCGAGAGGGGCAACGGCGCCGCGCTGGACGTGGGCTCGGGCGCCGGGACCGGTGACCGCGACGGGCACGGCGTCGGTACGGGCCCCGGCCACGTCGGCGTCGAGCCCGGCGTCGGCGCCACACCGGCGGCGGGCGCACCGACGACGAGGACCGCGACGAGCGCGCTCGCGACGAGGGAGAGGAGGGCTGCGAGGGTGGGGCGGCGGGACCTGCGCACGGGACGCTCCTTCGAGTCACCGGAACCGCGGATGTCTGGAGCATGGCAGTTCGTCCCGGATGGCGCACCGGGTGATCGTGGGCTGTCGGCGGGGAGAGCGCACGCCTCGTCGCGCGTCCGGTGCGCCACGCCGCAGGTCGGGGGCACCGCTCCTACGCTGTCGCCCGTGACCCCCTCCACCCGGCAGGGCCGCTACGCCCGGCGTCGCAGGCGTCGGCTCGGGCTGGTCGACAACGACCTGACCGACGCGCAGTGGCAGGCCGTGCAGGCCGCGTGGGGCGGCTGCGCCTACTGCGGCGCGACCGGTCGCCCGCTGCAGCGCGACTGCGTGCTGCCGATCTCGCGCGGAGGCCGGTACACGGTGGGCAACGTGGTCCCCGCGTGCGCGTCGTGCAACGCGAGCAAGTGCAACGTCGAGGTCACGACGTGGCTCCGGCGCAAGAAGCTCGACGAGAACGCCTTCCTGCTGCGCCTCGCGGAGATCCGCGCCGGCCTGGCCGGCTGACGCCACCTCGGGTCGCGCGCACCCCGGGCGCCGACCGTCAGGCGATCGCGGCGAGCACCTCGCGGCACGCGGCCTCGCACGCCCGGCACGCCTCCGCGCAGACGCGGCAGTGCTCGTGCATGCCGGCGTGCCGCTCGCACTCGTCGCCGCACGCCCGGCACGCGGCGATGCAGGCCTCGAGCTGGGACCGCGTGATGTTGGCGTCGTAGCCGGTGTGCCGGGACAGGATCCGGGCGGTGACCGCGCAGCTGTCCGCGCAGTCGAGGTTGGTCCGGATGCACGTGCGCAGGTCGGCGACCATGTCCTCGCTGAGACACGCGTCGGCGCACGCCGTGCACGCCTGCGAGCACGCGACGAGCGCGTCGACGGCCCGCGCGAGCAGGTCGCGGTCCAGGTGGATCGTGGCGGGGTAGGTCTGCAGCATCTCGGTGGTCCTCATCGGGCGTCCTTCCGTCGGGGCCGGCGCCGCGGGGCCGCGGCTCCCTCGACAGTAGGAGCGGCCCTTTGCCCTCGCAGCCGGACCGGGGTGGGCGCTACGTTCCCCGGATGCTCTCGCGACGCGCGCTGCTGCCCCGCTCCACGCCCGCCGCCGCGGGGGTGTCCTCCCGCGCGGTCGCCGCCCTGCTGGACCGGCTGGAGGAGTCGTCCGTCGAGTGCCACTCCCTCGTGGTCGTCCGCCACGGGCACGTCCTCGCCGAGGGCTGGTGGGAGCCGTACTCGGCCGGGAGCCCGCACCTGCTGTACTCGCTGACGAAGACGTTCACGGCCGTGGCGGTCGGGCTCGCCGTCGCCGACGGGCTGCTCTCCCTGGACGACCGCGTGGTCGACGTCCTGCCCGACCACGTCCCGGCCGACGCCCCCGAACAGGCGCGCCGGCTCACCGTCCAGCACCTGCTGACCATGACGACGGGCCATGGCACGGACAGCCTCGAGGAGGCGTGGCGCCTGGAGCAGCGCGACCTGGTGCGGGGCTTCCTGCGCGTGCCCTTCGTCGAGGCCGAGGGGACGCGGCACGCGTACGACAACGCGACGACGTTCGTCCTGGCGCGGATGGTCGAGCGGGTCACGGGCCGCTCCCTGCCCGATCTGCTGGACGAGCGGCTCCTGGTGCCGATGGGCATCGACCACGCCGAGTGGGACCGGGTGGGTGGCGACACCGCGTACGGCTTCCACGGCCTGCACCTGACGACCGAGGCCGTCGCGGCCTTCGGGGAGCTGCTGCTGCGCGGTGGGCGCTGGGGGGACCGGCAGCTCCTGCCGGCCGCGTGGGTCGCGCTGGCGACCAGCAAGCACGTCGACAGCGTGCCGTACAAGGACGACGACTCCCACGACACGGACTACACGTGCGGCTACGGCTACCAGGTGTGGCTGAACCGCCACGGCTTCCACGGCTCCGGCGCCTACAGCCAGCTGTGCGTCGTGGTGCCGTCGTCCGACCTCGTCGTCGCGGTGACGGCCGAGGGCGAGGGACAGGTGGTGCTCGACGCGCTGTGGGAGTGCCTGCTGCCGGGTCTCGACGCCCCGGGCACCGCGCAGGACGACGACGCGCTCGCGGACCGGCTGCGGCACCTGTCGCTCCCGACGGCCACGGGTGGGGCCACGCCGGGACGCTCCGTCGAGGCGCGGCTCGACGCCCCCGGGCAGGACCCGGTGCTGCCCGACGGGACCACGATCGTGGTCCACCCGGCGGACGGCGGCTGGACGCTGCACCTCGGGCCGCTGGCCGTCGAGGTCGGTCACGGCGCGTGGCGCCGGAGCGCACCGCTGGGCCGTCCGGTGGTGGCATCCGGTGCCTGGCAGGCCGACACGTTCGTCGCCGACCTGCGGGTGGTCGCCACCCCGCACACCGTCCGGGTGGTCGTCGACGCGGGAACGGGGTCGGCCGTGGCGACGTGGAGCGCCGTGCCCCTGACCACGTCGGACCTGGAGGCGCACCTGCGCTCACCGCTGGTGACGCGCCCCGGTCACGGGTGACCTCACCGGCTGCGGCGGCGGTTCTCCTTCTTGATCGCCTCGACGAGCGCGGCCTTGTCCATCGACGAGCGACCGGCGATGTCCAGGCGCTTGGCGATGTCGTACAGGTGGCTCTTGGAGGCGTTGGCGTCGACCCCCTCGGCCGTCTTGCGCGACGTGCCGCGCCCGCCCTCGGCCTGGGGGTCCGAGGGGCCGTTCTCGTCCTTCGGCTCCCAGTGGTCGCCGACCTTTTCGTGCGTGTGCTTGAGCGCCGAGTAGGCGACCCGGTGGGCCCGCTCGGCGTCGTCGTACTCCTCGGCCGCCGCGTCGTGCGCCTTGGCGAACGTGCGCTGGGCCTTCGCGTCCGACCGCTGCAGCGTGCCGGGCAGCTCGTCCTGCTTCGGCTTCCCGCTCTTTGTCGTCTTGGGCATGATCACTCCCGTCCCGTCGGCAGCCGCCTCTCCTCACCGCCATCCTGCGACGGTGCGCCGCGTCCCGCACCCGGGCCTCCACGGAGGGTCACCACGCTGCCGGTCGCGTCGTCCACCCGGTCGGTCTGTGACCCGGAGGCTCAGGGAAGGCCCGCGAGCGCGTCCGCGATCATCCGGTGCCCCTGCTGCTCGAACGCCTCGTCGCCGACCAGGTAGGCCCACGCCGCCGTCCCGACGGCCTGGCGCAGCTGGTCCCGCCGCCACGACCGTGGCTCGCGCGGGTCCGTGCCGTACCCGTCGAGGAAGGCCGCCTCGAGGTCCGGGCGGCCTCGGAACTGCTGGGCCTGCAGCGGTCCGAGGTCGCTCGCAGCGGGACGCCAGGCGGCCCGGCCGAAGTCGATCACGGAGACCCGCCCGTGCTCGTCGACGAGCCAGTTGCGGGGCTGCCAGTCGCCGTGCGTCGGGACGAGCCGCCGCGGCGGCACGGGGTGCGCGAGCTCGGCGCGCACGCGCTCGGCCACCTCGGGGGCGATGCGGTGCTCGCCGTCCAGCCACGCCAGGGTCCGTGCGTCCGAGCGCTGCTCATGGTCGCCGGGCTCCTGGGTGCCCACCGCGTGCAGCAGGGCGAGGATGCGCCCCGCCTGCCGGTAGACGTCCGGCTCGTGCTCGGCGGGCGTCCCCTCGACGAGCACGCCGGGCAGGAAGGCCGTCGCGAGCAGCTGGAGCCCTGGGTCGGCGTGCAGCAGCCGAGGTGCCAGCCCTTGCTCCGCCAGCGGCGCGACGACCTCACGGTGCGCCCACGTCTCGCGGGCCATGTGGTGGTCGTCCGGCCGCCCCGCCTTCACGACGACGTCGCGTCCCTCGTGGCGCAGCTGCAGCACGGACCGTCCGGGCAGGTCCCAGCTGTGGTCGGTGACGAGCGTGGCGCCGGGGAACCACCGCCCGACCGCCGCCTGCTGCTCGGGCCGCAGGCCGGGGAGCGTCGTCATGAGCGGTCCTTGCTAGGGCGTAACGGTGCGGTAGTGGTCGTCCGCGACGACGAGCTCGACGGGGACCTCGGGCACGACGTCGGTCAGCCAGCGGGCGTACTCGGCCATGCCCTCCTGCTCGGACGGCGTGTGCCCCACGACGACGACACCTGCGCACACACCCGCAGTGACCGCGTCGGCCGCGTACTCGCCCGTCTCCCACTCGTGGCCCTCGCCGATGACGATGGCGTCGACGTCCGGCCGGGCGAGCAGGTGGCGGTTGTACTCGAAGCCCTGGAAGCCGGGCTGCAGGCCGACGGTCTGCACGCGCGCGGCGGGGTCGCCGACGTAGCGCAGCGCGCGGGCGTCCAGGGAGCGCGCCACGTGCGCGGCGAGCTCGCCGAGGGTCGTGGCGGGCAGGTCGTAGACGCCGGGGTCGCCCGCCCGCTCCGCGTCCAGCCAGCCGAGGGCCCGTGCGGTGCCGGTCAGGATGCCGTCCGGCTCACGGTCGTGCCAGGCGTCGTGCTGGTGCAGGACGACGAGCCCGTGCTCGGCGACGAACGCCGCCTTCGCCGCGTACACCGGGTCGCCCTCGGCGGCGAGCACCGCGTCCGACGTGCCGCTGTGGTCGAAGTACAGCGGCTCGTGCGTGATGACGAGGTTCAGGCCCTGCGCCGCGGCGCGCTGCAGCACGTCGAACGTCGCCATGATCGTCACCGCGACGCCCCGGACGACCGTGTCCGGGTCGCCGGCCAGGAAGCCGTCGACGGTCGTCGTGCGCGGCGCCACCCCCACGTGCGCGTCGATCCGTTCCGCCACCTGCCGTGCCGTCGTCGTCACGCCCGACACCCTAACGACGACCTCCCAAGCGTTTCGTCGGTTGCCGGGTCGCGTCACCCCGCCGATCGTGCTCCTACGGCTCTGCACTTCGTCCCGGAGGTCGACATGTCACCCTTCTCACCCGTCCGCCGCGCTGTCGCGGCGGCCGGTGCCCTCGCGCTCGGCGCCGCGCTGCTGGCGGGCTCCGTCCTGCTCGCCGCGCCGGCATCGGCCCACGGCGCCGTCTCCGACCCGCCCTCGCGCATCTACGGGTGCTACGACCGCTGGTCGGGCGCCCACACCGACCCCGCCATGGCGACGCAGGACCCGATGTGCTGGGCCGCGTGGCGTGCCAACCCGAACGCCATGTGGAACTGGAACGGCATGTTCAAGGAGGGCGCGGGCGGTCAGCACGAGCAGGCGCTCCCCGACGGCAAGCTCTGCTCCGCCGACAACCCGATCTACGACGCCGCGAACACGCCGGGCGCCTGGCGCACGACCGCCAAGCCGTACGACTTCCGGCTCACCGTCCACGACCCGTCCAACCACGGCGCGGACTACCTGAAGATCTACGTCACCAAGCAGGGGTACGACGCGAAGACCAAGGCGCTCGCGTGGTCCGACCTCGAGCTGCTCAAGACGACGGGCCGCTACTCCCCGTCGAGCCCGTACGTCACCGACGTGAGCGTCCCGCGCGACCGCACGGGCCACCACGTGGTCTTCACGATCTGGCAGGCGAGCCACCTCGACCAGCCCTACTACCAGTGCAGCGACGTCCAGTTCGGTGGCGGTGGCGACCCGGGCCCGAACCCGACGACGCCCGCGCCGACCACGCCTGCCCCGACGACGCCCGCGCCGACGACGCCTGCGCCGACCACCCCCGCTCCCACGACCCCGGCTCCCACGACGCCCGCTCCGGACCCGGGCACCGGTGCCTGCACGGCGACGGTGTCGGTGCAGAGCTCCTGGCAGGGCGGCTACCAGGCCAGCGTCACGGTGAAGGCGGGATCGGCCGCGATCACCGGCTGGAAGGTGACGGTCGCCGGCGCGACCATCACGCAGGCGTGGAACGGCACGGCGTCGGGCAGCACGATCACCGCGGCCTCGTGGAACGGCTCGCTCGCACCGGGGGCGACCGCCACCGCCGGGTTCCTCGGCAGCGGCAGCTCGAGCAACCTCAGCGCGACCTGCAGCGCGGCCTGACGTAGCTCCGTCGCCGCACCCACGGGGGTCGCACGTCCGTCCGGACGTGCGACCCCCGTCCTCGTGCCTGCCGGTCCGTCGTCCCCCGGGGCACCGCGATCCACCTCGCGGCGGGGGGACAATGGACGCCGCAACACCACTGCTTCGACGAGGAGTTCACCGTGCCCCAGGCCACTGTCCGTTGGTTCGACGCCGAGCGTGGGTTCGGCTTCCTCAACCTCGGGGACGACGCCGACGACCTGTTCGTCCACGCGTCCGAGATCGTGGGCGACGACAACCGCAAGGTGCTCCGCGAGGGCCAGGAGGTCGAGTACGAGCTCGGCGAGGGCGACCGCGGCCCGCAGGCCCGCCGCGTGCGGATCACCGGCGAGTACGCCGCGGACACGCCCCTGGGCGTGCTCGGCACCGTCTCCTGGTACGAGCCGGGCAAGGGCTACGGCTTCATCACCCCCGACAGCGGCGACGGCGAGATCTTCGTGCACAGCTCGGCCATCGTCGGCGGGGGCGTGGTCCGCGAGGGCCAGCGCGTCGCCTTCATGGTCGTCCCCGGGGAGAAGGGTCCGCAGGCCGAGCACCTGCTGCCGCTCGGCGCGCAGGTCGCTCCGGCGGGGGCGGCCGCCGCGGTGGCCGACGGTGCGGACGGCACCATCACCTTCTACGACGCGGACAAGGGCTTCGGCTTCGCCACGCGCGACACCGGCGGCGAGGACGTCTTCGTCCACGCCAAGGAGCTGGTCGGGGCCACCGCGCTCGCCGAGGGTGACCGCATCACGTTCAGCGTCGCCGAGAGCGACCGGGGCCCGCAGGCCCGCGGCGTGCGGCTCGTCGGTGGTGCCGCGCGACGGGGTCCGTCGGCCGGACCGGCCCGCGGCCGCACGGAGCGGCCGAGGTCGTCCGCCGGCCCGCGGTCGTCGGGCGCCCCCGCGCGCGGCGGCCAGGGCGTGGTCGCGCGCTACGACGCCGACCGGGGCTTCGGTTTCATCACCCCCGACGCGGGGGGCGACGACCTGTTCGTGCACGTGTCCGTGGTGCGGGGCGGCGAGGCGCTGTACGAGGGCGACCGCGTCCGCTTCGAGGTGCGGCAGAGCGACCGCGGACCGCAGGCGGACCGCGTCGAGCTGCTGTGAGGACGCGCGGACGCCCGTGACCGCTAGGCCGTCGCACTGGTGCGGCGGTCCCGCCTGCCGGCAGCCAGAGTGTGAAGCGTTGTTGCCGGAATCCGGCAACAACGCTTCACACTCATCGGGGGCACGGTGCCGTCAGGGGGTCCGGTGCGCGGCGGGAGGGAGGGCCGCGGTCGTCCCGCCCATGCCGGCCGCGACCCAGCCGAGCGCGAAGCCGAGGCTGGCGTCGCCGAGGCGTCCGACGGTGAAGCCGGACAGCCAGGAGACGTAGCTGAGCGGGAGGGGCGGTGCGGGTTCCTCGACGACGGTCACGGCCGCACGCTGCGGCCTCCACCCGGTCGAGGGTCAACCCGTGGGCGGCTCGCCCGACCGCTCCGACACCACGTCAGCGGCCGCTGCCGCCACCCTGGCCCAGATCCGCGACGGCGGTGTCAGCGGTGCGTCACCGGCGTGCCGGAAGGCCTGCAGCATGTACTCGCCGAACCGCTTCCAGGCCAGTGGCGCCGATCGCTGGGTGCCACGCAGCAGGCCGCGTGCGGCGTGCTGGAGCAGGTGCAGGTCGGTGGGGTGGAAGTCGGCGCGGACGGCACCGGCGTCCTTGGCGCGCGCGACGAGCACGAGAGACGCGCGGAACGCGCGGGCCTTCTCGGCGACGAACAGCTCGGTCCCCTCCCCGGGCGAGAGCAGCACGTCGCTGAACGCGGCGTCGGTGGCCTGCTGCTCGAGCATGAACATGACGTAGTCGTCGAACGCCTCGCCGGGCGCGGTGAGCGCCTGCTCGGCAGCCTGCTCCGTGCGCTCGGCGTAGCGGCGCATCTTCTCCTCGAGGACCACGGCCATGAGGTCCTCGAGCGACGGGAACCGCCGGTAGACGGTCCCGACCCCGACGCCGGCCGCCTCCGCGATCTGCTCGAGGGTCGTCTCGCAGCCCTTCTCGGCGAGGACCGAGCCGGCCGCGCAGATGATCGCCTGGCGGTTGCGTTCCGCGTCGGCGCGCAGGGGGCGGGCGGGGATCGCCATCACGTCAGTCTACCTATGTGGAATGAACACTCCACTTCTGTGGTTGACGGGACGCGGAACGATCGTTCCGCCCGAGCCGCTGCTGCCCTCGCGCCGCCCAGAGCCCCACGAAGGATCCCCATGTTCATCGCGCTCGTCGTCCTCACCGTCCTGCTCGCCCTCGTCGTCACCAGCTCGGCGGTGATGAAGCTGCGCAAGAACGAGCAGGTCGTCGCGTCCATCGTCGGCACGGTCGGCTTCCCCGAGCGTCGCCTCCCGGTCCTCGCCGGCCTCGAGATCGCCGGCGCGGTCGGCATCGTCGTCGGCCTGTGGGTCGCGCCCCTGGGCATCGCCGCCGCCGTCGGCCTCACCCTCTACTTCGTCGGCGCGGTCATCGGCCACCTGCGGGTCCGCGACACCAAGGGCGTCACGTCCCCGCTCGTGCCGCTCGTCCTGTCCGTCGCGGTCCTCGTTCTGCGCGTCGTCACCGCCTGATTCCGCCGGGGGGGGCGACGACGTGCGTCCGACGCACGTCACGAGGGGGAGGTGGCGCGCGCCGCCTCCCCCTCGTGACGTCGTCGGCACCCGGGATTTCGGGTGGGCCGCGGCGCGCCCGCTGCGCGAGCGTCGCGAGACCGGCCCTGGCTCGCTCATCCCGATCGATGAAGGAGCCAGGCCCGGTCTCGCGGAAGGGGTGTCCCATGGAGTGGACGCGCAGCGCGCGTCCGCGTCGCCGACGCCGCGAGACGTGCGCTGCCGTCACTCCTGCAGGTGGGTGACGTCGCCGACCGTCACGACCGCTCGGTTGTGGAAGAACCCGTCCTCCCGCAGTGTCGTGATGCTCCCCGACGGCACGGGGAACGCGACGTGGCCCGCGGACTCGATGGGCATGCCGATCCAGGCCGCGACGACGAGGGACGCGGTGAACCCGTGGGTCACGACGACGAGCTCGTCGACGTCGAGCGTCAGCGCGTCCGTCATCGCCGCGTAGGCGCGGACGGCGACGTCGAGGCGGGTCTCCGTCGCCGGCAGGCCGTCGTGGTGGCGCAGCCGGTCGCCGACCGCGGGCGGCGGGACGAAGCGGGCGTCGAGCCAGGACTGCGGTCGGCCGCCCGCCTCGCCGTACGACTTCTCCCGCAACCGCGCGTCGAGGACCGCGCGGACGCCCAGCGCGTCACCGACGACCGTGGCCGTGCGGTGCGTGCGTCGCAGGTCCGACGTCACGACGGCGACCGAGCGCGACGCGGCGATGCGGGCACGCAGCGCCCGGGCGACGGCCGCCGCCTGCTCCTGCCCGCGCGGGGTGAGCTCCGAGTCGAACTGCCCGCCGACCAGGCCGTCGACGTGGTGGGTCGCCTCGGGGTGCGTCACGACGTGGACGGTGCGCTCACGAACCGGGACCCGGCCCGGGACGGGTGGCGGCGGGAAGGTCCCCGGGGAGCTGGTGGCCATGGGGACAATCTGCCGTACGGCGGCTGACCGCATCGGGCACGCGTGATCGGGTCGCGCGCGGCGTCGGACCGCGAGAGTGGACGCGGAAGGGAGCCCTCGTGATCGCCTCGCTCAACCGGCTCGTCGACCTCGTGGAGGACGACCTCACCGAGGACGTCGACCTCGGCCGTGCCGCCCTGGAGCTCGGGACCACCGAGTACCACCTGCGACGCATGTTCTCGTCGCTGGCCGGCATGCCGCTGTCCGAGTACGTGCGACGGCGGCGCATGACCGTCGCCGCGGCGGACGTCGTGTCCGGGTCGGGGGACCTGCTCGACGTCGCCGTGCGCCACGGGTACGGGTCGGCGGAGGCGTTCGGGCGGGCGTTCCGCTCGGTGCACGGTGTCAGCCCCGGGCAGGCGCGACGTGACGGCGGCCCCTTCCGCAGCCAGCCCCGTCTCAGCTTCCGCCTCACCGTCGAAGGAGCCAGTCCCATGGACGTCCGTATCGTCACCCGCCCCGCGTTCCGACTCGTCGGCCACGCCGCCCGGGTCCCCCTCGTGCACCGCGGGATCAACCCGGCGATCCAGCAGCACGTCGCGGCGATCGACCCGCAGGAGCACCAGCGGCTCAAGGCCCTGGGCGACAGCGAGCCGCGAGGGCTGCTCGCGGTGAGCGCCGACCTCGACCCGGACCGTCGGGAGGGCAGCGAGCTGACGTACCTGCACGGGGTGGCCGTCACGGACGAGGCCGCGGTACCCGAGGACCTCGACGTCCTCCCCGTCGAACCCGGGGCGTGGGCGGTCTTCCGTGCCGCCGGTCCGTACCCCGAGACCCTGCAGACGCTGTGGGCGGCGACGGCGACCACGTGGTTCCCGTCGAACCCCTGGCGGCTGCGACCGGGGCCGGAGGTCGTCGCCGTGATCGACCGTGCCGAGGACTTCAGCACCGCGACCGTCGAGCTGTGGCTGCCGGTGGAGAGCGCCTGAGCGGACGCCGGCCGGAGACGCGGGCGCGCGACCCCTGGACCGCCGCAGCGCGCGGTCGTAGCGTCGGGCGGGGCGACGACCACGAGCGCCGCAGCCGCACGACGGACCGGGGGCCACGACCATGGACATGCTGGCGGACGACGAGATCACGCAGGCCGGTCTGACCGACTGGCGCAAGCTGGCCCAGGGCCTGCACGCCCGCTACCTGGTCGACGACTTCGGCACCGCCGCACGGTTCGTCGCCGCGGTCGGTGAGCCGGGTGACGCGCTCGGGCACCACCCGAGCGTCTCGATCGGCAAGGGGTACGTGGACCTCAAGCTGGTCAGCCCCGACGCGGTCTACCGGGACGGGGACACCGAGCACGTCGTGGAGTGGGTGACGCAGAAGGACGTCGACCTCGCGCGGCGGATCACGCAGATCGCCGCCGAGCACGGGCTCACCGCCGACCCCGCCTCGGTCAGCGTCGTCGAGCTCGGCCTCGACACGGCCCGCTCCGCCACCATCGCCCCGGTGTGGGCCGCCCTGCTGATGGGGGACCCCGACTCCCAGGGCCGCGGGTCGCCCAGCGACGAGATCCGGGACGCGACCGGCCGGGTGCCGAACCTGTGGTTCGGGGACGCGGACGAGCAGGACGGCCCGCGTCAGCGGTTCCACGTCGAGGTGTACGTGGCGCCCGAGGCCGCCGAGCAGCGGATCGCCGCCGCCGTGGCTGCCGGTGGGACCGTCGTGGACGACAGCGGCGCACCGGGGCTCACCGTCATCGCCGACCAGGACGGCAACACCGGCGTGGTCTGCGTCGCCTAGGACGTGCCGACCGTGCCTCCACGCACGCAGGGTGCTCGACGGCCCGGGTGAGCCGGTCGGCATCGCGCCGGATCGGTATCCACCACGCGGCTGAGCGGTCCTCCCAGCAAGCCCCGGGAGGCCCGCATGCCCGACGACGACCGCCTCGTCCTCGACCACCCCGACGACGTCGCCCACGCCGCGAGGCTCCTCGCCGACGGCGTCCCCGTCGCGCACGGGTTCGGGAACATCTACGCGCTGACGGCCCGCGCCGACGCGGTCGAGCGGGTCAACGCCCTCAAGGGGCGGCCCCGCGACCAGACGGGAAGCCTGACCGCGCCGTCGGGGCAGGTGCTGAGCGCCTTCGACCTGTCGGCGCTGCCGGACTGCGTGCCACCGAGCCTGCTGGCCGACGTCGTCGACGCCTTCTGCGCCCTCGGCCCGTTCGGGTTCCGTGGACCCGCGGCCGCGCACGTGCCGTCGGGCCTGACCGCGCTGGACGGCTCGGTGACGACCGCCCAGGTGATCGTCCCGGGCGACGCGTGCCCGTCGCAGCGGTTCCTCGCGGCGGCGTCGGAGGCCGCCGGTCTGCTCGCCATCTCGTCGGCGAACCGCTCGCGGCACGTGACCGGCGGGGTCGACGCACCGGTGCACTGGCGCGCCGACGCCCTGCGGGCCGAGCTCGCCGGAGGCGTGCTCGTGCTGCTGGAGCACCGGGACGAGGCGGCGGCCCGTGCCCGGTTCCCGCGTCACACGACCGTCTCGACGACCATCCTGGCCTTCCACCGGGCGGAGCGGGTCCGCGGTCGCGTCCACCTGCGGCTCGAGCGGCACGGCTCCTTGGCGGCCGAGCAGGTCGCGCGGGTGCTGGCGGCGCTGGGCGTCGGTCTCACGGCCGGGCCGCGTGCGGCCGTCCGGCTCGCTCCACGCTCGTACGACGCCGGTTCGCAGCCGCCTGCTGATCGACGTCCGGCCCGGGCGACCACCATGGCGGGGTCGATCACCATGGCCCGGTCGATCAGGGTGCCGGGGTCACCACGTGCTCCACCAGGAACGCGACGCTGCGTGCGATGACGTCCTCGGCCTGGTCGTAGGTCCACGCGCTGTGCGGGTACCCGTCGAAGACGTCGACGCGGTCGCCGGGCCGCACCGCCGCCAGCAGCGCCTCGCGGTTCTCGGTCGAGACGTACTCGTCCGCGGTGCCGAACACCAGGTGGCACGTGGCCGTGACGCTGCGGAACAGGTCGGGGACACCCGCGTCGTGCGCCTCCTGCCAGAACGCGTTGCCGACCCGCTGGCCGCCCTCCTCGACGAAACCCTGCGGCCCGGGACAGAACTCGTCGACGCTCGCGTCCGGCACCCACGCCACCACGGCGTCCACGGGGACCTGCGCCGCGGCGCAGAGGACGGCCGAGCCGCCCATGCTCTGACCGAACAGCGCCACCCGTCGGCCCAGGTCGCGCTGCTCCCGCGCGAGCGCGGCGATCGTGTCCACCCAGACGGTGAAGCGCGACTCGAGGAAGTCCCCGGCTGAGTCGCCGGACCCGTACTGGTCGAAGCGGATCGAGGAGATGCCGCGCTGCGCCAGGCGGCGCGCGGCGCGCACGAAGGTCCGGCTCGGTCCCGACTTCTCACCACGGAACCCGTGGCAGAACAGCACGACGGCATCGCCACCCGCCTCGTGCCGTACGGCGGCGAGGGACCGGCCCAGGACCTGCAGGTTCACGGAGGTCTCCGCCGCCACGGGCCCGTCGAGAGGTCCGACGCCGGCACCGGCCGTCGAGTTCACCGCGGCGACCGCGTCCAGGTCGCCGGTCGTCATGCCCGCCGCGCTCAGCACCGTGCGCAGGACGGCCGTCTTGCCCGCGACGTACTCGTCCATCGACGTCAGCTCGCGCCCGGCCAGCGCCCGCTTCACGGCGGCGTACTGCGCCCGCAGGTCCGGGTCCGCGCGCAGCACGCGGCGCACGGCGAGGTGGTTGCGGAGCGCCAGGCAGCCGTCGACGCAGACGTACACGTGGCGCGGGACGCCGCCCGCCGGTGCCGTGACGGCGTGCCGGCCGGGGATGCCCTGCTCGCCCGCGTACGTGTAGCCCGCCGCACCCCAGGGCGGCGATCGCCGGTGCCAGCTGCGCCGCGTCGACCACGACGTCGACGTCGATGACGGGCTTCGCCGGCAGGCCCGGGACGGCGGTGCTGCCGACGTGCTCGATCGACCGCACGTCGACGGACGCCAGGGCCGCGTCGAGCTCGGCCTCGATGCGTCGGAAGGCAGCCGGCCAGTCGTCGTCGTACGGCACCACGGTCACACGCACGGCCCGATGCTCCCACGGCGGGCCGACGGCGAGGCTCGGGGCCTTCCCGGTCAGCCCGGCAGCGGCGTGCGGACGTCCACGGGCGGGCCGAAGTCCGTGCGGACGCCGCGCGAGAACAGCACCGAGTCCGGCGGTCGGAGCGCGACACCCGGCAACCCGCAGGCGGCGACGAGGCGGTCGTCGAGGGTCAGCAGCTCGGCGCTCTGCAGCGGCCACGTCTCGTGGTGGTTGGGCACGTACAGCGTCCGGCCGAACGCGCGCGTGTGCAGGCCCCAGCGCGCGGTGAGGAACTCGGCGACGGCGTCACCGGGCGCGAGCACCTCGCCCGGCCGCACGACGACGTGCGTCGTCGCGTCCCGCGGCCCGGGCCAGCGGCGCCGCGACGTGTACGTCAGGACGCCGTCGGCCTCGCTCACCCGCATCCGCGCCCACGTGTACGGCAGCGCGAACACGGCCCGCGTGCCCAGCACGAACGCCAGCCGGGACGCCTCGAGCGTCAGGAAGACGACACCGCGACGCCCCTGCTCGTCCACCGAGTAGAGGCGGACGTTCGTCTCGGGGAACGTGCCGAGCCACGGGACGCCGGGCCCGAACCCGGCGCCCACGCCGACCATGCGGAACGGCACGAGCCCGACCCAGCTGGACCCGTCGTGGACGTCCGGTCGCGTGCCGGCCGGCAGGAGCGGCGCGACGACCTCGGGCGCGACCCGCCAGTGCACGAACGTGAGGTCCCGCCACGACTGCCGCGTGATCGCCCGGCCGGCGAGCTCGGGGGCGCTCGCGGTCACGGGCTGGGGCTCGCGCGGCATGGCGCCACTATGCACCCGTTCACGACCGGCACGCGTCGACCCCCCACAGCGCGCACCTACGCTCGTGACGTGAGCACCGACGTCGTCGTCCTCAACGGGGGGTCCAGCTCGGGCACCACGACGGTGGCGCGGGCGCTGCAGGGCATGCTCGACGACGCGTGGCTCCTGCTCGGCGTGGACGACCTCGTCGACGCGCTGCCCCGGCAGGGTCCCGGAGCGGCTGCGACCATCACGTTCCCGCCGGACGGGTCGGTGCAGGTCGGGCCGGTGTTCATGCGGGTCCAGGAGGCGTGGACGGCGGGCATCGCCGCCATCGCACGCGCCGGCGTCGGCGTGCTGGTCGACGACGTCCTCCTCGGCGGCGGCGCGTCGCAGGCGCGGCTCGCTGCCGCGCTGTCCGGTCTCGACGTCCTGTGGGTCGGCGTGCGGTGCGACGCCGACGTGGCCGCCGCGCGCGAGGCAGGGCGGCCGGACCGGGTGCGGGGGATGGCGGTCGCGCAGGCCGAGGCCGTCCACCGCGGCGTGCGCTACGACGTCGAGGTCGACACGTCCCGGGCCTCGCCGCAGGACTGCGCCCGGGTGGTCCTCGCGGCGCTCGCCGGACGCTGAGCGGGCGGTCGGCGACGGCGTGACCCTTGGCGCCGTGACTACGCGCTCGGTGGCCGCGACCTCGGGCCGTCGCGGCGGGCTCGCTCGGCACGGCCCCCGGCCCTGGAGTCGCCGTCGCGGCGGGCGCGCAGCAGGACGAAGGGCAGGAGGAACGTGCCCAGCGCGGTGACGAGCCAGACGACCAGCGTCGCCAGGACCCACGCCGTGGCGCCCCGGATCTGCAGCCCGCCGGTGACGAGCGTGGCGACGACGAGCGCCACGAACGTCGAGAGCAGGCCGACGCCGCCGAGGAACGCCTTCGCGTACCGGTTGGTCATCATGAGGACGAAGGGCGAGAGCACCGACTGCGCGAGGGCGAAGACGGCCACCGTCACGACGAACCCCGACGTCGAGACGTCGAACCCGTCGACGAGCCCCGCCGCCGCGAGCAGCCCCAGGGCCGCGGAGCCCAGGAAGACGAGCGTGCGCAGCAGCAGGCGGATCATCTCTGCTCCCTCACGGTGGGACGACGGAGGGTCGCCTCGACCCGGACGCCGCGGCCCTGCCGCGCGCCGATCGTCCGCGTCCGGTAGGTGCCGGGGCTCACGCGAGCGCTCGCTCCTTGAGGACCGCGTACTCGGTCGCGTCGATGGCCCCGGCGTCCAGCAGCGCCTTGGCCTGCGCGATCTCGGCCGCGGGCGAGCGTCCCGCGGCCTCGCGGATGTACTCCTCGGTCTGCTGACGGGCCTGGACCGCCGCCGCCGCCTGGCGTTCCGCCATGCCGCGCCCGCGCGCGATGATGTAGACGAGGGCAGCGAGGAACGGCGCGACGACGAGGGCGAGCACCCACACCGCCTTCCACCACCCGCTGAGCTGCCGGTCGCGGAACAGGTCGGCGCAGATCTGGAACAGCAGGATCAGGTACATCACGAAGAAGAACCACCACACCGACAGCCAGAACCAGTCCCAGAACGTCTCCACGGCCCGCTCCTCGTCTCCGTGCGGCGCGCCGGTGGTGCCGCTGGCGTCACCATGGCCCGGCGAGCGGCGCGCGGCCTCACCCTGAGGGGATGAGCCGCTGGCGGGCCTCGTCGCCCGCGAGGTCAGCCGAACGTCTCGTACAGCACCTGCCGCTCGGCGTCCGTGAGGTTCGTGCTCACCAGCGTCGAGTGCAGGCCGTGGAACCGTTCGGCGAGCCGGTCGAGGTCGGCGTCCTCGGTGACCACGAACAGCGCCGACGTCCCGGGTGTCACCTGCTCGCGCAACGTCGCCATCTGGTCCTTGCTGATGCCGACGGCCTCGACGGCCCGGGCGATGGCCCCCGCGGCGGCACCCGCCGCCGCGCCCAGGAGCGGGACGAAGAACAGCGCGCCGAGCAGCAGGCCCCACAGCGCGCCCCAGCCGCCGGCGCGCAGCTCGTCGTCGTGAGCGTGCCGCACGGTCGGGCGGGCGGCACCCTGCGGCCAGCTGACGACCGCGCGGTCGACGACGCGCACCAGGCCCTCGTCGTCCGCACCCTGCATCACGGTCAGCGCCCGTTCGGCGCCGTCGACGTCGTCGAAGCGCCAGGCGGTGAAGGTGGTCATGACGGTCTCCTGCCGGTGAGGTGGGCGGTCGGTGCCGGGTCGCGCGGGTGAGGGCGGGCCGGCGGTCCGGCACGTCGCCGTACTGTGTGCGCCGCGCGGGGTCGCGGCGGCTCACCCGTCGGGGATGAGACCCGACCGGCGCGTACGACAGGCCGCCGCGTCGCCTCCCGACGTGTGGTGGTCGCGTCCGGCTTGTACGGTCGGAACGACCGACGCGCCATCCGGGGGGTTGCCGCGGGCCGGTCCGGGGGTGCGGCCATGGCCGCTGAGGTGCAGCAGGGCGCCGGTGCCGGCGTCGCGCGACGACGCGCGGTCAGCGACGGGATCCCACGCGCGCGCTGCGTGCAGGCGCTCGAGGACGCGCTCGCGGCGCACCGCGTCGTGGCCGTCGTGGCGCCCGCCGGCTACGGCAAGTCGACGCTCCTGCGCCAGTGGGCGCGCGCGCACACGGGCCCGGTGGTCACGGTCGCCGTGCAGGAGGGGCTCCACGCGGCGGTGGCCGACGCGCTCCGGGGTTGGGCCACCGGCGGCTCCACGGCGCCCGCGGACCACCGGACCCGGGTCGTCGTGGTCGACGACGCGCACGCCGCTGCCGCCGACGAGGTCGCGGACCTGGTCCGCGAGGTGCTGGCCAGGCGGGACGTCTCGCTCGTGCTCGCGTCGCGGCACGACCCGCCGCCGCCGGCGCACCGGCTGCGGATGTCCGGCGATCTCACCGACCTGCGCGCCGCCGACCTGGTCTTCACCGCGCAGGACGTGCAGGCGCTGGCCCGCGCCGACGGGCTGCCCGAGATCGACGACGCCGCCGCCGCGCGGCTCGTCGACCTCACCGCAGGGTGGGCTGTCGCCGTGCGGCTCGCGCTGCTCTCGCTCGACCCGGGTGACCCGTCGGAGCAGCTGCTGGCGCTGCGCGCCACCGACCTCGACATCGGCGGCTACGTCGTCGAGGAGGTCGTCGACCGCCTGCGACCACCGTTGCGGGACTTCGTCCTGCGTGCGACCACCGACGACGTGGTCGACCCCGTGCTCGCCGAGGAGCTCGCCGCAGGCGGCGCCGCGCTGCTCGAGGAGTGCGTCGCGCGTGGCCTGTTCCTCACGCCCGAGCGTGCGGACGGTCCGGCCGGCTACCGGTGGAACCCGCTCTTCGCTGCGCACTGCCGTGCGGTCGCCGCGCGCCGCCAGCCCGCCGTCGCGCTGCTCGTGCACCGTCGGGTCGCGCTGCACCGCGTCCACGACGCCCCGGTCACGGCGGTCGAGCACGCGCTGCGGGCGCACGACGCCCCCCTGGCCGCGGCCGTGCTCGCCGCGCGGTGGACCGATCTCGTCCTCGCGGAGCGCGTCGCGGACGTCCGTGCGCTGACCGACCGGCTCGCCGCGCTGCAGCACGGCGACGGGGAGCTCACGCTTGCGGCGGAGGTCGTCGAGGCGATCGCGTCGGGCGCGACCCTGGGCCCGGCGGAGGGGCCCGCGCCGACGCCCGCACGGGCGCTCGCAGTCCTGCTGACGACGAGCGACCCTGCCGAGCAGGCGCGCGCCGAACGGTGCGTGCGCACGCACCTCGACCAGACCCCCGAGCCCTCGGCCGCCACCCGGGGGCTGCAGCTGTTCGCCCTCGCGTCCGCGCAGCTCGAACACGGGACGGGGGAGCGCGTCGACGCCCTGCTGCGCGACGCCGGGGCGCTCGCCGTGGCGGCACGGCTGCCCGTCCTGGATGCGGCGTGCCGCGCGCACCACGCGCTGCTGCTGGCCCGACGGGGGTCGCTCGTCGCGGCCGACGGTGCGGCCGTGGAGGCGATCACGATCGCCGTCGCGGCCGGCGCGCGCGACATGGTGGCGCTCGTCCCGGCGCACCTGGCCCGGGCCGTCGTGGCGCTGTGGCAGGGACGTCACCGCGACGTCGGGCCGCTCCTCGACGGTGTCGTTGGTCTGTCGCGCCACCCGCGGTACGCGCCGGTCCGTCGCGTCGCCGTCGCGCTAGCGGCGGCCGCGGACGTCGTCGGGCGCCTGCCGGGAGCCCCGGGCCGCCTGCACGACGCACGCACGCACGGCGGTGGCGTCCCACCGCTGTGGAGGGACCTGCTCGACGTGCTCGGTGCGGTCGCGGGCGGGCGCGACGTGGCGACGACGCCGGGACCGGACCCCGTGGTGGTGGCGTGGGCCGCCGCCGAGGACGCCGAGCGGGGCCGCCGCGTGCCGGCGCGGGCGCTGCTGGAGCGGCTGGGACCCGTGCCGGGCGCGGTCGCGGCGGCACGCGCGGGTCTCGCGGAGGCGCTGCTCGCGCAGGCCACCGGCGCGCCCGGGCAGGCCCACCAGCACCTGGAGACGGCGCTCGCGGACGCGGACGCGGAGGCTCTGGTCGTGCCGTTCGTGCCGTCCGGGCCGGCGGGGCGCGCCCTCCTCGTGGACCACCTGGCGTGGGGCACCCGGCACGGCGCGACGGTCCGGCGCGTGCTGGACCTCGGCGCACGGGAGCCCGAGGGGCCGTGGGAGGAGCTCACGTCCCGCGAGCACGAGGTGCTCGCGTGCCTGCGCGCGGGCCTGTCGAGCCGGGAGATCGCCGAGGCGCTGATCGTGTCGGTGAACACCGTCAAGACGCACCAGCGCGGGGTCTACCGCAAGTTGGGCGTCGCCGACCGGCGGGAGGCCGTGCGCGAGGCCACGGCGCGCGGGCTGCTCACCTGAGCGGTGTCCCGCCGTCCGGGTCCTCGACGACCTGCAGGTCGAGCACGCGCAGCCCGAGGTCGTGCAGGTACGCGACCACCCCGGTGAGCGCGGCCGCGTCCACGACCTGGCAGGACAGGACCTGGTGGTCCGTGCCCTCGACGACGACGACGTCCGGCAGGGCGAGCGCTGCCTCGTCGGGCAGTCGTCCGCCGACCCGGATGTGGTAGAGCACGGCGTCCCCCTCGCCCTCGGGCTTCCTCGTCCACCGTCCCGGTGCCTGCCCGTCAGCAGGTCAGCTCGTCCACGAGCTCCTGGCGCGCCGCGCGGACCTGCGCGGCCTCGTCACGCAGGGAGTCGAGCGCCTCGGCGAGGGTCGCGTCACCGGCGACGTCGTCGACCGCGTCGTCGAGCCGGTCCCACGCGTCGTCGAGCGTGTCGGCACGGTCCCGGGCCACGTCGGCGGCGGCCTCGTCCAGCCGCTCCTGGGCGGCGTCCGCCGCGTCGCGTGCCGCACGGATCTCGTCGATCGTGGCGTCCTGCGTGAGGGTGGCCTCCAGGTCGTCCAGCGCCGTCGCCAGCTCCTCGGCCGCCTCGCACGCCTGGGCGGAGTTCTGCTCGGGGGTGTCGGTGCCGCACGCCCCGAGGGCGAGCGCGGCGGCGATGGGCAGGACGGCGAGGGCGGGACGACGGCGCATGGTGGTCTCCTCACGGGTGCGTCGCTGGGGCCGGACGCGGGGCGGCCGGTGCCAGCGTCCGACGGGCTGTCCGCCGCCGCCTCACCCGGCAGGGATGAGGCGCGCCCGGGGGCCGCGGCGCCCGCGCGGGGTGGTGCCGGGGCCGTCGGGGCGCGCGCGGCACGTGCCGTCCCTACGCTGCGAAGGGACGACGGTCGCAGCTCGGGCCTGCGTCGGGTGGGGGATGCCCAGGGGCGGACGAGCCCGGGACGGAGCACGTCGTGAGCAGTCGCACGGTGCCGACCGGGCCCGACGCGCAGGCAGCGCGCGTCGGTGCACGCCGTCGCGGTGCGTCTGCGGGTGCCGTGGTGGCCGGGCCCTGGGCCGACACGGTCGCCAGGGTCGCCGCCCGGGTCGTGCAGGCGTTCACCGCCTGGCAGGTCGTGGCCCTGCTCCTCCTGCCGTTCGCGCCCGGCGTGGTCCGCACGGTCGGCGACGTGCTGTCCGTGCTCAACCTGCCCTCCTATCCGGGGTTCTTCTCGCTGGTGCTGCTCGCGACGATCGCGTCGGGCCTCGTGCGGCACCAGCGGGTGGCGCTGTGGTTCCTCGTGCTCGTGTGGCAGGTGCCCGTCGCGGTCGTGGGAGTGGTGACGGCGCTCGCGTGGGTGGTCGATCCGGCGGGGCGCGCCGACCTCGGGGTGACGCCGCGGGACGTCGTCGCCTGGGCGGTGGCCCTGGTCGCCGTCCCCGTGCTGGTCAGCGCACGGGCCGCGTTCCCGGCGCGGGTGCGGCCGGGCGCCTGGTGGCGGTCCCTCCTGGTCGTCGCCGGGTTCCTCGCCGCGGGCGCGCTGCTGTCGTTCGTGCTGCTGCGGCTGGTCGGTCGCGGGCTGCCGTCGGTGGGGGACCAGCTGCGCTGGGCGCTCGCGCAGGCGTTCGGCGCGTACGGCTCGGTGCTGAACCCCGGCACGGTGGGGCGCGTGCCCGCGTGGGTCGGCGTCGTCGGCGGGTTCGTCGCCGCGGTCGGCCTGGTGCTGGCGCTCGCGCTGTTCGGGCGCTCGCGGCAGCCGGTGGGGACCGACGCCGCCGACGACCGGCTGCAGGTCCGGCGGCTGCTGCTGGAGCACCCGTCCGACGACTCCCTGGGGTACTTCGCGACCCGGGACGACCGGTCGACCACCTTCTCGGCCGACCGGCGGGCCGCCGTGTCGTTCCGCGTCGTGTCGAGTGTCTGCCTCGCCGCCGGGGACCCGCTCGGTGACCCGGACGCGTGGCCGGACGCCGTCGCCCGGTGGCTGGCGACGGCGCGACGCTACGGCTGGGTGCCTGCCGTGACGTCGACGACCGAGGTCGGTGCGCGGGCCTACCAGGCGGTCGGGCTGCACCCGATCGTGATGGGCGACGAGGCCGTGATCGTCGCCCGCTCGTTCGACCTGATGCGGCCCGCCATGCGCGGCGTGCGCCGTGCGGTCGAACGGGGGCGTCACGCCGGGTACGAGGTCCGGGTCCGACGGCAGGCGGAGGTGCCGCCCGACGAGCTGGCGTCGGTCGTCGCGGAGGCGGACCGCTGGCGGCGCGGCCAGGAGCGCGGGTACTCGATGGCGCTCGACCGGTTCGGCTCACCGGTGGACCCCCGCGAGGTCGTCGTCACCGCGCACGACGCGGACGGCCGGTTGCGGGGGGTGCTGTCCTTCGTCCCGTGGGGCCGGCGCGGCCTGTCGCTGGACGTCATGCGGCGCTCGCCCGAGGCGGTCACGGGCGTCACCGAGCTCATGGTCAGCGGGCTGGTCGACGCGTCGCGGGACATCGGCGTCGAGCGGATCTCCATGAACTTCGCGATGTTCCGCGAGACGTTCCAGCTCGGTGAGCGCGTCGGCGCCACCCCGGTGCAGCGCCTCAACCGGCGCGTGCTGCTGCTCGCATCGCGCTTCTGGCAGCTCGAGCAGCTGTACCGCTCGAACGAGAAGTACCTGCCGGAGTGGCAGCCGCGGGTGCTGTGCTACGAGAGCGCGGGGCACCTCACGCGCGTGGTGCTCGCGCTCGGGCAGGCGGAGGGCTTCGTGCCCCCGCTGCGCCGGCTCAGCGGTGCGGAGCGCGAGCCGGTGCACCAGGCCGACGACCCCGCGTTCGTCGCCGCGGCCGTCGCGCAGGAGCAGGAGCTGCTCGCAGTCAAGGTCGCCCCGCGCCGGTTGACCCAGCAGCAGCGGGTCCGCCACGCCAAGCTCGACGTCCTGCGCGCGGCCGGGATGGACCCGTACCCCGTCACGGTGCCGCGCACGCACACGGTCGGCGCGGCACGCGGCGTCCCGCTCGACGGCCCGGAGGTGTCGGTCGTCGGACGCGTCGTGCGGCTGCGCGACCTGGGCGGGGTCGTGTTCGCGGTGCTCCGGGAGGGGACCGACGAGGTGCAGGCCCTGCTCACGGCGTCCGGCACGGCCGGGCTCGGCCTGTGGCGCCGCACGGTCGACCTGGGGGACCACGTCGGCGTGACCGGCCACCTCACGCGCAGCAGCAGCGGGGAGCTCAGCGTGGCCGTGTCCTCGTGGCGCATGGCGGCCAAGGCGCTGACGCCGCCACCGGACAAGCGGCGCGGCCTGGCCGACGCGGAGGCCCGGGTGCGGCTGCGGCACATGGACCTCGCGCTGCACGACGCCGCGACGGCCGCGCTGCGCGCCCGGTCGACCGCCGTGTGGTCGATCCGCAGCTCGCTCGTCGACCGCGGGTTCCTCGAGGTCGAGACGCCGATCCTGCAGCGCGTGCACGGCGGTGCCAACGCGCGCCCGTTCACCACCCACATCAACGCGTACGACCTCGACCTGTACCTGCGCATCGCGCCCGAGCTGTTCCTCAAGCGCCTCATGGTCGGCGGCGTGGGCAAGGTGTTCGAGCTCGGCCGCAACTTCCGCAACGAGGGCGTCGACGCGACGCACAACCCCGAGTTCACGTCGATGGAGGCATACGAGGCGTACGGCGACTACACGACGATGCGCGAGCTCACGCGGGAGCTCGTCGTCGCCGCGGCCGTCGCGGTGCACGGCGAGCCGGTGGCGCACCGGCCGGGCGGTGAGGTCGTGCGGCTCGACGGGCCGTGGCCGGTCGTCACCGTGCACGAGGCGGTGTCGCGGGCCGTCGGCCGGGAGGTCACCCCCGACGTGCCGCTGGGCCAGCTGCAGGCCCTGTGCGGGAGCCTCGGTGTGGCGTGGGAGCCGACGGAGACGCGCGGCGTGCTCGTGTCCGAGCTGTACGACAGGTTCGTCGAGGGGCAGACCGTCGCACCGACGTTCTACACGGACTTCCCCGTGGAGACGTCGCCGCTCACACGCGCGCACCGCGCCGACCCGCGGCTCGCCGAGCGCTGGGACCTCGTGGCGTTCGGCGCCGAGCTCGGCACGGCGTACTCCGAGCTGGTCGACCCGGTCGAGCAGCGCACGCGGCTGACCGCGCAGTCGGTCCTCGCGGCGGCCGGTGACCCCGAGGCCATGGAGCTCGACGAGGAGTTCCTGGACGCGTTGGAGTTCGCCATGCCCCCGACCGGGGGCGTGGGCATCGGCATCGACCGCGTCGTCATGACGCTCGTGGGCGGGACCATCCGGGACACGCTCGCGTTCCCGTTCGTCGGGCCGCAGGGGCGCAGGTGACCGCGGCGCTCCTGGCGGCCGTCGCCGCCGCCGTCGGGTACGGCGTGAGCACCGTGCTGGAGGCGGTCGGCGCGCGGCGGTCCCCGGGGGCCGGTGCGCTCCGGCAGCCGATCGTGCTCGGTGCGCTGGTCCTCGACGGCGCGGCGTGGTTGGCGTCCCTGCTCGCGCTCGACCGGTTGCCGCTGTTCGCGGTGCAGGCGATCCAGGCGTCGTCGGTGGTCGTGGTGGTGGTCCTCGCGCGGTTCGTCCTGGGTGCGTCGACGCGGCGGCGGGACGTCGTGGCGGTCGCGGTGGTGGTCGCCGCCCTCGTCGTCGTCGCCCTGGGGTCGGGCGAGCAACCGGCCGTGACGCCGCCGGCGGGGTTCACCACGGGGATGCTCGTCGCCTCCGGGGTGCTGGTCGCCGGGCTCCTGGCCGCGTACGCGCGGGGCGGCCCGCGGCTGCTCACGCTGCTCGCCGGGCTGGGCTACTCGGGGGCCGCAGTCGCCGCCCGGGGCGCGCACGCGTCCGGGGACCTGCTCGCCACCGTGCGCCAGCCGCTGGCGATCGTGATCGTGGCGTGCGGGGCCGTGGGGGTGCTGGCGTACCTGCGCGCGCTCGAGCGGGGGCCGGCGGGCGGGGTGGCCGCGCTGTCGTCGGTCGTGGAGGTGCTGGTGCCCGGCGTGGTGGGCGTCGCCGTCCTCGGTGACACGGTCCGCGCGGGGTGGGCCGTCCCGGTGGCGCTCGCGGTCGTCGCGGCCGTGGCCGGGTGCGTGGTCCTCGCCCGGAGCCCGGCGAGCGTCGCGGCGGAGGGCGCGGCAGGTCCATGACGCGGGCCCGACGCGGACGTCAGGCAGTCCCCTGTCCACCCACCGGGACGCGGGTCACGCGAGACCGGGGTTGCGTCGCCCGTCCGAAGGTCTGATCGACGCAACCCCGGTCTCGCGTGACAGCCGTCTCGGGTGTCGGACGCGGGACACCGGCCCGGGGCGTTGGTGGTCGCGCGGGCCGGGACGTGGGTCTATGACTCCTGCGCGTAGTGGGCGATCTTCCCGTCGAGCACGTCGACGGCGGCGAGGATCCGCTGCGCCTGCTCCTCGAGCTCGGCGCGGCGGGCCCGCAGGAACGCGACCCGGTCCGCCGCGCCGGCCTCGGTGCGCAGCAGCTCGGTGAACCGACGCAGCTCCGCGATGCCGAGGCCGGCGTCGCGCAGGCACGTGACGAGGCCGATCCACGCGACGTCGTCGTCGTCGTACCGGCGCTGCCCGCCGGCCGACCGCGCGATCGGGCCGACCAGCCCTTCGCGCTCGTAGTAGCGCAGCGTGTCCACGGACAGGCCCGTGCGCTCGGCGACCTCACCCGGTGCGTACCCCGTCATGGGAGCCATCGTGGCAGCGCCCGTCAGACCGCTGCGTCCAGACGCGCCCGGACCTCGTCGGGCAGGGTCAGGTCCCGTGCGGCCATGGCCTCGGCCAGCTGGTCGAGGGAGCTCACGCCCAGGATCGGGCTGATGCCCTGCGCCATGAGCCAGGCGAGCACCACCTGGTTGCGCGTCGCCCGGAGCTCGTCGGCGACCTGCGCGAGAACCGCCAGCCGCCGGTGCGTGCCGGGGTGGTCGTAGCCCTCCGACAGCGGGCGGTCGTCGCGCACGTACGCCCCGGTGAGCAGCGGCGAGTACGCCCATACGTCGAGGCCCTCCGTGCGCGCGTGGTCCAGCTGGTCGCGCTCGGCGTGCACGTGCCCGCCCTCCGGAAGGGTGATCCCCGGTCGCGGCCAGACGTACGAGTACCGCAGCTGCACCGCCGACCACGGCTCGACGCCGCGCTCGCGGGCGATCGCGCGGGCCTGCTCCACCCGCCACGCCGCGTGGTTGGAGGCGCCCAGCCGGCCGACCCGGCCCGCGGCGACCAGCGCGCCGAACGCCTCGACCGTCTCGGTGAGCGGGACGTCACGGTCCTCCGCGTGCGCCCACAGCAGGTCCACCGCGTCCAGGCCCAGCCGGTCGAGGGACGCCGCGAAGCCCCGCGCGATCGCGTCGGCGGACAGGCCCTCGGAGGACGACGGCCACTCGTGCGGCACCAGCGGCTGGTGGCGGACCTTCGTCGCGAGCTGCACGCGGTCCCGGACGCCGGGGCGTGCCGCGAACCACCGGCCGAGGACGCGCTCGCTCTGCCCGCCGACACCCGAGGGGTCGGCCCAGAAGGAGTAGCAGTTGGCGGTGTCGATCCACCGGCCGCCGAGGTCGACGAACGCGTCGAGCAGGGTGGCCGAGAGCGCCTCGTCGGCGCGGGTGCCGAAGTACATGGCCCCGAGGACGGGCTCGGGGGTCCGCTGCGTGGTGTCCATGACGACGAGCGTGCAACCTGGAGCGCGCTCGAGGTCAAGGCGTGCCTGGTGACGAGGTTCGCCACGGCTGTCCGGGAAGCGGCGACGGGCGCACCGGCGCACAGTGGAGGTCCGGACCGAGGAGGAGAACCCCATGCGCGGCGTGATCATGTACGGCCCCGGTGACGTCCGGGTCGAGGACCGCGAGGACCCGACGATCGTCGAGCCGACCGACGCCGTCATCCGCATCACCGCGACGTGCATCTGCGGGTCGGACCTGTGGCCGTACCGCGGTGCGGACCGGGTCGACCGCGCGAAGATGGGGCACGAGTACGTCGGCGTCGTCGAGGAGGTCGGCTCCGCGGTCAGGACCGTGAAGCCGGGCGACTTCGTCGTCGGGTCGTTCGTCATCTCCGACGGCACGTGCGAGATCTGCCGCGCCGGCTTCCCGTCGAGCTGCGTGCACCGCGTCTTCGTCGACGGTGCGATCGGCACCCAGGCCGAGAAGGCCCGCATCCCGTTCGCCGACGGCACGCTCGTCGCGACGCCGGGGCAGCCCGACGCCGACCTGGTCCCGCACCTGCTCGCGGCCTCCGACGTCCTGGGAACCGGGTGGTACGCCGCCGTCGCCGCGAACGCTGGGCCTGGCAGGACCGTCGCGGTCGTCGGGGACGGCGCGGTCGGGCTCATGGGCGTGCTCGCGGCCAGGCAGCTGGGTGCCGAGCGGGTCATCGCGATGTCGCGGCACGCCGACCGCCAGGAGCTCGCGCGTCACTTCGGCGCGACCGACGTCGTCGAGGAGCGGGGTGACGCGGGCGTCGCGCGCATCAAGGAGCTGACCGGCGGACTCGGCGCGCACTCGGTCATCGAGGCGGTCGGCAGCCAGGAGTCCATGACGCAGGCCATCGGCGCGGCCCGGCCCGGCGGCAACCTCGGCTTCGTCGGCGTCAGCCACGACGTCCAGCTGCCCGGCCAGCTGCTGTTCTTCTCCCAGGTCCAGATCCTCGGCGGCCCGGCACCCGTGCGCCGCTTCCTGCCCGACCTCATCCAGCTCATCTGGGACCGCGCCATCGACCCGGGCCGGGTCTTCGACCTCACGCTGCCGCTCGAGCAGGCCGCCGAGGGGTATCGGGCCATGGACGAGCGCCGCGCCACCAAGGTGCTCCTCACCGTCTGAGCGGCGCCAGGCAACCCCGACCCACGGAGGACGACCACCATGAAGCTCACGCGAAGCGGCGGCCGGACCGCCGCCGGCCCCGAGGACTGGTTCACCGGCACCGTCCACATCGACGGCGTCCGCACCCCCGACGAGCAGTCCGCCGTCGGCTGCGCCCACGTCCGGTTCGCCCCCGGCGCGCGCACCGCCTGGCACCGCCACCCCCGGGGCCAGACCCTCTACGTCACCGACGGCATCGGCTACGTCGCCGTGCGCGGCGGCGAGGTCCAGGAGATCCGGCCCGGCGACGTCGTGTACGTCGAGCCGGGCGAGGAGCACTGGCACGGCGCCACGCCCGAGCGGTTCATGGCGCACCTCGCGATCCAGGAGGCCGACGAGAACGGCGAGGTCGTGACGTGGCTCGAGCACGTCACCGACGAGGACTACCGCCGCTGACGCGCCGGCGCGCGACCGCCACCACCGCGGCGTCCCGAGCGCGCGGGGCCGGAAGCCGCGCGCCCGGGCACCCGGTCACGATCCCGTGATGGCGGTGATGATCCCCTGCTGAGTCACCGTCGCGGACTGCCGGTCGAACAGCCCGAACCCGTACCCGCCGTTGTAGCCGTTGTCCCAGTAGGCGGTGGCCGCGCCGTACGTCTTGGCGAGGGTGACCAGGGTGCGGGCGTAGTCGGCGCGGTACCGGTTGTTGGTCGGGTCGGCGCTCGTCTTGTCGATCGACCCGTACTCACCGATGAACACGGGATAGCCCTTCACGACGAACGCGTCGTAGACCTTCTTCAGCTGGTTCTCCATGTGGACCTGGTCGCCCCACGTCGCGCTGCGCGACGGGTCGGTCACGTCCGGGCCCCACTGGGTGGTCGCCCCGCTCTCGGTACCGGCGAAGTCCCACGGGTCGTAGTAGTGGACGGAGATCATGATCCGCCTGTCGGCGGTGGGGATCGCCGACGACCGGTACTGGTCGGTCGGGATCGTGAAGCCGTAGCTGCCCGTGGTGTAGTCGATGTTGGTGTTCCAGCCCGGGACGAGCAGCCACCGCGAGGCGTTGGTGCCGCCGGTGCGGCGCACCGTGTCGACGAAGACCTGGTTGTACGCGTTGATGTTGGAGTAGCACGGCTGCGTCGGGTTGCCGTACTGCCCGTCGAAGTTCTCGTTCATCGACTCCAGGACCAGCCGGCCGCCGTAATCCTTGAACGTCGAGGCCACCTGCTGCCAGACCTTCTGGTACTTGGCCCGGATCTGCTCCTGGCCCGACGCGTCGCAGATCAGCCACGCACCGCTGACGCTCTTGAAGCCGTCGCCGTGCATGTTGATCACGACGTACAACCCGCGGTCGTACGCGAGGTCGACGACCTGCTGGATCCGGCTGAGCCACGCGCGGTCGACGGTGTGGTCCGGGGCCGCGCCGATCTTGCCGAGGTAGGAGACGGGGATGCGGACCGTGTCGAACCCGGAGGCCTTGACCCGGTCGAGCAGGGCGCCCGTGATCACCGGGTTGCCCCACGCGGTCTCGCTGGGCACCCCGTCGATGCTGGCCTCCAGCTGGTTGCCCAGGTTCCAGCCCTGGCCCATCTCGGCGACGAGTCGGGTCGGGTCGGCCGTGACGGAGCCGGTGGACGGCGTGGGGGTCGGGGTGGTGGTCGGGCTCGTCGTCGGGCGGGGCGACTGCGTCGCGGTCGCGGACGGCGACGTCGACGGCGATGCGGTCGGTGGGGCGGTCGGCGTGGCCGCCGCGCCGGTGCACGCGACGCCGTTGAGCGTGAACGCGGTCGGCACGGGGTTGGCGCCGGCGAACGTGCCGTTGAAGCCGAACGACGCGGTGCCGTTGGTCGCCACGGTCCCGTTGTACGCGGCGTTGCGCACGGACACGGCCGCCCCGGTCTGGGCGACGGTGCCGTTCCACAGCTGGTTGACGGTCTGCCCCGCCCCGAACGAGAAGCGCAGGTCCCACGAGGTGAGCGGGTCACCCAGGTTGGTCACCTGCACGGCGGCGTTGAACCCGCCCGGCCACTGGCTGGCCACGGTGTAGTCGACGCGGCACGCGGCGGCGGCGTTCGCCGGGGCGGTCACCGCGACCGAGCCGGCGGCGGCGACGAGTGCGGCCGCGGTTGCGGTCAGCGCCTTGCGAAGTGCGTGCACGGGGATCCCTCTCGACAGGTGCGGGTCAGCGTGACCAGCCCACCAGCGCGGACGCCTCCGTGCAGTCGTCGAAGCGTTTCACCGCCCGCGGTGCCCGCCTGGCACCCGCGCTGCCCGCCGAGCGGCTATGCGTCCGCGCGCCAGGCCTCGAACAGACGCAGCTTCGCGAACAGGTCCTCGAGGACGAGCCGCACGTCGACGTGGGTCCACACCCGCATCTGCGGGGCGCCGGGACGCTCGACGTACCGACCGTCGTCCGTCAGCCCTGGCTTGGGGCGCGTGACGAACCGGCAGGACGACGCGTCCCCGGTCCAGTAGGTCTGCAGCGCGGTGAGCACCACCAGGCAGGAGTCGCCCAGCACGTACGCCTCGCTGGGCGGGCGCGACGGCTGCGCGTGCCGCCGCATCTCGGCGCGGAGCTCGTCGTCGAGGTGGCGGCCCAGGGGTCCGGCCGCCCGCACGCGCGTGCGCGACTCCGCGTCGGACAGCACGCACGTCGCGTACGTGCTGCGGGGGATCTGCCAGAGGTCCAGGCCGGGCGCGTCGAACACCACCTGCGCGGCGCGGACGTCGATCGACAGGTTGTACTCCTCGTCGACCGACCGGGGTGCGTCGAGCCACGGCACGGGCTCGTGCTCGAACCCGCCGATCCACACGACCACGAACCGGCCCGCGATCTCGGGGTGCGCCAGGTACGCCGACGCCAGGTCGGTCAGCCCGCCGCCCGCGACGTAGAACAGCGGGCGCGGGTCGTCGCGCATCGCCTCGGCGACGATCCGCTCGGTAGCGGCCGACCGCTGCGGCGTGCGCAGGTCCGTCAGGGTCTCCTCCGAGCCGGTGACCAGGACGTCGGTCGACGTCAGGCCCATACGCGCGAACACGTCCTCGACGACACGGGCGCCGTCGGCCGCGCTCGTCTCCGACCGGCCGTCGTGGTCGTGACGCAGGCGCGACGACACGACCAACGAGATCTCCACCGAAGGCGACAGCACGTGGTGGACCAGCTGGAACAGGTCGTCCGGGTCGCCGGCGAAGTCGTTGTCGAGGATCACGCGCGCCGACGCCGGCGCGGGCGGGGCGTCCGCGAGCCACGGGTGCTCACCCAGGCGCCACAGCGGGCCGACAGGAACAGCGGGGACGGGCGGGACGGTCGCCATGTCACGAGCGTAGGCACGGCCGGGGCGCGTGCGGCCGGGCCTGTCGGGGCGTGTCGGGTGGGTCGTCGCCGCATGCCGCCTTTGCCCCCAGCGCTCCGCAGCGGTGGGATGGGCGGGTGGACGCGGTGGCGCGGGTGGAGTGGGCGCAGGTCGGGGCCGGTGGCCACGTCGCCTGGCGCACCAGCGCCTGGTGGGAGCGGCTCGTCGCGGCGCGCGAGCACCGCGCCCCGCAGCGGCTCGTCCACGCGGTGCTCGAGGTCGCCGTCGACGGCGCCGTGCAGAGCATCGACATGGCCCCGACGTGGGGGAGGTCGGCCGGGGCGCGACGCGTCGTCCTGTCCGGCCCGGTCGGGTCACGGCTGCTGGGGCGGTGCCCCCTGTTCCGGTACGAGCTGCGCGTGGTCGACGCGCCCGCCCCGCCCAGCCACGTCCTCCCCGTGGGCGACGAGCTCCCGCTGCCCGCCGACGTGCTCGACGACCTGGTGCTCGTGCCGCCGCTCACGTGGGGCCGCGACGAGGCGCGCGTCGGCGAGATGTGGACGTCGAACTCGGTGGTGTCATGGCTGCTGGAGCGGCACGGTGTGACGACGGTGGGACCGCCGCCGGGTCACCGTGCGCCGGGCTGGGACGCCGGGCGGCGCGTCGCGCGGCGATGACGGCTCAGCCGTACCGAGGCGACGAGACAGCCGGCGAGGCCAGGTTCTGCACGGCGCCCCCCGACGGCTGGACCCCGACGACCCCCGCCTGCTGCGCTACGACGGGGCCCAGCACCTCTCCGCAGCCGCCGCGCCCCCTTGGCACCGGGCGTCGACGGTGATCGACATGTCCGAGCCGGAGGAGATGCGGGTGATCGACTGGCCCGGTCCCGCCTGACGCCGGGGCGACGCCACCACGCGCCGCCCGCGCGGTCAGTCGTCGGGAGTGCTCAGGTGGAGCTGGACCGCCGGGGCCGTGCGTGCCACGAGTGCGTCGAGGTCCAGGTGGAGCAGGTGCGGGACGTGGCCCACATGACGGGCGAAGGCGACCCCGAGCAGGTGACTCACGTGATGAGCAGAAGATGGGTGCGAGGGACTTCGGACGCTTGCGGGGAGCACGTCCGAACGTTCGACTGGTGGCCTCCCGTCGGTGGGGGCCTGGGAAGGGAAGCTCGATGAGCGTGCCGGTGATCGAGGTCGCAGGACTGGTCAAGTCGTTCGGCAGGTTCCGGGCCCTCGACGGGCTGGACCTGGAGGTCGCGCGCGGCGAGGTGCACGGGTTCCTCGGGCCGAACGGCGCGGGCAAGTCGACGACGATCCGGGTGCTGCTGGGCCTGCTGCGCGCCGACGCGGGGACTGTGCGGCTGCTGGGCGGCGACCCGTGGGCCGACGTCGTCGACCTGCACCGCCGCCTCGCGTACGTCCCGGGTGACGTGTCGCTGTGGCCGACGATGACGGGCGGTGAGGCGATCGACCTGCTCGGCTCTCTGCGCGGCGGGATCGACGAGCGGCGCCGCGCCGAGCTGATCGAGCGGTTCGAGCTGGACCCGACCAAGCGGGGGCGGCAGTACTCGAAGGGCAACCGGCAGAAGGTCGCGATCGTCGCCGCGCTCGCGTCGGACGTCGAGCTGCTGGTCCTCGACGAGCCCACGTCCGGCCTCGACCCGCTGATGGAGAGCGTCTTCCAGGGGGTCGTCGGCGAGGCGACGGCCCGCGGCACGACGGTGCTGCTGTCGTCGCACATCCTCGCGGAGGTCGAGAACCTCGCGGACCGCCTCAGCATCATTCGCGACGGCCGGATCGTGCAGTCCGGCACCCTCGCCGACCTGCGCGGGCAGACCCGCACCACGGTCCACGCGGTGCTCGAGCGCGTCCCCGACGACCTGTCGCTGTTCCACGACGTGCACGTCGACGGCGGGCGGTTCGCCGCGAGCGTCGACTCGGCCCGCATCGGGGAGGCGATGAGCGTGCTCACGCCCGCGGGGATCACGGCGCTGACAGTCGAGCCGCCGTCGCTGGAGTCGATGTTCCTGCGCCTGTACGGCGACGAGCCGACCCCGACGGGGGACCGGTGAGCACCGCGGTGGCGCCGCGCCGCTCGTCACCGGTCGTCGGGGTGCGCCCGCTGCTGCGGGTCTCGCTCGCGCACGACGGGCGCCTGCTCGCCCCGTGGGTGCTGATCGCAACGGCCCTGTCCGCGACGTCGGTGATCTTCTTCCCCATCGTGTTCCGCAGCGACCAGGCCCGGGCGGCGCTCTCCGCCACGGTCGGCGCGAACCCGGCCCTCGGCCTGATCTTCGGACCTGCGAACGACCTCATGACGGCCGACGGGTTCAACGCGTGGCGCACGCTCGCGCTGGGCGGGTTCCTCGCCGCGCTCGGCGCGATCTTCGCCGTCACCCGCGCGACGCGCGCGCAGGAGGACTCCGGGCAGGCCGAGCTGCTCGCGTCGGGGGTCATGGGCCGGTCCGCCCGCCTGCTGACGGGCCTGCTGGTGGCGTTCATCGGCTCCCTGGCGCTCGGGGTCGTCACCGGGGTCGTCACCGCGCTGTGCGGTGGGGACTGGGGCTCCTCGATGCTGCTGGCCGCGACGTTCACCGCGACGGGGTGGATGTTCGCCGCCGTCGCCGCCATGACCGCCCAGCTCGGGTCCGACGCGCGGTCCGCCAGTTCCATGGCCGTCGGGACGCTGGGCACGCTGTTCCTGCTGACGGGGTTCTGCTATTCGGTCGAGGCTCCGTCATGGACGATCTGGGCGAACCCGATCGGCTGGATGCACGAGACCCGGCCGGCGGCGGGCGACGACTGGCGACCGCTGCTGCTCGCGGTCGCGTTCACCGTGGTCGTGTCGGCTGTCGCGTTCGTCCTGCAGGCCCGCCGCGACTTCGGGCAGGGGATCGTCGCGACGCGGCCCGGGCCCGCCCGCGGCACGACCCGCTCGACGCTGCGGCTGGCGCTGCGGATCAACCATGGCGCTTTCGTGACGTGGGCCGTCGCGTTCGTCGCGATCGGGGTCGTGTTCGGGTACTTCACGACATCGGTCAGCGACCTCTTCGGCACCGACTCCGCGATCACGGGGGTGCTCGCCTCCGGTGCGACTACGACCGCCGAGATCGGCGCCGCGTTCATCCGCACGATCCTCGCGCTGGTCGGCATCATCGCGTGCGTCCCCGGGGTGCAGGTCATGCTCAAGGTCCGCTCCGAGGAGCTCGGCGACCGCGTCGAGCCCCTCCTTGCCGGCGCCGTCGCCCGGCCCCGCTACTACGGGAGCAACGTACTGGTCGCGCTCGGCTTCCCGGCCGTCCTCGTGCTGGTCGCCGGCACGCTGGTCGCCGCACGGGCCGGGGACGCGGGACTCGGGATGGGCTTTGGGGACGTCCTCCTGCAGGCCGTCGCGACGATCCCCGCGGTGTGGACGGTCGTGGCGCTGTCCGTGGCGGTCGTCGGCGCCCGGCCCGTCGCCGCCCTCGCCGCGTGGGCCGGGGTCCTCGCGTCCTTCGTCCTCACGCTGCTGGGCCCCACGTTCGGCCTCGACGACTGGGTGCTGGGGATCGCGCCGTTCTGGCACGTCCCCGACGTCGGCGTCGGCGACCCGGACTGGACGGGCCTGGGGTGGATCAGCCTGGTCACGCTCGGGTTCCTGCTCGTGGGGTTCGCCGGGTTCCGGCGCCGCGACCTCGCGCGTTGACGGCGCCCGGGCCTGGCCCGGCGTCGCAGGGTCCACGCGGACGAGCAGGGTTGTCGCGGTCCGGCCGCGAGCGTACGTTCGCCGGATGGGGGACGTGGCCGTCGACGGCTACCGGATCGCACCGCTCGGCGCGGACAGCTGGGACGCGTTCGCCGCGCTCGCGGAGCGCCACAACGGCGTCTGGGGCGGGTGCTGGTGCACGTACTTCCACCTGTACCCCGACCCGGTGGAGGAACGGCGGGCGCTGGGGCACCGTGAGTTCAAGCGGCAGCTCGTCCTCGCCGGGCGGGCGCACGCCGCGCTCGTCATGGACGGCGACCGGGCGCTGGCGTGGGCGCAGTACGGCACGGTCGACGAGGTCGCGAACATCCACCACCGCAAGGAGTGGGAGCGCGGGCTGCAGCAGCGCCCCGACTTCCGGATCACCTGCCTGTTCGTCGACCGTGACCACCGGCGCCACGGCATGGCGTCGGTGGCGGTGCGCGGTGCGCTGGGGCTGATCGCGGAGGCCGGCGGCGGGCTCGTCGAGGCGTACCCGCACGATCTCCCGCCGGGCAAGCGGACGTCGTCGTCGTTCCTCTACAACGCGACGCGGACGATGTACGAGCAGCTGGGATTCGCCTACCAGCGGCCGAAGGGCAAGGGGAACTGCGTGATGACGCTGACGGTGCCCGCCGCCGAGGCGTGACCGCTCAGAGCGGACGGGCACCCGCTGTCGGCGCGGTGGGTGTTGACTCTGGCGATGGACTTCCGCCCCATGCCCGAGCGCCTCGAGACCGAGCGGTTCGTGCTGACACCGGAGGAGCCGTCGGACGTCCCGTGGCTGGCGGAGCTGTTCACGGCACGTGGAGGGGGCGTGGTGACCCACGACCAGGCGTGGCAGCGCATGGCGGCGATGCACGAGCTGACGCGTCGGCACGGGATCGGCGTGTACGTCCTGCGGCCGCGCGACGGGTCGCCGCCCGTCGGGTACGTCGGGCTGGTCGTCGGTCGTGGCACCGTCGAGGAGCCGGAGCTCGCCTACGAGCTGCTGCCGGCCGCGCACGGCCACGGCTACGCGACGGAGGCCGCGCGCGTCGTGCTCGACGCGGTCCTCGCGACGGGCCGGGAACGTGTCTGGGCGACGGTGCGTGAGTCGAACGCGGCGTCGCTGCGGGTCCTCGACAAGCTCGGCGGCTTCGTGGTGCGCCGGGTCACGACCGGCGAGCACGGGCGGGTGCTCTGGCACGCGCGCGAGCAGGACGCGCCGGGTTGACGGACGCGCGCCGTCAGGCCTCGCGGAGCGTCGTCAGCTCCCCGGTATAGACGTCCACCCGGTACACGACGCCCTGCGGGTGGCCGCCGGCCAGCGCGGTCGCGACGTCGAGGCGTCGCAGGTGGTGCTGCAGCAGCCGGCCGATCATCTCGTGCGACACCAGGAGGGGGTGCCGCGCGCCGGACTCCTCGACGCGTGCCAGCGCCCGCGCGGCACGGGGCACGGCGTCCTCGTAGCTCTCCCCACCGGGAAACCGCCACCGGTACTTGTCCTGGCCGCGCAGGGCGAGCTCACCGGGGAAGGCCCTCTCCATGTCGTCGGGGGACATGCCGGCCATCGCGCCATGGTGCAGCTCCGCGAGCTCGTCCAGCGGGACGACGGGCAGGCCCAGGCGCTCGCCGCACACCTGCGCGGTGGCGGCGGCCCGGCCCTGCGGGCTGCAGAAGACGGCGTCCACGGGCTCGTCGGCGACGAGCTCGGCCACCGTCCGCGCCTGCGCGCGGCCCAGCGCGGTCAGCGGCGAATCGAGCTGGCCCTGCCAGCGGCCCTGCACGTTCCCCTCCGTCTGCCCGTGTCGGGCCAGGTACACCGTCTGCAAGGAGGAGCGCATGTCCGTGAGTATCACAGCGCGCCGGAGTGGTCGGATCGCGTTGTGGCGACCCGTGAGCGTCCCGCCGGGTACGCCCGGAACAGGTCGGTCTCGTGGGCCGTCAGGCCGGCGGGGGGGACCGGCGGCGGAACGAACCGCCCGTCGTGCGGGGTCACGGTGAGAGGCGTCGCCCGACCGGTCCCTCCTCAGGCGCCGGGGTCGGTGGACGCCGTCCCCACACCGGCACCCGCTCGGGCCGCGGGCCGACGCCGACGAGGCGGGCCGTGAGCGTGCTGAGCGCGGGCACCCGCCGCAGGAGCCGGAGCACGCCGACGGGCGGCCCGCCGTCCGCCCCGGCGACGACCGGCCCGATGGCCCGCGCGTGCATCGCGCGCTGCACCCCCTGGATGACTGCCGTGGGCAGGCGGCGACGGGCCTGCACGCGCGCGACGACGTGCGCGGGGAACGCGTCCCGGAACGCCCCGGACCGCAGCGGCGCCGCGAGGACGCGTGCCGCCGCGATCGCGTCCTGCACCGCGAGGTTGACCCCGACGCCGCCGACGGGGGACATCGCGTGCGCGGCGTCGCCGAGGCACAGCACGCCGGGCGCGGACCAGCGCCGCAACCGCTCGAGGCGCACGTCGAGGTGCTTGACGTCGTCCATCGAGGCGAGGCGGTGGACGTCCCGCGCGACCTCGGGGACGAGCTCGGCCACCTCCGCCCGGAACGACTCGATCCCCCGTGCCCGCAGCGCGGCGTCGCTGCCCTTGGGGCCCAGGTACGCCATCTGCAGGTACCCCTCGCGGGGGATCGTCACGAGCGCGCGTCCCGGGGTGAGGCGCGGCACGAGCGCACCGCCGACGGGTCGGCTCGTCGGGACCTTGAACCACCAGACGTCGAACGGGACATCGAACCGTCGGGAGGGGAACCCGACGGCGCGTCGGACGACCGACCAGCGGCCGTCGCACGCCACGACGAGGTCGGCCCCCAGGGATCCCTCGCCCTGGGGCGTCCGGTACCTGACGCCCGTCACGCGGTCGCCGGTGCGCACGACGTCGGTCACCTCGTGCTCGCGCAGCAGCGTGAACCCCGGCTCGGCGCCCGCCGCGTCGGCGAGCAGGTCGAGCAGGTCCCACTGCGGGACCATCGCGATGTAGGGGTACGGCACGCGTAGGCGCGAGAAGTCGACGGCGGCCACGGGCGCGCCGCCCGACGGGTCGGGCAGCCTGATGGCCTCGACGCGCGAGTGCGGCAGCGCGAGGAAGCGGTCGATGAGCCCGAGGTCGTCCAGGGCCTGCAGCGTCGAGGGGTGCACGGTGTCGCCGCGGAAGTCCCGCAGGAAGTCGGCGTGCTTCTCCAGGACCGTGACCTCGACGCCGGCGCGTGCCAGCAGCAGGCCGAGCATGAGCCCGGCGGGTCCGCCGCCGACGACCGCGCACGTCGTCCGATCCTGCGTGCTCCGATCCTGCGTGCTCCGATCCTGCGTGATGCCGTCCGTCGTCATCGCCGACCCCCTGTCCTCGGGGGACATCCTGCCCGATCTGCGCGGTGTGTCCAGGTTGCGGTCGTGACGCCGCGCTCTGAGCGCCTGCCCGGGCCTCAGCCGGCCTGCGCCGTGACGCGGATCGCGACGACGTCGCACTGCACGGGCGAGGACTCGGCGCAGACGTCACCGATCCAGACCTCGACCACGTCACCCGCCTCGAGACCGGGGCTGGGGAGCGCGCGGTCGTCGCTCCCGACCACGACCGTCTCGCCACGGGCCGGCTCGGTCACTATCGACATCCCCTCGAAGTAGTCCGGGCCGAAGTCCGTGGTCGGTGACGTGTCGACGAGGTAGGCCGCTCCCGGTTCCCCGGCGACCGTTCCCACGAGGTCGGGCGGGCGACCGGGGACCGCCGCGGCGTGGACCGAGTGGGCACAGCACGCAGCCATGAGGGCCATGGTCGCGGCGGCCGCAGCCCAGCGTCGCGCAGCGCTGCCGGCCCGGGGCGCGGGTGCGTCCGTCATGGCTGACTCCTCACCTCGGTCCTGCCTGTCCGCAGGGCTCACCCGGCTCGTGTCGTGACCGGTACTCGTCTTGCGCGAGTCGCGCCGACGTCGGCGAGGAGGCACCCGGGGGGCAGCGTCCCCGGCGTCAGGTCGCGCGTCGTACCGCGTGGCGCACGTAGACGGTGCCGTTGGCGAACCGGCGGTGGTCCAGCAGCTCCAGGTCGGCCCGGACGCCGCGCGGCAGCGCAGGCTTGCCGCCGCCCACGATCACCGGGCACAGCAGCAGCACGCACTCGTCGACGAGCCCGTGCCGGAACGCCTCGGCCCCGAGGATCGAGCCGCCGACGCTGAGGTCCGCGTCGGACTCCTCCTTGAGGCGGCGCACCGCGTCGGCGTCGAACTGCCGCTCGATCCGCGTCCGCGCCGTCGACACCGCGTCGAGCGTCGTGGAGTAGACGACCTTGTCGGCGTCGCGCCAGATCCCCGCGTACTCGCGCACGACCGCCGGCTGGTCCGTCAGCCAGTCGTCGTCCTCCCAGACGCGCATCGTCTCGTACATGCGCCGGCCGTAGAGCGACGTGCCGATGCCGCGCTCGTGCTCGTTCCAGAACGCGTGCACCTCCTCGTCGGGCACCGAGAAGTCGAACGCGCCGCTCTCGTCCTCCAGGTAACCGTCGAGCGAGGTGTTCGCCGCGTAGATGAGCTTGCCCATGGGTGCCTCCGGTGACGGGACCTCAGGGTGGCAGCGGTGGGGAGACGCGGACAAGAGATGGAGGCGGGAGCGAGCCTGTGTGCTCCGCGCGCGAGCGGCTGCCCAGGAGGACTGCGCGACCACTCGCGTCCGCTAGAGGCGCAAACGTGGTGGACGGGCGTTGTGTCTTTGGCGGTTACGCGTCTACTGTTGACCCGTGCGCAGCGTCTCGATGTCGGCGGGGACGACCGACCAGCTCCTCACCACCGGTGAGGCCGCCCGCGTGCTCGGCACATCTCGCCAGCACGTCGTGAACCTGACGAAGCGCGGAGACCTTCCCTACGAGACGACGGGCACGCACCGTCGTGTCCGCCTGTCCGACGTGGACCGCGTGCGGTACTCCACCCAGCGACTGTCCGCGGACCAGCGGCGCTCCCTCCACCTGGCGTACGCGATCGCCGGCAAGCTCGTCCAGGACCCTGCGCTCGTCGACGTCGCACGCCAGAACCTCGAGCGCATGCGTGCGCGGCACACGCGTGGGCGCCCCGCGCAGTGGTTGGCGCAGTGGCAGGAATTGCTCGACGGCCCGCTCGACGAGCTGCTGATCGTCCTGACCTCACCGTCCCAGCGCTCGCGTGAGCTGAGGCAGAACTCCCCGTTCGCCGGGGTCCTGACCGACGACGAGCGTCGTGCGGCCCTGGCGTCGACACGGTGAAGCGGGTCGAGCTCGCTCACATCCTCCGTGCAGCCTCACGCATCACGGACACCACCGACATCGTCATCGTCGGGTCGCAGTCGATCCTCGGGTCGTTCGACGAGGACGACCTGCCTGACGAGGCTGTCGGGTCCATCGAGGCCGACGTCGCGTTCCTCGGCGACGGCTCCGCAGAGAAGGCCCTGGCCGTCGACGGGGCCATCGGCGAGGACTCCGGCTTCCACCAGATGTACGGCTACTACGGCCAAGGCGTCGAGATCGACGGTCTGATCGTCCTGCCCGAGGGGTGGCAGAACCGGATCGTGCGGTGGGAGTCCCAGTCCTCGGCACCCGGTCGGGCGTTGTGCCTGGACCCGCACGACCTCGCGATCTCCAAGCTGGTCGCGTACCGCGACAAGGACCAGGAGTTCGTGCACGCCATGATCGAGGCAGGTCTGCTCAACCCGCCGCTGCTCCTTGAGCGACTGGCTGTCACCGACGTCCCACAGCCGCACGCCCGCCGGATCGCCTCGTGGGTGCAGGCGATGGTGGAACGCGTGACGCGCTGAGGGCCCGCTGACCGCCGGGGAGCTCTCCCGCTCCGTGGCGACCGTTGGGCTCAGCCGGGGCGAGCTGGGCGTCCATCCGCCCGGACGCACGACCGGCCGGGGCGTCCTCGCCCCGGCCGGCCGTCGCAGCGCTGTGGGTACCGGTCAGCTAGCGCTGCAGGTCGCGCTCAGGTTGGTGCCACTGCCGCTGGCGATGAAGCCCGCGGTGGTCGACGCGCCGGCGGCGAGACTCCCGTTCCAGCCCGCGTTGGCGAGCGTGTCGGAACCGCTGAGCGTGGAGCTCCACGCCTGCGTGATCGTCGCGCCGTTCACGGTGACCTTCCAGCCGTTGATCGCCGCGTTGCCCGCCTTCACGGTGACCTCACCCTGGAAGCCGTTGCCCCAGGAGTTGGCCGCACGCACGGTCGCGGTGCAGGCGCTGTTGCCCGGCTGCGGCGCCGGCGTCGTCGCCGTCGGCCCCGGGGTCGGCGTCGCGGTGGGCTGCGGTGCCGGGTTCCCGCCGGGCGTGATGTACGCGTCGATGCACTGGTAGAACGCGTTCACCGTGTCGGCGATGTTCCACCGGACGAAGATCTTGTGGTTGCCCTCGGGCAGGTTGTTGATCTGGTGGGTGAACCTCTTGGGCGGCATCGCCCCGTTGTCGTTGATCGTGGTGTGCAGCCTGCCGTCGACGAAGTACTCCCACGTCGATGTGGAGTGGTTCGCGACGATGTCCCACGTGAACGTCTCGTTGGTGCTGACCGCCTGGCGCGGCCAGGCCCGGGACTCGTTGTCGAGCTCGGTGAAGCGGCCGCCGCCGGAGCAGAGCATCGAGCCCTTCTTGGCCTCCACGCTCCACGGCTCGTACTGGACCGGGCCGCAGTTGCTGATCGCGCCGGTGTAACAGAGGTCCTGCCGGCTGGGCGGGTCGGAGATCCACCCGTGCGCCTGCGCGGACGGCGCGGGAGCGAGGCTGAACATCGCGAAGGCCAGTGCGATCACTGCCAGGACGGACAGGAGCAGCCGCGCGGGGGCGGGTCGTCGGGAATCGGGTACAGCGGTGGATCTCATGCTGGGTCACCTCGACCGGGTGTAGGTCGGATATGGACGGGCGCGATCGAACGTACGTCTGTACGACCCGGGCAGACAGGGCAAGAACCGTTTCACCGGCAGGTGCTCACCGGCCCGCGAACGCGTCGATGGCCCGGGACGTGAGCTCCATCTCCACGTCGCCGCCGTGCCCCTCCGACTCGACGACGTGGAGCTCGCTGCCCGGCCACGCCTGGTGCAGCCTCCATGGCGTGACGACCGGACCGCTGATGTCGCGACGCCCGTGGACCAGGACACCCGGGATGCCCGCGAGCTCGTGGGCGCGCGTGAGGACGCTCTGGTTCCCGGGCAGGAAGCAGTCGTGCGCCCAGTAGTGCGTGACGAGGGTGGCGACGTTCGCGCGCTCGCGGGCGTCGGCGTGCAACGGTCCCGGCTCCCAGCGCGGGTCGAGCGAGACGTGGGTCGACTCCCACGTGTCCCACGCGTCGGCGGCGGCGGCCCGCACGGCGGGGTCCGCGTCACGCAGCAGACGCGCGTAGTGCTCGACGACGCGCAGGCCCTCCGGCGTCGTCGCCGCGAACCGCTCCCAGGCCTCGGGGAAGACCCTGCCGACGCCCTCGGTGATCCAGTCGATCTCCTCGCGGCTCCCGGTCGTCACCGCGGTCAGCACGAGAGCGGCGACGCGGTCGGGATGCGCCAGCGCATAGGCCAGCGCGAGCGTCGATCCCCACGACACGCCGTGGACAAGCCAGCGGTCGATGCCCAGGTGGGTGCGCAGGGCCTCGATGTCGTCGACGAGGGTGGGGGTGGTGTTGTCGTAGAGACGGTCGAGGTCGTCGATCGCCCACGGGGTGCTGCGCCCGCAGCCTCGCTGGTCCAGCCCGACGACCAGGTGGCGCTCGGGGTCGAACCGGCGACGGTAGCCACCGCCACCCAGGCCGCTGCCGGGGCCGCCGTGCAGGTAGAGGGCGGGGCGGCCCTCGGGGTTGCCCGACGTCTCCCAGTACACGCGGACGTCCCCGGGGCGGCTGAGCCACCCGGAGTCGAACGGGGTGAGGGGAGGGTGCATCCGCACATGGCAGCACGACGAGCCGGCGGGCGGCCAGGGTTCTGGGCCCTCGCGTCCGGGTCGTGCCGCGCCGATCGCAAGAGACCCCGCCCCGGCGCGCCTTCCACGACACCGATGAGCGGGGCCGAAGTGGCCTACCTTCGGGTGGTGACGAGTGTCGAGCGCAGGCTTGCCGACAGCTTCTGGGACCTCCGCGACGACGCCCACGACCACCCCGACCGGTGGCAGGCGGTCACGGCCGAGGCTCTCTTCCAGCATCTCGCCGAGTGTGTCGACGACGCTGAGGCGCGAGGGGAGCCGATCGACTGGGTCGGCGTCGCGGACCGCATGGTCGCGTGGCGGACCCACGAGCGCTGACGGTACGGAGACGGCCACGCGTGGGTTGGAGCAGACCGTCGGGAAGCGTCACGCCCGGTTCTCCAGGGACGGGACCCGGGACGACGTCCTGACCAGAGCAAGGACACCGCAAGAGACGCGCCTCACTGGGAGGGCGACCGTCGCCCACGACGTCGACGCCTACAAGGGTCGCAACGTCGTCGAGCGCTTTCAACGCCCTCAAGCACTGGCGCGAACTCGCGCGACCCGCTACGACAAGCTCGCCGTCACCGGTCGCGTCGGCGCTGTCCTCGCAGCGATCCCGCCCGCCTGCGGAGCTGACCGTCCGGGCGGGGCCTGCTGCGACGCCCAGTCGTCCCCGCCGATCTGCGGCGAGCGCGAGAAGATGACTTTCCCCCTTATGGTTCGGGATTTTCACCGCGCCGACGCTTTTTCACCCGCCCTTGCGGAAGGTCCACCCGCTGTACGAACGAGTGCCAGCCTTTTCCCTGCAAAACTACCTGACGTCGAGCCCCGCCCACATTGTCACTATGGAGCACTCATGGCCGCGCGCTACAACCCCCCGCCGAACTGGCCGGCTCCCCCCGCCGGCTGGACACCCTCGCCGGGCTGGAGCCCTGACCCCTCCTGGGGTCCAGCGCCGGATGGCTGGCAACTGTGGGTCGAGGACCTCGCGCAAGCCCCGGCCCTCACTGGCGGGTCTGCCTCCGGGTCGGCCACCGGTCTGCCGCCGTCCCCGTCAACCATGGCCCTTCCGGCCGAGACTGGCGAGGAACGCCCGTCGCGGCCGTGGTTCAAGAAGAAGCGCTTTGTCATCCCCGGGGCGTTCCTGTTGCTGATCGTCCTCATCAGCGCTCTCAACGGTGGTGGCAGCAGCGACGACCGTGCGCCCGTAGAGGGTGGCGGCACCACGCAGGAAGCTGAGCAGGACGACCAGGAGACGGCAGCAGAGGTCGCAGCCGAGGCTGAAAAGGAGGCTGCCGTCAAGGCCGAGGAGGAGCGCCTCGCGGAGAAGCAGCGCCTCGCTGACGAGGCGGCCGCAGCCGCGGCCGCAGCTGCCGAGGCAGCGCGTATCGGGACCCTGTCGCAACAGAACGCGTACGTCCAGGCGAAGAACTATCTCGACAACATGCCCTTCTCCCGTGCCGGGCTCCTGGCCCAGCTCACCAGCGAGTACGGCGGGCAGTTCCCCCTGGAGGACGCCGAGTTCGGTCTCGTCCGCCTGGAGGCCGAGGGTGCCGTCGACTGGTCCGCGGAGGCTGTCGAAGCGGCCCAGTCGTACCAAGAGACGTTGCCGATGTCGCGACAGGCGCTCATCGACCAGCTCACGAGTGAGTACGGCTCGCAGTTCACTCTCGAGCAGGCCACGCATGCAGTGAACACGTTGGGCTTGTAGTCGTCCTGCGTCGACGCCCGTACGCCCGGGGCACGTGGCCGGGCGCGCACCGGCCGCCCCGGCCGCGGGGAGTCGTCCTGCTGAGCCGCCTCCTGCTCGAAGGAGGGCATCGGTCGAACCTACTCGGGGGTGCCTACCTCTCGCTCGAATCTCTGCGCCTGTCGGATGCCACGCCCCCTTGGACACCGCGAGCAGCAGCGCGACGAGCCCGACGGCCAGACCGGCGGTACCCCAGGTAGTCGAACCGGGCGGCGACAATGCCGCATGCGTCTCTTGCTGCTGCGGCACGGTCAGACCCCGTCGAACGTGCGAGGAATCGTCGACACCGGCATGCCGGGCCCGCGGCTCACAGCCCTGGGGGAGCGTCAGGCCGCCGCGGTGCCGGAGGCGCTGCAGGGCAGGAACGTCGACGCGATCGCGGTCTCGACCCTGCTGCGCACGGCGCTCACCGCGGCCCCGCTCGCGGAGCGGCTGAACCTCGCGCCGACGACCCACGACGGGCTGCGGGAGGTGGAGGCCGGCGACCTGGAGATGTCGAGCGGCCACGAGGCGCACCAGGCCTACCTCTCGACGGTCTTCGCCTGGGCGCGCGGCGACACGAGCCGGCGGATGCCGGGCGGGCCCGACGGCGCGACGTTCCTGGCCCGGTTCGACGACGCCGTCGGGCAGGTCGTCGCCGGGGGCGGGAGCACCGCCGTCGTCGTCTCGCACGGAGCCGCCATCCGCTGCTGGGTGGCCGCCCGCGTCGCGGGGCTCGACGTCGACCACGTCGAGCACACCACTCTGGTCAACACCGGGGTGATCGAGCTCGACGGCGACCCGGCCGCAGGGTGGCGGTTCGTCGCATGGTCGACCGACCCTCTGGGTGGTCCGACGCTGCGCGACGACACGGGTGCCGACCCGACCGGGGAGCCGCTGGACGCGTGACAGGCCCGTCCCGGGGACTGCGTCCGCGCGGCCGAACGCCTCGCCCCGGTGTCGGATACCGTCGAGGAGCGCCCTCGTCGACGCGGGCGACCGGCATCGGCGCGGAGATCATGCGGTCTCGACGAGCGGTTCAGCATCGAGGCGGCCTCGTCGCCGTCGGGCGTCGTCCATCTGGTCTTCGCGCCGGTAGGTGGGCCCGGGGCGCGTGCCGCGACGTCGACCCCTGTCGAATTCGGGGAGGCCCGCCCGTCAGTGAGGTGACACGGCACAGGGACCTGCACAGGAGGAGCGACATGACGCAGTACGCCATCTACTTCCACCAGCAGTGGGTCGGCGACCACCCGACCGAGTGGTTCCGGTCGCGCGTGGAACCCAGCGAGGCGGTCGTCCGGGACATGGAGGCGGCGGGGGTGCTGGTCTTCGCCGGTGGGCTCGAGGAGGACCTGGCCGACGCGTTCAGCGCCGACGCGACGAGCGGGACGCTGTCGATCACCGACGGCCCCTACACGGAGACGGTCGAGCAGCTGGGCGGGATCACGATCATCGACGTGCCCGACCTGGAGACGGCCAAGCTGTGGGCGGGCAGGGTCGCCGAGGGGTGCGGCTGGCCGCAGGAGGTCCGCGTCATCCGGTAGGTCGGCGCGCAGGAGACAGCCGACGTCTCACCGTCGTGTCCGGATGCTCGGGGATCTGAGGCCCCGCCCTGCGGCCCCGTTCGGACGTGCCTACGCTCCCAGCAGGCGGTGCACGGCCGCTTCCCGCGTCAGCGGGGGAGTGCGCATCACCTGAAGGGGTGGCGACCATGGAGTACACCCGGCTGGGGCGCTCCGGCCTCAAGGTCAGCCGTATCGGGCTCGGCTGCATGAGTTACGGCGTCGCCGCGACAGGCATGCACGGGTGGACCCTCGACGAGGACGCAGCGGCCCCGTTCTTCCGCCAGGCCGTCGAGCTGGGCGTGAGCTTCTGGGACACCGCGAACGTCTACCAGGGCGGCACGTCCGAGGAGTTCGTCGGCCGGGCGATCCAGCGCTACGCCCGTCGCGAGGACATCGTGCTGGCGACCAAGGTCCACGGGACGATGCACGACGGTCCGGGCGGCAGCGGGTTGTCCCGCAAGGCGATCCTCGAGCAGCTCGACGCCTCACTGCGCCGCCTGGGCACCGACTACGTCGACGTCTACTACATCCACCGCTTCGACGACGAGGTCCCGGTCGAGGAGACCATGGAAGCACTCCACGACGTCGTGAGAGCCGGCAAGGTCCGCTACGTCGGCGCCTCCTCGATGTGGACCTGGCAGTTCGCCAAGCTGCAGCACGCCGCGCACCTGCACGGCTGGACGCCGTTCATCGCGATGCAGGACCAGTACAACGTCCTGCGGCGGGAGGAGGAGCGCGACATGATCCCGCTGTGCCTCGACCAGGGCGTCGGCCTGACCCCGTACTCGCCGCTGGCCAAGGGTCGGGCTGCGCGACCGTGGGGCGAGCAGACGGCCCGGTCCTCGAGCGACACCGTCGCGAAGGCGTTCGACCGCGACGTCGACCAGGCGGTCGTCGAGGCGGTCCAGCGGGTCGCGGAGGCCCGTGGCGTCTCGATGGCCCAGGTGGCGCTGGCCTGGGTGCTGACCAACCCTGTGGTCGCCTGCCCGATCGTGGGCGCCACCAAGCCGCACCACCTCACCGACGCCGCCGCCGCCCTCGACGTCACCCTCACCGCCGAGGAGATGGCCGCGCTCGAGGAGCCCTACACGACCCAGGACAACTACTGGTGGTGACGTCCAGAACACCGCCCCGCCGAGAACCGCCGCGCCGGCATCCGATACCGTCAGAAAACGCACTCGTCGATGCGGGCGGTGACGGCCGCCGCCACGTCAGGAGCTGACATGTCCCTCGTCCGTGTGCACAACTTCTCGGTCTCGCTCGACGGTTTCGGCACCGGGGAGGGGCAGTCGCTCGAGGCACCGTTCGGGCACGCGGGGACACGGCTGATGGAGTGGGCGTTCGAGACGCCCACGTTCCGCGCGATGGGCCTGCACGGGGTGACGGACGGCTCCTTCGGTGTCGACGAGGCGTTCGCCGGCTCGTGGGGGACCGGGATCGGCGCGGAGATCATGGGCCGCAACAAGTTCGGCCCGCAGCGCGGTCCGTGGCTCGACGAGGAGTGGCAGGGGTGGTGGGGTCCCGACCCCGTCTTCCACACCCCGGTCGTCGTCCTGACGCACCACCCACGGCCGACGCTCGAGATGGAGGGTGGGACCACGTTCCACTTCGTCGACGCCGACCCCGGCGACGCGCTGGCGCTCGCCCGCGACCTGGCCGGCGGCCTCGACGTGCGGATCGGTGGCGGCGTCAGCACCGTCCGCCAGTTCCTCCAGGCGGACCTGATCGACCGGATGCACCTCGTCGTCGTGCCGATCCTGCTGGGCAGGGGAGAGCGGCTCTGGGACGGGCTGGAAGGTCTCGACGAACGCTTCAGCATCGAGGCGAGCCCGTCGCCGTCCGGCGTGATCCACCTGACCTTCGCGCGTCGGTAGGGCGGGGCGCGCGACTCGTCCCGGCCGTCCTGTCGAAGCCGGCGGCTTCCGCCCGTCAGGGTGGTGACAGGAAAAGGCGGCACAGGAGGCGCGACGTGTCGCAGCACGCCATCTACTTCCACCAGCACTGGGTGGATGGCTCCGCATGCGGACGGTCCGAAATCCCGTCACCGGTGGTGCCGGCCGCAGCCCGGCTTGTCGCGGCCCAGCGCCGAGCCGAGGGCGGCCGTGTAGGCCTCGTAGCCCTCGAGCGTCGGGTGGAACGCTCCGGGGTCCGTCGGCCCCAGGATCCACGGGTCCGGGGAGTTCGCCCCGTGGCCCTCGAAGCGCTGGCGCACGTCGACGAACCGGAACCCGGTGCGGGCGGCCGCGGCGGCGATCACCGTGTCGAGGGTGTCCGCCGCCGCGTTGAGGGCGCCGAGCTCCTCCGGCGAGGCGGCGAGGTAGGCGCCGTGCTCGGGGGAGAACAGCCGCGGGTAGCCCGTCACGACGACGCGGGCGTGCGGGGCGGCTGCGGCGACCTGTGCGTACACGGTGTCGAGCAGGCTCGGCAGCTCGCCGGTGATCCGGGCGTCGACGGCGGCGACAGCACCCGTGCACTGTGCGTCGGTGCCGCCCAGGCACGCCGTGACCGCAGTGGACCAGCCGACGTCGTTGCCGCCGATCGTCAACGTCACCAGGTCCGTCCGGGCGTCGAGCGCGGCGAGCTGACCCCCGCTCACCAGGGAGGTCGTGGTGGCGCCTGCGCACGCGACGAAGTCGTCCAGCCGCACGCGCTGACGTCCGTCGAGCTGCACGGCGTAGGCGCTCTGCGAGCGGCCGCAGTCGGCGTAGGGCGGGACGCCGTACCCGGAGGCGTACGAGTCGCCGAGGGCGTCGTAGACGACCGGGGGCCGGTGGGCGGAGGCCGCGCCTGCGCCGGGGACGACGAGCGCGAGCGCGGCGACGAGGGCCACGACGGCGGACTGCGCAGTCCGCAACGAGCGCTTCATCTCTGCACGGTAGCCGCGTCGCCCGGGGCGCGCCGGGTGGGCGGCGGCAGGATCGGCGAGGGCCGTTCCGTATCCTGCAAGGCATGGCACTACGCGCACTGTTCATCGGTGGGACCGGCATCATCAGCACGGAGGCGGCCCGGCGGGCGGTCGCGGAGGGCGTCGATCTCACCCTGCTGAACCGCGGGCAGTCGACGAAGCGTGCGGTGCCGGACGGCGCCCGCGTGATCCACGCCGACGTCCGCGACCCGGAGTCCGTGCGCGCCGCGCTGGGCGACCTGGAGTTCGACGCCGTCGTGGAGTTCACGGCGTTCACCCCGGAGCACGTCCAGGCCGACCTGGACCTGTTCACCGGGCGCACCGGTCAGTACGTGTTCATCAGCTCCGCCTCGGCCTACCAGACGCCGCCCACCCACCTGCCCGTCGTCGAGTCGACGCCGCTGCGCAACCCGTTCTGGGAGTACTCGCGCAACAAGATCGCGTGCGAGGACCTCCTCGTGAGCGCGTACCGCGACACCGGCCTGCCGATGACGATCGTGCGCCCGTCGCACACGTACGACGCCACGCTCGTCCCCATGGACGGCGGCTGGACGGTCGTCGACCGGATGCGCCGCGGCCTGGAGGTCGTCGTCCCCGGGGACGGGACGTCGCGGTGGACCATCACGCACAGCGCCGACGTCGCGGTCGGGCTGGTCGGGCTGCTGGGACGCGAGGAGGCGATCGGCGAGGCGTTCCACATCACCGGCGACGAGGCGCCGTCGTGGGACCAGATCTTCCGCGCGGTGGCCCGTGCCGCCGGTGTCGACGAGCCGCGCCTCGTGCACGTCGCGTCCGACGCGATCGCCGCCGCCGACCCCGAGCTGGGCGCCGGGATCCTCGGCGACAAGGCGCACACGATGATCTTCGACAACTCGAAGATCCGGCGGCTGGTCCCGCAGTTCTCGCCCCGCATCCCGTTCGCGGCGGGCGCCCGCGAGATCGTCGCGTGGCACGACGCGGACCCCGCGCGCCGGGTGGTCGACCCGCAGTTCGAGGCCCTCACGGAGCGGCTGCTGGAGGTGTACCGGCCCCGGCCGCTCTGACGACGGGCAGCGCCCCTGGTCGCCCCCGGGTGGTGCACCTGGCCCGGGCCGCTCCGGCGAGTCCTGCGAGGTCCGCCCGTCAGGGTGGTGACAAGTCGCGCAGAGGGTGTCGTCACTCAGAGCGGCCCGCCGTTCAGCACCCGGTCGAGCGCCGCGCGTCCCGCCGGTCCCCACGCGGGCTTCCCGCCGGGCAGGCCGCGGTCCCCGTTCTGGCCCATCAGCATCAGGAAGAGGCTCTTCGCGGCGGCCAGCCCACGGGCACGTCGGACGGTCACCTCGTCCGGCTGCGCGTAGGCGGCGCAGAAGCGCGCGGTGACGCCCGTCGGCAGCAGCAGCCAGGCCGCCGCGAGGTCCCACGCCGGGTCGCCGGCGAACAGGTCGCCGAAGTCCACGACGCCGGCCAGCGTCCCGTCGGTGACGACGACGGTCGCCGGGTGCAGGTCGCCGTGCACCCACACCGGCCGGCCCTCCCAATGCGCGGGCCGCGACGGCGTCGTCCCAGACGGCCCGGACATCGGCCGCGTCCCGGCCGATCACCTCCCCGTCGACCGAACCGAGGAAGGTCGGGGTGCTGGCCGCGCAGCAGGTCGCGGACGAGGTCCGCGGTGATCTCGGTGAGGGTCAACCGGCGACCTCCTCCGACGTCTTCACGACGACGACGGTGAGATCGGTGGTCGCCCACGTCTGGTGGACCTCGCCCGGTTCCCACAGCACGACCGTTCCGGGCCCGACGGGCAAGCGGGGCTCCTCACCGACCTGCACCTCGCCGTGCCCGTGGACCACCGCGAACAGCTGATGCCGCACCGCAGGGTGGCGGCCCAGGGTTCCCCCGGCGGCGATCCTCGCCAGGTGCACCGACGTGCCGCCGACCGTCGGCATGAAGCGCATGACGACGCCCGCGCTGTCGAACGAGTCGATCTCGTGCTCGGGGAGGTCGAAGAGGCGCGTGTGCTCATCGTGGCTCGTCTGGTGCCGGTTCGGCGCGCCGCGCCATGATGTCCAGGTGCGCGGCGCGGATCTCAGCGAGGCCTACTACGAGCAGGTCGTCCGACCCGCGCTCGAGCGTCACTGGCCCGGGCTGCCGCACGCCGCAGGTCGGCTCGGAGCCGGGTCCGACGTCCTCGGGCTCGACGACGACATGTCCCGCGACCACGACTGGGGTCTGCGGCTGACGTTGCTCCTGGACGCCTCCGACGCGGCCTCTGCCGCGTGGCCCACCCCTGAGCAGGTCGCGACAGCCCTGGACGACAGCCTGCCCGCCGAGTTCGGCGGGCATCCGACACGGTTCGCGACGTCATGGGACGCTCGGGAACGGCACCGTGTCGAGGTCACCACCGTCGAGGACTTCCTCGCTGCCCGGATCGGGGTCGGGTCGCCGCACGACCTCGACTCGCTCGGCTGGCTGGCGCTCACCGGTCAGGCCGTGCTGGAGGTCACCGCAGGGAGGCTGTTCCATGACGCCTCGGGAACCGTGACGAGCGCGCGAACGCTCCTGGCCACCTACCCCCGCGACGTTCGGCTCCACGTCCTCGCCGCGGGCTGGTGGCGGGTCTCGCAGGAGCTCCACCTGCTCGGTCGGGCCGGTCAGGTCCATGACGACGTGGGTGCACGAGCCCTGGCGGGGCGGATCGCCGGCGTGGTGCTGCACCTGGGCTGCGTCGTCGGGGACGTGTGGGCGCCGTACCCGAAGTGGCTGGGCACCGCCGTCAGCCGGCTCTCGTTCGCGTCCCGCCTGGTGCCGCCCTTGCGCGCAGCGCTGGCGGCAGACGACTGGACGGAACGTCAGCACTCGCTCGGCCTCGCGCTCACCGCCCTCTACGACGAGCAGCGTGGCGCGCGTCTGCCGGTCGCCGACGGCGTACCGGTCCGACCGTTCCACGACCGCCCGTTCCTCGGCGTCGACGACGCCGTCCTCGAGGTGGTCCGGGCCGAGGCCCGCGATCCGCTGCTGCTCGCCCTGCCGCCCGGCCTCGGCGCCATCGAGCAGTGGTGTGACGGTCCGTCCGTGCTCATGGACGCCCGGCGCCGGCGGGCTGTGGTCCGTGCTGCGGCCCGCGGCTGACGGGGCGACCGTCTCGTCACGCGCTGCCCGCGTTCTCGCACTGCTGGAGGCCTACCGACCTCGACCCTGTTGACGGCCGGCCGCTGGACCGTGGTCCGGACGCCGCGAGCTCGACCTTCGTGGCTGAGCCGAGCGTATGGGCGCCCCTTCGGCTGGTGACGGGCGGGCGTTTCGCCCACTACGGTCCTCGGCGCCCGTCGTGGTGGATCTGCACGGGGGTTCGTGGTGGCCCGGCACGGCCAGGTCGAACCGGTGACGATCGAGCGCGGTCATGCCGCTGTCATGACCTCCGGCACCAGTGCCTCACGCGGGGGACAGGGCGCCCCCCGGGCCGAACGCCAGGCGCGCGAACCGCTCTCCGATGATCCGGTGCGTGGCCGCGTCGGGGTGCAGTGCGTCGGGCAGCGGGTGCGCGGTCTCGTCGCCGACGCCGTACAGCTCGCGCCCGTCGAGGTAGGCGATGCGCGGGTCGTCCTGCCGGCGTTGGGCGACGATGCGGGTCAGCTCGTCGCGGATGACCCTGAGGGTCAGCCGGCCGGCGGGAACCTCGGCCGGGTCGCCCGTGGCCAGGAACCGGATGGTGCCCGAGCCGAAGCTGCTCGGGTCGAAGGCGCCGGGGCCGGGGGTGTCCTCGTGGATGGGGCACAGGATCGGGGACACGACCAGCAGCGGGGTGTCGCGGTGCCCGTCGCGGACGGTGTCGAGGAACCCGTGGACGGCCGCTGTGAACGTCCGCAGCCGCATGGTGTCGCCGTTGACGATGTTGATGCCGATCTTGACGGAGATCAGGTCGGCGGGCGTGTCGCGCATCGTGCGGGCGGTCTGCGGGTCCAGCAGGGCGCTGCCGCCGAAGCCGAGGTTGAGCAGGTCCACGCCGGCCGCGCGCGCGGCGAGCGCGGTCCAGGTGCCGGTGGGCGTCAGCGCGTTGGAGCCGTGGCTGATCGACGAGCCGTGGTGCAGCCAGACGGGTCGGCCGTCGGCGGTGACGGGCTCGAGCGGGGCGTCGGCGCGGAGCTCGACCAGCGTCGCGAGCTCGTTGTGCGGCAGCCACAGCTCGACGGTCTTGTCGCGGTCCGGCAGCTCGTCGAACGTCACCCTGCCCGGCTCACCGGGGCGGACCTCACGCGCGCCGGTGGCAGGGTCGATCGCCAGCACGTCGCCGCCGTCGACGGTCGCCCGGCCGGCGAGGTCACCGTCGACGAGCAGCTCGTACACGCCGTCCGGCCGTCCGGGCAGGCCGACGTAGGTCACGCGCGTCGGCCGGGCGTCCAGCTCGATCCGCGTCGCCCGGGTGCGGGCGACCAGGCGCACGCCCGCTGCCTGCGCCTCGGCCATGAGCAGCTGCGGGTCCGGCAGCTGGCGACGCGCCCAGGCCGGCAGCCGGTGCGGCTGCACACCCCGCTCGGTCCGCTCGAGCTCGACGGCACCACGGAAGAGGTCGTCGGTCAGGGGGATGGTGAAGGTGGCGGAGGTCATCGTCTCGTCCTGGTGGGGTCGGGTGGTCGGCCGTGCGCACTGACAGCAGGGGTACGGCCGCGTCTCGTCGTCGCCGCGACCACCTGGGGGTGGCGGAGCGGGAGTCGCACGTCGACATCATCGAAGGGTACGAGCGGGCCCGCCGCCACGCCGCTGCCACGAGCAGTGCGCTGCCGGCACGCTCATCCGAGCGCCCTCCGTCGGCCGCCGCGGCCGGACGCATTCGGCGTCGTCACGCCCCCCGATCGTCCCGAGGGTCTCAGGCCCTGCCTGCGAGGACCCGCCCCTCGACGACGTGCACGTCGACCTCGGGCAGCGGTGTCGAAGCGGGCCCCGAGACGTTCGCGCCTGACAGGTCGAACACCGAGCCGTGGCACGGGCAGACGAGCCGGCCGTCGTCCGCGGTGACCGTGCAGCCCTGGTGGGTGCAGACCGCCGAGAGCGCGACGATCGTCCCTGCGGTCGCCTGCGTCAGGAGGAGCTCGTTCCCGTCGGCGTCCTTGACGGAGAGCGCGCCGCCCTCGGGGACGTCGGCGAGCTCGGCGAGCGCTCCGGACCCCCCGCCGGTGCTCGACCCGCCGCCGGTGCTCGCGCTCGGGGTGCGGTCCGCGGTCGGACCACCGCCACGACCGCACGCGGCGAGCACGCCGGCTGCGGCGACGCCGGCGGTGACCACTCCGGCCCGCTTCAGCACCTGCCGGCGATCGAGGCAGCCGTCGCAGCCCGGTGCGTGCGTATGGTCGTTCGGGTCCGACGTGTTCGGGGTGTCCAGCAGCGAGGACATCTGCACCTCCGTGCGCGGGTCGGGACGAGCTGTCATCTGTTGTCACGAGGTGGAGGTCGCGGAAGTTCATCGTGACCTCCACCCGTCAGGGCCGGCGGGGGGAGACCGTCATGATGCCGATGCACATCTCGTCGCCGGTGCCGTCGCCCCACACCACGTAGCGCGGCGGGAGCTTGCGCAGCTGGGGCACCTGCTTGCGCAGCGCCGCGTCGTGCGTGCACGTCACCCGCAGGACGTCACCCGGGTCGACGTCCACGGGCGACGGCAGCCTCGTCATGCGCTGGTTGTCGAAGTCGAACTGCGGCACGTCCAGCAGGACCTGGGCGTCGGGCGTGCCGGGGTTGAGCTCGACCTTCACGGACCGCCCGAGCATGTGCATGTGACCGAAACCGGCGAACACCGTCACCGGCTCCTCCACCTCGTGGTCGCAGGACTGGGTGTCGCCGGGTGTCGGCACACCGCCCTCGTTGCACTCCTCCACCTGCTCGTCCGCGAAACCGCCGACCTCGGGCCCGAACCGCTTGGTCACGTCGGCGACCGAGGCCGCCCGGTCGCAGAGCGGACCCGACTCGTCGGCGGAACAGGGCAGGTCGGTCGGCGCGCCGAGCGACCACGTCTCGAGCCCCCGGGTCCGCGGGGTGCCGCCCGTCAGCCGCAGCCGCACCGCCGAGCGGTCGGACCCGCCCGGCGTGCCGTCGGTCGCGAGCAGGTTGTAGTGCATCTGGAAGACGATCAGGCTGCCCGGCTCCAGCCTGAAGCCGACGTCCTGGTCGAGCAGCGTCTCAGTGGCGCCCGGCGCCCAGGTGTCCACCCACGCCGCGCCCGCGTCGGTGCTCTCCTCGTCGTCGTCCTCCACGTCGGCGCCGTCCACGCCGGTCCCGCCGAAGCACTGCCAGCCGGGGCCGGGAGTCCTCGCGTCGTGCTCGTGGACCGCGGCAGCGTCGTCCGGCTGCACCGCGTACACGATGCCGTGGTGCGCGATGGCGACGTTCTCCGGGACGACCTGGGTCCCGGTCAGGAACGCCGCCTCGGTCAGGCCCGGATCGAGCACCTGGCACCGGTACTCGTCCACGGCGCCCTCGGGCGGCGCGGGCGTGTAGGCCTCGGCCATCGTCAGGTCGACGAACCGCTCGCCGGCGCGCAGCGGCTGCGGTGGAGCCGACGGCCCGCCCCCGTGCGCTCTGTGCGGGTCGGCCGCGGCGGGCGCCGCGGGGTTGTCCGCGCCGGGGCTGCAGGCGGCGACGGCGCACACCGCCGCCAGCGTGATGACGGCTGCCCCGACCTTCCGTCGTGAACCGGACGGTGCTGCGTCGACTGCCATGGTGGCCTCCTCATGCGGGTGACATCGCTGACCTGAGGCCTGATTCCTATCGAGCGAGACTGAGACGCCCGTTAGAGCGACGCGGGCGGGGCCGCAGCCGGGAGCTCGAGGCGCAGCAGCGCGCCACCGCGAGCGGAGCGGGCGACGGTGGCCCGGCCGCCGTGGGCGTCGACGACCCGCTGCACGATCGACAGCCCCAGCCCCGACCCCGGCAGTGCCCGGGCGTTGTCGGCACGGTAGAACCGGTCGAACACGCGCGGTACGTCGGCGGCGTCGATGCCCGGCCCGGCGTCGTCGACCTCGAGCACCGCCGACGTGCCCTCGGCACGCAGCCGGACCTGGACCGGCTGGTCCGCGGGGGACCAGGTGCCGGCGTTGTCGATGAGGTTGAGCACCGCCCGCTGGAGCGCAGCAGGACGCCCGCTCACCCACACGGAGGTCACGTCGAGCGCGACCTGGATGTCGGGCGCGCGGGAACGCGCCCGGGTCGCGGCGGCCGCCACCACGTCGGCGAGGTCGAGCAGCTCGGTGCTCTCGTCGCTGACGTCACCGCGCGCCAGGTCGGTCAGCTCGGCGGCCAGGGTGCTCAGCTCGGCCACCTGGGCGCCGACGTCGTGGAGCAGCCGCGTCCGGCTCTGCGCCGGCAGTGCGCTGTCCAGGGTGCCGCGCCGATCGAGCCGGATGAGCAGCTCGCTGTTGAGGCGCAGGCTGGTGAGCGGGGTCCTCAGCTCGTGGGCGGCGTCCTCGGCGAGCAGCCGCTGGGCCTGCCGGGAGTCCCGGAGCGCGGCGAGCATGTCGTTGATCGACCGGGTCAGCCGCCGGATCTCCCCTCCGCCCTCGTCGGGGATGTCGGCGTCGAGATCGCGGGTGTGCGCGACACGTGTCGCGGCGGCGCTCAGCCGGTCGATCGGGGCCAGGCCGATCCGCGCCACGGTCCGCCCGACCAGGGCGCCCCCGACCACGCAGAGCAGCCCGATGAGCAGCATGCCCAGCCCGAACCGGGTGAGCGGGCTCTCGTCGGCGACGCGGGCCACCTGGACCGCGCCGTCGCCCGCCCGCAGCGTGTAGACGAAGTAGTCGTCGCCGCCCCTGTCGGCGTCCTCCATCAGGTCGGCCGGTGCGCCCCGCGCCACACGCCCGGCGTCCGCACTGACCGGGGGCAGCGCGGGTTGGCCGACGGGCGTCCGGGTGGAGCCGTCGGGCAGGACGACCCGCACCAGCCGGTCGGAGCCGGGATACGGCGCCAGCCGGACCTGCGCCAGACCGGCGCGCTCCGCGGTCGTCGCCAGGACGCGGGCCTCGGTGCGCAGCTCGTCCTCGGCGGTCTCCTGCAGCTGCCAGTAGAGCAGCCCCGCGCCACCCAGGAACGCCGCGAACACGCTGACCGTGATGGCCGCCGTCGCGATCACCGTCATCCGGGCCCGCAGGGACCGCCGGCGCCACCACCGGCTCATCCGTCGCGGTTCCCGGCCGGGGGGCCTGCTCACGGAGGAGTCTCCCGCAGCGTGTAGCCCAGGCCGCGCAGGGTGTGGACCAGTCGCGGCTCACCCTCGGCCTCCATCTTGCGGCGCAGGTAGCTCACGTACACCTGGAGGTTGTTGGCCGTGGCGCTCATGTCGAAGCCCCAGATCGCCTCGAAGAGCATGTCGTGGGTCAGCACCCGCGTCGCGTTGCCCATGAGGACCTGCAGGAGGGAGAACTCGGTCCGCGTCAGGCGCAGCGGCCGTCCGCCCCGCGACGCCTCGAACCTGTCGCGATCGAGCCGGACGTCGGCGAACGACAGGATCTGCGGCTCCTCGTCGCTCGCCGTGCGTCGGCGCAGCAGGGCCCGCACCCGGGCCAGCAGCTCCTCGGTGGCGAACGGCTTGGGCAGGTAGTCGTCGGCGCCCGCGTCCAGCCCCGCGACCCGGTCGGAGACCTGGTCGCGAGCGGTCAGCATCAGCACCGGCAGCTCCCGACCGGCGGCCCGCAACCGCCGGCAGGTCTCCAACCCGCCGAGGCGGGGCATCATCACGTCGAGGACGAGCAGGTCGAGCGTGTCACCACCGGCCCCACCGACCGCGTCGAGCACCGCGAGACCGTTGGTGACGGTGCTGACGTCGTACCCCTCGACCTGGAGCACTCGCTCCAGCGACTCACGGATGGCCGCGTCGTCGTCGGCGATCATGATCCGCACGCCGCCCGCCCCCTTCCGGTCGGTGCTCGTGCCGCTCATCGTCCCCGATGGACCTGAGGCCAGGATGAGAGCGTGCCAGGGGACCTCGCTCCTGGCCTCGGTTCTCGTCGGCCGACCGGCCGGGCACTTCCGGGCGACTCGCAGGTCGGTCCGTTCGAGCGGCGCAGTAGCCTCGCGGGGATGGAGATCCTGCACCTCGCCCACCGGGCCGACTGGGATGAAGCCCTGGTCAGTGGTCAGTACCGGACGTCGACGCGTGGCGCGTCCTTGGACGATGTGGGCTTCATCCACGCCTCGACCCGTGACCAGCTGCCCGATGTGGCGCGCACCGTCCACGCCGATGACACCGAGGAGCTCTGTGTGCTGGTGCTGGACTCGGCGACGATCGAGGCCGCTGGCACCGACGTCCGCCTCGAGGACGGCGGAGACGGGCAGATGTACCCCCACGTCTTCGGGCCGATTCGGCCGGAGTGGGTGCTCGCCGTGCTGCCGGCGGTGTTCGGACCGGACGGCGAGCTGAGGTTCTGAGGTTCCTCAGACCGCTTCGTCGGGCGAGGTCGCGGGCTCGTCGAGCGAACCGGGCAGAGGTTCGTTCAGCACCCGGTCGAGCGCCGCGCGTCCCGCCGGTCCCCACGCGGGCTTCCCGCCGGGCAGGCCGCGGTCCCCGTTCTGGCCCATCAGCATCAGGAAGAGGCTCTTCGCGGCGGCCAGCCCACGGGCACGTCGGACGGTCACCTCGTCCGGCTGCGCGTAGGCGGCGCAGAAGCGCGCGGTGACGCCCGTCGGCAGCAGCAGCCAGGCCGCCGCGAGGTCCCACGCCGGGTCGCCGGCGAACAGGTCGCCGAAGTCCACGACGCCGGCCAGCGTCCCGTCGGTGACGACGACGTTCGCCGGGTGCAGGTCACCGTGCACCCACACCGGCGGGCCCTCCCACGCGGGGGCCGCGACGGCGTCGTCCCAGACGGCCCGGACGTCGGCGGCGTCACAGCCGAGCGCCTCGGTATCGACCGAGCCGAGGAAGTGCTCGAAGCCCCCGGTGCAGTCCTTAGGGTGCCCGCCGCGGTCGGTTGCCACCGGTGCGTCGGCGGGCGCCTCCACGTGCAGCGCCCGCAGGAACGTCGCCAGGGTGTCGGCCGCGTGCTCGCCCCGAGTGATCGACCCGTGGTCCAGCGGTTGTCCCGGCACCCACGTCATGACCGTCCAGAGCTTGCCGAACCGCGCGGACGCCGCACCGTCGCGCACCGGGACCGGGACGGGCAGCGGCAGGCGCGGGGCGAGCACCGGCAGCCACCGTCGCTCCTTGAGCTGGTGGTCGGGCTTCGTGTCCATCCGCTGGATCCGCACGGCCAGCTCGCTGCCGAGGCGCCACATCTGGTTCCCCCAGCCGCCGTCCACCTCGCGCAGCGGCAGGTCGGCCAGGTCGGGGTGCTGGTCCCGCAGCAGGTCGCGGACGAGATCCGCGGTGATCTCTGGCGTGGTCATGCCGGCGACCCTAGTGGAGCGATGCCTGACGGTCCGGGGCGGCGGACGACGACCTCGTGAGGGAATGCTGCCGACGAAGCTGCGGGCCGGGCAGGAGCCGTGCCTCGAAACGCTGGATCGCCGAGCCCAGCGCGAGCGCTACCCAGGTGCGCCGCTGTGTCGACGGGGGTACTCCGTGCAGGTGCCTCGCGTCCGGGGTCCGGGCTGGCCCGCGGACCGAGGGTCAGGTCTCGACCGGTACGGGCCGCAGCCTCCTGGATCGTCGCGGCGCACGGGCTCATGACCGTGTCGACGTCAACTCCGCCCGGGTCCGGGACAACCTCGTCCTCGGCGCCCCGGGGGCGAGCACGGATCAGTGCATCGACGCGCTGCGCCAGGTCAACCTCCCGCGGGCAGGCGACGCGGCCGCGTTCCTCGCGTGCCAGGTCGGTGAGGGGGGTGAGCTGTTGAGCGGCGGTGAGCGCCAGCGGCTCGCCATCGCCCGTGCGCTGCTGGCGGACTCGCCGGTCCTGCTGCTCGACGAGGTCACGTCGAACCTGGACAGCAACAACGAGCGGATCGTCCGGGACCTCGTCGCCTCGGTCGGCGGACGGAGCATCGTGGTGATTGCGCACCGCTTGTCGACGGTGGTCGCCGCGGACGCGATCATCGTGATGGACCAGGGACGTGTGGTCGCGCAGGGCACGCACCGCGAGCTGATGGACGCGTGCCCGCTGTACCGCGAGCTGGCGGGCAACCAGCTGCTCGCGTGACCCCGCGGGTCAGCGGGTCTCGTGCAGCAGCCCCGCCTCGTGGGCGAGGACCGCGAGGTGGGTGCGGTCCTTGACGCCGAGCTTCACGAACATCCGCCGCAGGTAGGTGCGGACGGTCTCGGTGCTGAGCACGAGCTGGTCCGCGATCTCCTGGTTGCTGCACCCACGGGCCACCAGCCGGACGACGTCGAGCTCGCGCGGGGTGAGCAGCCGCCCGACGAACGCGTGCGGACGTTCGGGGCGGGGCGGGGCGAGCTGGCGCAGGAGCCGAGCCGTGACCTCCGGGGCGAGGTGGGCGTGGCCGGCGTGTGCGGTGCGCACGCCGGCCAGGACCTCCTGCGGTGAGGCGTTCTTGAGCAGGAACCCGGAGACCCCCAGGTTGAGCGCCTCGTGCACGTAGTCGTCGAGGTCGAAGGTCGTGAGCATGACCACGCGCACGCCGGGCACCTCCTGGAGGATCTCGCGCGCCGCGTCGAGACCGGTGCGACGTGGCATCTGGACGTCCAGGAGCGCCACGTCGGGCCGGAACCCCCGCACGAGCCGGACCGCCTCGTCGCCGTCGCCCGCCTCCCCCTCCAGGCGGAAGCCCGGCGTCCGGTCGAAGAGCTTGCGGTAGACGCCCCGGAAGGAGGGGTCGTCGTCGGCGACGACGACGCGAATCGGGGCCTCGGTCATGGCACGTGAGTATCGCGCTCCGCGGCGGGTCGTGCCGACTGGTCTAGTTTGCGAGGCATGCCTGACTCTGTGCTCGTGCCCCCCCGGCCGTCGGACGGGTCGTCGGCGCTGGCGCGACGGTCCGTGAACGTGGTCGCGGCGGTGGTCGTCGTGGGCGTCTTCTGGTTGCCGCCCACGCTGAACTCCGGGCCGGGCGGTCGTGCCGTGGGACTGGCGCTCGCGGTGCTCGTCGCGGTGGCGATGCTGGTCCGTGAGCGGCTCCCGGCCGTCGTCGTGGGGGGTGTGGGGGTGGTGACCCTGGGTGCCGCGGCGGCCGGGCTCACCGAGGACTTCATGCTCGCGACGGCGTGGTGCCTGTACCCGCTGGCGGTGCGCCGGGCCGCGAGTGCGCGCCGGCTGGTGATCGGGCTCGTCGCCGTGCTGCTGGTCGTCGTGGCCGTGTCGGGGGTCCCGGACGAGAGCCGGCAGGTCGCGCAGTGGGTGGTCCTGTCGGTCGCGGCACCTGGTGTGGCGTGGCTGCTCGGGACGGCCGTCGGCCGGCGGTTGGAGGCGGCGGCCGAGGCGGCGCGGGTCGCGGCGCGGCTGGAGGTCGCCCGTGAGGTGCACGACGTGGTGGGTCACGCGCTCGGTCTGCTGAGCGCGGAGGCCGGGGTGGCCCGCTCGTTGCCCGATGCGGACGAGGCCGAGCTGCGTGAGGCGTTGGCCGACATCGAGGTCCGGGCACGGGTCACCCTGGAGGAGGTCCAGGGGCTGGTCGGTGCCCTGCGGACGTCGGCGGACGCTCCCGGCCAGGGCGGGCTCGCGTCACGCCTGCAGGAGCTGGTGGCACGGACGCGTGCGGCAGGTGTGCACGTCGAGGCACGGATCGAGGTCGACGACCGGGTCGACGAGGCGACGAGCCTGGTGGTCTTCCGGATCGTCCAGGAGGCGCTGGCCAACGCGGTGCGGCATGCGCCCGGCGCCCCGTGCACGGTGGCCGTCGAGTCGGACGGGACGCACGTGCGCGTGCGGGTGCGGGACCGGGGGCCGGGCGCCGGTGCGCCGGAGCCGGGGTTCGGCCTGACGGGGATGCGCGAGCGCGCCGCCCTGGTGGGGGGCACCGTGGACTGGGCCGACCACCCCACGGGGGGCTTCGAGGTCCTGGCCCGCCTGCCCGCGTCCGCGCCGGGACAGGTGTCTACTTCCGGGTGACCCGGCGCCGGCGCGGTGTGGACAGGATCGAGGAGTCCTTCCCGCCCGTCTGTGAGGTCCACGTGATCACGATCGAGCACCTGTCCAAGCGGTACCGGCAGTCCATGGCCGTCGACGACGTGACGTTCACCGCGGTGCCCGGTCGCGTGACCGGGTTCCTCGGTCCGAACGGCGCCGGCAAGTCGACGACGCTGCGCATCCTGCTCGGCCTGACCTCCGCGACGAGCGGCACGGCGACGATCGGCGGTCGACGGTACGCCGAGCTGCGGGACCCCCTGAGGACGGTCGGGGCCATGCTGGACGGCGCGGGTGCGGTCCCGGAGCGTCGCGCGGTCGACCACCTCCGGTGGATCGCCCAGTCGAACCGGATCCCGCGGTCGCGGGTCGACGAGGTGCTCGGGCTCGTGGATCTCGAGCGAGCCCGGTCACAGCGGGTGCGCACGTTCTCGTTGGGGATGACGCAGCGTCTGGGCATCGCGGCGGCGCTGCTCGGCGACCCGCAGGTCGTGGTCCTCGACGAGCCGACGAACGGCCTGGACCCGGCGGGGATCCGGTGGATCCGCACCCTGATGCGGGAGTTCGCCGCACAGGGGCGCACCGTGCTGGTCTCGAGCCACCAGATGGCGGAGATGGCCGACACGGTCGACGACCTCGTGATCATCGACCGCGGTCGGGTCCTCGTGCACGGGACGCTCGGCGCGGTGGTCGCGGGGCACCCCTCGCTCGAGGACGCGTTCTTCGCCGCACTGGCCGCGGGCGCGGCCCGGTGAGCGCGCTCGTGGCGGTCGTGCGTTCCGAGCTGACGAAGATCACAACGCTGCGCAGCGTGTGGCTCACGCTCGGTGGCGTGCTGGTGCTCCAGGTGCTCGTGGGCGCGATGTCGGTGTCCCTGTACTCCGACGCGGTTGCCGCCATCACGCCCGACGGGATCATCGAGATCTTCGTCGGGCAGCCGCAGGACGCGGAGCAGGCGATGCTGGAGAGTCTCGTCGCGTCGTCGCTCGAGATGTGCATCTTCCTGCCGGTGGTGGCGGCCGTGATCGCCGGGCAGGAGTTCCGTGGGCGTCAGCTGCGCACGAGCTTGCTCGCGGTGCCCGCGCGCGGGCAGCTGGTCGCCGCGAAGCTCGGCGCCGCCGGCGTCTTCCTCATCCTGCCCGCGCTGCTGGTCGCCGCGGTGTCGACACTGTTCACCTACCTCGCGGTACGGCAGTGGCAGCCCGGGCTCGTCGCGAGTCAGGCCGCTTTGTCCGCACAGGCTCGGTTCGTCGGCTTCGCGGTGGCGCTGTGCCTCGTGACGTACGCGGTCACGCTCGTCACACGCAGCGTGGTGGTCGCGGTGATGGTGGCGGTGGTCCTGACCGCCGTGGCGATGTCCCAGGCGCTCGCGCCGACCCTGGACCGCTGGTTGCCGGTCAGCGCGGGACGCAACCTGCTGCTGGACCCGGTGTCCACGCCGGACCTGACGTCGGGTCCGACGCTCGCGGTCGCGGTGCTGGCGACGTGGGTCGTCGTGCTCGGGATCGTTGCGGGTGCGGCGTTCACCCGCCGGGAGGCGCCGTGAGCGCCGTGCTCGCCGCGGAGCTCACGAAGGTCCGCACCCTCCCGTCGGTGTGGGCGGTGGTGGGCGTCGCGCTCGTCGCCGACGTGGTGCTGGCGGTGCTCGCGCGCGACGACGCGCTGCGTCTGGCCGGAGCGGACGGCGGGATCCCGCTCGGCCAGGTCGGCAGTCTCATGCTCGCGCCGGTGTACGTCTTCGCAGCGCTCGGGGCGATCGCGGCGGGGACCGAGTACACCGGTGGACAGCTGCGCTCGAGCCTGCTCGCGACGCCGGACCGTCCCCGGTCGTTCCGCGCCCACCTCGCCGTGGCGGCGGGCGTGAGCGCAGCCGCCGCGCTCGTGGTCGTGACGCCGGCGTACCTCGTCCAGCACGCGGGTGCCCTTGGCGACGGCACACTCGGGCCGCGTGATGCCGTGACGGCGGTGCTCGCGCTGCTGAGCGTGTACACGCTGATGTCGGTGCTCGCGTTCGGGTTCGCGGTGCTCGCTCGTGGCGCGGTGGTGCCGCTGGTCGTGCTCGTCGTCGCGGCACTGCTCGTCGCACCGACCCTGCGCGGTGCGCTGCCCCAGGTGATCGCGCTCCTCCCGCAGGACGCGGCGTTGAGCGCCGTCGGGACGCCCGAGGGCCCCGACGCGTTGACGCGTGGGGCGGGTCTCGGGGTCCTGACGGCATGGGTCGCGGCGTGCGTCGCGGCGGCGTACGTGACGTTCGCACGACGTGATGCCTGACCTCGCAGGGCTGCACGGCCGTGGCTACTGCACCGCGCCGAGTCGGATGGCGACCGCGACGAGCGCGTCACGACCTGCTCCTCTCGGAAGGTCGAGCTTCGCGCTCACGTACCGGATGTGTGCGTCCACGGCGCGTGCGGTGAGCTGTCGCCGCCCGGAGCTCAGAACGCTCGCGATCTGCGACGACGTCGGCAAGGGGGCGCTGAGCGACCCCGCAAGGCGGGGGCGGCACAGCTCGCGCAGCACGCGGTGATACGTCGATCCCGGGTCGAGCAGCGGGCGCGCCGGCGCCTCTCGGCACACCGGCTGGTGCTTGAGGACCCGTCGGGGCTCGGGCCCGAAGATCGTGACCATGGAGCCGGATGGCGCGTTGGTCGGCCCGATCTGTGACAGCTCGAACGGGACGGGGACGCGTCGGCGGCCGGGTTCGACGAGGAAGTACTGGTACGAGTCGTCCATGTTGACGATCCGGATCGGCTGCTGGTCGGAGAGGTTGCTCACCGACCAGTAGCCGTGGCCGGCGGTGATCTCCGCCGTGAAAGCGGGTGTGTTGTCGTCCTCGATCCTCAGATTCAGGTCGCACGTGCTGCACCGGCAGACTCCCACGGACGCCGACTGCCCGGATCTCACCGTGAGCTGCCGTGCGGGCCGGCCCGCCTCGCATGGTGCCTGGATCGTGATCTGGTCTTCGTGCATGGCAAGAACGCCCCCCCTACTGTGACGCTCCGGTCGCGGGTCGCCAGCGACCGCCGCGCCTTCCATCATGCGAACTGGCTCGCATAGCAAAACACGCACCTCGGACATGAGGGACATGTTTGGCACCGCGGGAGGCCCTTGGTCGCGGTGGAGCCGTCAGGTGGCCGGGCGGACGAGTTCCACCCCCGGGCTCGCGAACGCGTGCTACGGCCAGACGCTGCGGGGCTCGGGTTCGACGGCGCGCGCCTCGGTGGCAGCGGTGGCTCGAGCACCGCGTCCGGCAGCGGCTCACCCTCGCCACTCGACAGACTGCTGTTCGGTCGCGCCTGGCCCTGGACCGGACCCATCACGGATGCCCGCGGCCGCGGCCATCAGGGAGACGAGGGTCGTGTGGTAGCTCTGCGCGAAGCGGCCGGCGGGCGTCGAGGCGGTGGACTGCCCGGGCCGCACCGGCCCAGGGACCATCCCCTCCAGGTCCTGGGCTCGGTGCAGTGAGGTCATGCCGGGAACGTCGATGCCCAGGCAGCGGCCCGCCAGCAGCAGCTCGGCCACGAGGTCGAGATTGCGTCTCAGCTCGAACACGCGCACCCAGACCGGCAGCCATGCGCGCACGTACTCGGCCATGTGGGTCGGCATCTCCTCGGGCCGTCGGCCGAAGCCGGTGACGTAGAAGACCGTGTGGGTGACGGAGTAGCCGGCGTCGTCGTCGACGACCCACGGTTCGGGCTGATGGCCGAGCCACGTGTCCCGCAGACACTCCCGCTCGTCCCACGGGCTCGGCAGGCCGACCACAGCGAGGCTTCGACCGAGCTCGATCCGCCGCCAGGGTGCAACTTCGAGCGCGACGACGGCGCGCAGGGGCATGAGGCGAGCCAGGCGTCGCTCGAGGGCCATGAGCCGCAACCCGTGCGTCGCGAACACCGAGTAGAGGGAGACGACCGGTGGCACCAGGGCGTGGTGCTCATCGACGACGCGCAGCAGCAGCTCGCCCTCCTGGGTCTCCTGCCAGCACCACTCCAGCCAGCCTGCGGAGTCGGAGCCGAGATCCGCGACATGTGCGGTGAGCGCCAGCTCACCGAGGGGCTTGAGGGCGTGCACGAAGCCGGGGCTCGCGACGTCAGGCAGGTGGAACCGGTCGAGGTTGTGGTCGACCCATCGGCGGGTACCCGCCAGCACGGCGTGCGCCGCGGTCACGCGGGCACGCCGCCGAGTGCGACATCAGCTGAGAGCGCCGCACGATCGAGCAGATGGTCGACGACGGCCAGGGACCACGCCACCGTCGGGTCGCAGCCCGCGTAGATGCGCTGGTACTCCAGCAGCGGCAGGATCAGGCCGGCATCGCGCTGGTCGACGAACGGCAGCCAGCGGAGCAGGCGCGCGCAGGTCCAGTGGTCCTGCTCGGCGGCCGCAAGCGTGGCCGCCCGAGCCACGTCGAGAGCACGAGCCTCGACGATCGAGGCCTCCACGGGTGCGAGGCGGGGAAGGGCGGCGGAGGCCCGCGCCGCCAGTGCGGCTCCGAGCTCCTCCCAGCCGAGGTCCGGCAGCGGCGCGGATGGTGGTCCGGCCTCGATCCGAGCATCGGCGAGATCGGCCCCGAGCAGTCGCGCGACGACCGCGTCGTCGGCCGCGGACCGATCCGGGGGCAGCGGCAGCTGCGGGACGAGCCGGACAGCCGCCACCACGGCGGTCCCCTGGACCGGCGTCAGGCCCACGCCGCAGAGGTGGAGGGTGGTGGCGAGCTCGGGGAGGCAGGCGCGCAGGGCAAGGAGACCTGTGGGCGACGTGTCCACCGGAAGATCCGCCGACTCGTCGTCCCGGTCGGGGTCCGTGGCGCGGAGCATGCGCACCAGGGCGTCGAGCAGCGTGTCCCTGTGCTCGGCGATCAGCACGCGGTCGTGGAGCTACTGCGCGTCGGTCACGACGAGGCTGGCGAGCTGCTCGCTCTCATCGGTGAGCCAGCTGACCCACTTCAGGTCGAACCGCACGATCGGCCCGTTCGGCCCGCTCGCGACACCACCCGGATTGAACACGACGCGAGAGTCTCGACGGGTGAGAAGTCCCGACAGCTCGTCCCAGTCCTTCGGGTCCAGCGCAGAGGAGACCACCTCCAACGTCAGTCTCGCTTCCTCGGCCTCCTCGGGCGCGTGCAGCGTCACGGCGAAGTCGGACTCACCTGTCGCCGGCGCCCGGCGACTCACAGCTCGGAGCATCGCGAACCCCCTCAGTCCCCACGTCCACGTAGCGGAACGCTGCGCGGTTCGCGTCTGGAGCAGATACCGCTGGCGTTTTCAGGGTAGGACCGTCGTCGGTCGTCCCACAATGGTGTTGTCGTCCAGAAGGCCGGACGCGGGGGCCCGCCGAGAGAATGCCCTTTTCACGGGCGCGGTGTTCCGCTGCGACGATGCCTTTTCACCCGATGCCCGCGCGGAGGGACGACGTGGAGGCCTGGCAGCCCACGGCAACCTATCGGCGACGGGTTCCCATCGAGGCGGCGACGTCTGCGCCGCATCGTCACGCGTCGCAGCCTGAGACCCGGACCTCAGCCGGGGTCGTCGAGAAACGCGAGGATCACCTCGGCGAGCCGCTCGGGCTGGTCCTCGGGGACGAGGGTCGAGGAGTCGGCGATCTCGACCAGACGTCCGGCTGGGTAGAGGGCCGCGAGCCGGGGCCCGTGCGCGCGAGGCATCAGCGGGTCGTCCTGCGCCCACACCACCAGGACGGGACCCGTGAAGTCGGCGAGCCGCTCGGACCAGGCCAGGAGCGTCGCGCGATCCGGTGCCGAGGACGCGAACGCCGCGAAGTCGCGCCGGATCGCCCGGGACCTCCTCGCGGGCGCGATCCAGTCGTCGAAGACCTCGTCCGGGATGCCGCGCAGGCTCATGGCGCCGTAGGCGCGACGGCTGCGCCGGAACCAACGGGTGCGCATCAGCTGCACGACCAGCCAGATCCCGCCCGGCACCCGGGCGGCCGCCGCCAGGGCCTTCGCCGGTTCGGGCGGGAAGTTGTCGAACGCCTCGCACGCCACCAGCACCATCCGTCCGACGCGTTGCGCGCGGCCCTCGGAGACCATGAACTGGCCACCGCCCCAGTCGTTGAGCACGAGCGTCACGTCCGTGAGGTCCAGCCGCTCGAGGAACTCACCGAGCAGCAGCGCCACGCCGCGGTGGGACAGGTCCGCGCCCGGGTGCATCGGCTGCCGGTGGCCGCCGAGCGGGAGGGTCGGCAGGATGCACCGGTACCCGGTGAGCAGCGGCACGACCTTGCGCCACTGCGTCTCGTTCATGGGGACGCCGTGCGCGAGGACGAGGACGGGACCGTCGCCGCCCGTGTCCTCGTAGTCAATGCGGCCGGCGCTCAGCTCGATGTGACGGCGCATGGCTCACGCTGACACGTCCCGGCGCAGGAAGTCGACGGTCGCGACGACACAGATCGCCACGGACATGCAGGAAGCCACCGCACTCGTGCACCGGCTCATCTGGCTTGTCCGAAGAGCGACGCCATGACCTGCGATCGGACAAGCAGGTGAGACGGCGTTCGTCTCAGCAAGTTGTCCGGATCTCATGTACTTGCTCCGTGGGATTTACATCAGCCTCGGCAGCCCGTACATGAATGCGACGGTGGCGAGAGTGGTCGAGAGCACCGGGTGCGCCGTGACGATCCAGAACGCTTCGGGCCACCGACGGCGGGCGTCCTTCAACCGGTTGATCGGCAGGTTGACCCGCACCGTAGGGACAGCGAGTGGTGCCCAGCGTGCGCGCATGGCTGTGTCGCTGGCGGTGCTCGTGTCCCGCACTCGGAGGAGCACGCCTCCCGTCGTACCTATGAGGAGGTGGTGGTCGACGGCGATGTCAGTGCCCCGGCTGCCCTGGTCGCGGAAGGGCACTGTCTGGACGAGCTCGATGCGGGAGATCCGCGATCGTTCGATGCGCCGCTGATGACCGGCCCGGCTCCTCCACTGGACAGCCTCGGACGTCACGACCGCTCGCTTCCAGCTGGTCCGCAGTGCTCGCGGGTAGCGGGTGCGAGCCGCGTCCGGCCGCACGCCGAGCAGGAAGTCCACAACGATGCGCCGGGCCCCGGGACGAGAAGGTCGCGACGATGTGCCTGCGGGGTCGAGTCGGGCCACTTCCACGCATCGGCCTCGACAGGCGCCAACTTCATCGTTCCGCGACGCTCGGCCGAAGGCCTGAGCTGCGCGGTCGCGACGTCGTCTGGAGGAACTCAGCGGAGTTGTCCCGAGTCCTCAACAGTTCGATCCCCGTGCCCCCGACCGTACGCCGTGCGTCGGCGTCCACCTGTCATCAAGCGGTGGGTCGGGTACGCCCGGCATGCTGCTGGAGCCACCAGTCGATGGAGACGCTCCTCGCCTCCAGTCGACCGAGCCGGTCGACGGCGTGATCGATCACCTCTTGGGGGAGCCGGACGGCGTGATCGTGAACGTCATGCTCGAGCCCTTCCGGCCAGATGTAGGTGCCGTCCGTGTACTCGACGGCTCCGTTCTCGACGCCACAGATGCGGCACGGCGACTTGCCCATCTGCGGCCGCAGCATTGTGCCGGTCGTCAGGTAGAACCACAGCTGGTGCCGCTCGTCGTGGTCCCAGTTCTCGTCGACCAGGTCGTGGGGGTCGGGATGCTCGGGATGCCGCTCGTTGCGCCAGTAGCCGTCACGGCAGGGCGAGGGTCATACCGCCGACGAGGACGTAGCCCGCCACGCACGCGAGGATCACGCACAGCGCGCGCCAGCCCTCGCGGCCGGTCTGGCAGAGCCGGCATCCCAGGGCGAACGACAGCCCGAGCAGCACGAAGCCGACGACGTCGTCCTCGCGGGCGCTCTCGAACACACCGCCGGCGGAACGCCACACCACGGCCGTCAGTGCTGCGCCGATCCCGACGATGCCCCCCACAGCGAGCAGCAGGCGCGCGTGGGCGGGGGGTGCGGACCCGTCGGCGAGGCCGCCACGTGCCACGGCCCGGCCGTCGGGAGCCACCACTACGAACGTCACGGCGGTGAGCGCCAGCCAGACTCCCGCGGTGATCAGCCCGTCGGCCGCAGCGTGCCCTTGGAGATGGCCTGAGACCGGAACGGCCAGTCCGACCGCGGCGAGCGAGCCGGCGATCCAGGCCGCCATGCCCGACCGGTGCGCGGGGCGAGTGACGAGCACGACGGACGCCGCGGCGATCGCCACCATCAGGACTGCGGAGGCGCTGTCGGCGAGCCGGTGCAGCTCGGCCGTGCGGTCCCAGCCGTGGTCGGCGGTGTCCTGGAAGGCGACCCACGGTGTCAGGATCGAACGCCAGGTACCGAAGAGGACGAGCAAGGTCAGCGCCCAGAGCATCAGGAGGGCGCGGTAGAGGATCTCGCGGCCGGGTCCGCGACGCTTGTGCGTCTTGGCAGCCGTCGGTGCGGTCGAGGTCACGGGAGTGCCTTCCTCCGGAGGTGCTGAACGGCCTCAGGCTGTCGCGCCCCTGCGCAGGGCAAGAAGGTGCACAGCGCCCGGCTATGCGGGCGGATCTGCCCGTGCAAGCGGGCGCGGTGGCCCTATCCCACCGGTCCGGGCGGGTTCCATACTGGGCAGGTGAGCGCCGAGCGGATCGCTTCCGGTTGCCTCTCCGTCGTCGCGGTGATCTGCGCAGCCGTCGCCGGCTTCGCCGAGGCGTCCGCTGAGGTCGCGTCCAGCACGCCCGCCCTCGAAGCGGTCCCGGTGGTCCTCCTCGCCGTCTCCGCCCTGAGCTGGGCGCTGGTCGGTGCCGTGATCGCCTGGCACCGACCCCGCAACGTGCTGGGCTGGATGCTGCTCACCACGGGCGTGATCACGCAGGCAGGCGTGGCGCACGACGCGCTCGGGCGCGCGGGGACCGACCTCGACGAGGTCACCGGCGTCGCGTTGTCCTTCGCCGCCGGGCTCATGCTGTACCTCACGATCGGCCTGCTCGCGCTGCTGTACCCGTCGGGCCGGATCCGAGGGCGGTCCGGCCTGGTCGCCGGCGGCATCGTCGTGGCCGGTGCGGTCGCGCAGCAGGCCCAGTGGCTGTGGGCGCAGTACCACCCCAGGTCGACGTGGGCGTTCGGTGACGCCTCCGACGTCGCCCCGGCATGGGTCCTGCTGCTGCCGGCGGGCATCTACTTCGGCGGAGTCGTTCTCGGCTGGGTGCTGTGCGTGGTCCGGCTGACTCGCGCTGCGTACCCCGAGCGCCAACAGCTGGCCTGGTTGCTCCTGTCGGTGGCGTTTCTTCTCGCCACGATGTTCCTGGGTGAGTCGACCGTCGCGCTCTGGCTCCAGTCGATCGCCGTTCCGCTCCTGCCCGCCGCGATCGCGGTCGGGGTGCTGCGGTACCGCTTGCTGGGCATCGAGACCGCACTCCCGCGGACCGTCACGTACGTCGTCCTGACGGTCTTCGCAACCGCGGTCTACCTGGCGGCGACGGCGTGGGCCGGCGCACAGCTGACAGGCGCCGTGGTTCCCGCGGTGATCGCGACGGCCGTCCTGTCCGTCGGGCTCCTGCCGCTCCGCGAGAGGGTCGAGCGGATCGTCGGCCGATTCCTGTACGGGACCCGCACCGACCCGGCGGGTGCCGTGGCCGACCTCGGCAGGACCGTGGCCGATGCCGACGCGTCCCGGCTGCTGGAAGAGTCCCTCGGCCGGGTCGCGGCCACTTTTCGGGCGCGTGGAGCGGTGCTGTTCGGGCCCGACTCGACAGAGCGCGCTCGCGTCGGCGCCGTCGAGCCGGTGAGCATGCGTGCCCCGCTCGTTGTCGCCGGATCGCACGTCGGCGAGATCGGCCTCGTCCCGCGCAGGCCCGGCGAGCCTTTCTCCCGGCGGGATGCCGATCTGTTCGGGGCCGTCGCCCCACAGCTCGCGCTCCTGTCACAGGCGGTCGGGCTCGCCGACCTGCTCCAGACGCAACGGGACGCCGTGCTGGCGGCGACGGCCGGGGAGCGGGACCGGATCCGACGCGATCTGCACGACGAGCTCGGACCGTCGCTGACCGGCATCGGCCTCGGCCTGCGCGGGGCCGCGGACGCACTCGATGCGGAGCAGGTCGAGCGAGCGCGTGACATCACGGCGGTGCTCGCGCACGAGGTCGAACGCGCGGTGCTCGAGGTGCGCCGAGTGCTCGACGACCTGCGGCCCGCCGACCTCGTCGTGGGAGACCTCGAGGCGGCGTTGCGACGACGTGCACGGACGGCACCCTCGACCGTCCCCGTGCACGTCTCCGTCTGCGCCCTGCCGCCCCTGAGCGCTGACGTCGAGGACGCCGTGTACCGGGTGGTGTCCGAGGCGATGACGAACGCGTTGCGTCATGCGGATGCGGACGGCATCGCGGTGGACGTGGGCGTGCAGGCCGACGAGGTGGTCGCCAAGGTCGTCGACGACGGCCGGCGAGGAGTAGCTCCGGCCGAGACCGGGATCGGGGTTGCGTCGATGCGCGAGCGGGCTCGCGCAGTCGGGGGGCACATCGACATCGACACGGACGGTGCGGGTACCACCGTGACGCTGCGGATCCCGGTCGGAAGTCGCGCGTGACGCCGGCACCGGGCGAGGTGGTGCGGGTGGTGATCGCCGACGACCACCCGATGTTCCGGTACGGGCTGAGCGCGGCGCTCGACGACGTCGAGCGCGTCGTCATCGTCGGCGAGGCCACCGACGGCGACCACCTGCTCCGCCTGGTCCGCGCGCACGATCCGGACGTCGTGCTCACCGACCTGGCGATGCCCACCCTCGACGGGGTCACCGCTGTGGACCGACTCGTGGCCGCGGGCGACCGCCCCGCCTGCATCGTGCTGACGATGAGCGAGCAGGACGACTCCGTTCTCGGGGCCCTGCGCGCAGGAGCGCGGGGCTACCTGCTCAAGGGTGCCGACCGCGACGAGATCGTTCGAGCGATCGAGACGGTCGCCGCCGGAGGAACCGTTTTCGGCGACAGGGTCGGGCGTCGTGTCACCGAGCTCGCGGCACGACGCGACCAGCAGGCGCCGCGCCCGTTCCCCGAGCTGACGACCCGTGAGACGGAGATCCTCGGACTGGTCGCGACCGGTCTGGACAACCGCAGCATCGGCGAGAGCCTGCACCTCGCGGAGAAGACCGTCCGCAACAACGTCGCCAGCATCCTCACCAAGCTGCACCTGCGAGACCGGGCCGCGGCCGTGGCGACGGCCCGCGATCACGGCCTGGGCGCGTGATCGCGACTCGAACCGGCAGCGTGTGCAGGAGCGATGCGAGCCCGACGGAGGGTTCCGTATCGCCGACACCGCCCCCACGCCTTGGCCGCCTCGCCGAGAGCCCGACCGAGTACCTTCGAGCTCGCCCTGAGCGCTCTGGGGATGCAGGTCGACGAGGTCCTGCACGTGGGGGACTCGGCGTCTGCCGACGGCGGCGCCGGTGCGCTCGGGATCGACACGGCGTGGATCAACCGCGAGGGCCGGCAAGCGCCAACCGGCTGCAAACCGGCTTTCACGGCGAGTTCCCTCCACGGCCTGTGGTCGCAGCTGCGCCTCTCGTAGGCGACGTGCGCCCGCATCGGTGTCGACCAGAACAGACCCGGGTGGTTCGATGATCGGACCATGCCCGCGGATCGCGATGTGCCACCTACGCGCCATCAGCTCTGGCTCGTCCGGCACACGGTGGCCTACCGTGCCGCCGTCACAGCAGTCGCCGTCGCCGGCGTCATCGCGGCCATCTGGATGACGATCGGTGATGGGCTCGGCTACTGGTGGTTGATCGCGCTCAGCCTCGTGCTCAACGCCTGGGTGGGTTGGCGCAACACGGGTGAGCTCGGGCGGTTCATCGCCCAGTACGACCGCACCCACCCTCCCGCCGTTGGGAACGGCGTCCCGACCCAGGACTGACGTCAGGAGAGATCGGGGACATGGGAGTCCTCGCGGCGCCGTCGCGGCGGCTTCAGAGCCCTCCTGGCCGCCGTGCTCACCTTCGCGCCCGTCGGAGTCGTCGCGTGGTCGTCGGTCAGTAGGGTCAGCACCTGCTCGACGCGTGCGTCCTCGATCGTCCCGAGCGCCCTGGCCTGACCGAGAGCTCTCGCCGCCCAGAAGCGGATCTCCGGGTCCTCGCACGCGGTGGCGTCGAGGAGTCGGTCGTGGGTGTCCGGGCCGCACCTCGCCAGCGCCTCAGCGAGGTAGTGGAGGCGACGGTGGCGGCGGGCGTGGAGGGCCGAGAACAGCCCCTCGACCGCCTCGGCGGTCCGGAGCTCGGTCAGCGCCTCGGCGGCTGTCTGCCGGACGTACTCCTCCGGGTCGTCCAGGCACGCGACCAGGGTGTGGACCGCGGTCGTGGCGCCGATCTCACCGAGGGCGCGGCAGACGTCACCGCGAAGCCACCCGAGCGGGTGGTCGAGGAGGGGGATCAGCAGCGGCTCGGCCGCTCGGATGCCCAACCGTCCGCAGGCCACCGCCGCCCAGTACTCGCTGCCGTGGTCCCGGTCGGTCAGAGCCGCCAGCAAGGGCCCGGACAGTTCCTCGTCACCGAACTCCCCCACGCAGGTGACCGCCCACCCGAGGATCTCGGCGTCGAAGTCGCGGTAGTGCGTCACCATCTCCCGCAGCATCTCGCGTGCCTCGTCGTCGCCGTAGCCGACGAGTGTGATGAGCGCGCGGACGGCCTCGACGCGCACCTCCCGGTCCGGGTCGGTCAGCCGGGAGCGGGGGACGATGAGCACCGCGGGAGGCTATCCGTGGTTGGTGGAGGCGCAAAGATGATTCGACGTCGACGAGGCCGCACGGTGTCAGCGGAGCCGTCGGGGGATCCGCCGCGTACGCGGCGGGCGAGGGCACGCCGAGCTCGTCGAGATCGTCCGCCGGGCCTCGCCGCCGATCAGGTACGCCCCGGAGGGACGAGGCTCGAACGGCCCGGGTGCGTCGGCCACGGGGACCTCGTCGTCGGACCCACCGGTCGCGTGGTCCGGCACCGGCTCCTCAGTATCAGCGAGCCACGACGCGGACAGGGGTGTCATGTCACGAGCGCGCGGCACTCCTCCCGGTCCCGGGGGAGGCCGCAGTCCTCGAGGACCCGGCGCGCCTCGTCGTCCCCGGACGACCAGACACGGTCGGTCTCGACGAGGGCCTCGAGCAGGGCCCGCTGGGAGTCGCTCAGGGGGTGGTCCGGGCCGTGCGGCTCCGGGAAGGCGAAGCGGGTCACGGCGCCCCAGCCGTCCACCACGACGTAGGAGTTGTTCCTGACGAAGTCGCACGCCGCCGGGGCGATCTCCTCGGAGCTCGGGCGGAACCGGAGCGCCGCGAGCACGAGCCGGGCGGTGGGGAGGCGCTCGACCGGTGGGCCGCCCAGCAGGTCGAGGATCACCTGCCGGGCTTGCGGGTCGTCCTGGTGGACGAGCGCGGCCCGAGCCCGGGCGACGGGGTCCGGGTCGTCGAGGAGGTCACGCACGTCCGCACCGAGATCCGCGAGGATGTCGACGAACTCCTGCCGGGGCTCGGTGCTGCGGTCCATCGCCGTGCGGACGAGGGCGGCGGCCTCCTCGCGCCGGTCCGCGAGGGGCGGCAGGAGGGCGATCGCCCCGAGCAGCCTCGCGTACAGGTAGGCGTCGTCGGGTAAGGAGGTCTCCACCAGCGTCCTGACCGCCGGGTACCCCTCCACCAGGGCGTCGACCACGAGCGGGAGCATCCGCGCCTGGGAGCCCTGCTGGATCCAGTCGTCCATGCACCACGCGGTGCTCTCGAGGAACCCCACGATCCCCTCGACGGTGTCCGGGTGCGCCCGTCCCTCCGCCAGCAGCGTCGTCACCACCCGGATGGCCGGCGGGCCGGCGCTGAGCACCGCCCCCTGGTGGAGGATCGAGCTCCAGAGATGCCCCACGGCCGCCTCGCGGGCGGCCTCGCTGGGACTGTGCTCGAGGGCGTGGAGGTGGCCCGGGGTGTCGGTCGCCGGACCGTGCGAGTGCTCCAGGACCGACCAGTCGACGTGCTGCATGACCGGGCAACCTAGCAGCGGCGGCGCCCGGCATGGGCGGGTACCGGGGCGCAGATCGCCCGGGACTCGGTGACGCGCAGGCTCAGCCCACCTTGAGCAGCTGCCACTGCTGGTTGGTGCCGTTCCAGTCGGAGTACTGGACGATGTTCCCACCGTCGCTGGTGGCGGCGCCCTGCACCTCGACGGCCTTGCCGCTGTTCCGGTTGATCAGCTGGACGTACCCGTCGATCGTCTGGATGCTGAACTGCTGGTTGTTGCCGCCGTGGGGGCCGTACTGCTGGATCGCCGCGCCGTCGGCGGTCGAGTTCCCGCTGACGTCGAGGACCTTGCCCGACAGCCGCGACTTCAGCTGGTAGTAGCCGTTGCCCGTGCTGACGAACTGCCACTGCTGCTGGTTGCCGCCGTTGCGGGACCACTGGGTGATGCGCGCGCCGTCCGCGGTGGACAGGTTGTACACGTCGATGGCCTTGCCGCTGTTGCGGTTGACGAGCGTGTACCAGGCCGAGGTGTCCACCGGGCCGGGGTTGGAGGTCGGGCTGGGCGTCGGGGTAGGGGTCGGCGTGGGAGTGGGAGTGGGGGTCGTGCCCCCGGACGGGTTGCCGATGCTCCCCGGCACGGCGCGCAGTGCGGCGTACCAGACGGCCGCCATCTTGTCGTAGCCGCTCGCGTTGGGGTGCACGCCGTCGGGCAGGTCGGAGAGGCTGACCGCCCGGTACATGTCGACGAGGTGCACGCGCTTGCCGGCCGCGGCCCTGCTCGACACGATGCCGGGGATGGCGGAGTTGTAGGCCCGCACCTGCGAGTCCGCGTACGAGACCGGGATGAGGGTCGCGACGAAGACGTCGGTCTGCGGCGACGTGCTGGTGATCTTGTCGATGACCCCCGCGAGCCGGTTCGGTGCGTTCGCCAGGTCGCGGTTCTGGCTGATGTCGTTGGTGCCGATGTGCAGCAGCACGCTGCGCGGCTGGTACGTGCGCACCCAGTTGACGACGTTGGCGTCGATCTGGTCGATCCTCCAGCCGGAGTGCCCCTCGTGGTCGTGGTCCCACAGGCTCGACGGCCCGTTGAAGCCCGACCCGACGAAGTCCGTGGTGTAGCCGCCCTGGGCGAGGCGCTGCCAGAGGCCGACGCGGTAGCCGCCGCCTCCGGACATGCCGATGCCCTCCGTGATCGAGTCGCCCAGGGGCATCACGCGGGTGCCCCCGTTGCTCTCGGCGGAGGCAGGCGCGGACTGGGTCGCGACCCCTCCGGCCAGTGCGACGCAGAGCGTGACGGCGAGCAGCAGCGGTCGGGCCATTCGGTGCATGTCGTCTGCCTCCTGGAGCTGGCCGCGCGGCGCGACTCCACGTCGTTGTGAACGTTCACGCGACTCGTTCGGCCAACTCTGGCACGGGGTCGTGGGGCGTGCGATCGACACAAACGATGAGGTGCGGGGTGGGGCGGCACTGTGGACGCGCGGGGTCCGTCACATGTCGGAGCGGAAGCAGAGGAGGTGCCATGACGCCTCGGCAAGGGCGTCGATGTTGTCGCCACGAAGCAACCCGCCATCGACGCGCGAGCTCGGGAAGGGCACGGAGAGCACCGCGAGGATGAGATCGCGCACGTCACCGACCGAGCGGGCGTCGGCGAGCCGACCCGCGAGCATGAGCGCTTCCTTGTCCCAGTAGGAGTCGTCGTAGTTGCTCTCGGTCAACCACGGCTCCAGCGGGTCGTACCTGACGAACAGCTTGGCGAGCTGTTCGGCCAGGCCGTCCGACGCGTCGGGTGTGCTCATCGGGTCAGCCTGTCGCCTGCGACGCGAACGAGGCTATGAGACGTGCGACACCCCTCGGTCCTGACGGTCCACGCGTCGCACTCCGCGCGGCCCGGCGGTCCGCCCCCTTGTCCAGGCTCCCGAGCGCTATCAGGCACGGACGCGCGGCGCGCCACCGACGTCCTGACGCCCTGACGCGTCACCCGGGCAGCGGGCCCCCGCAGTGGTGCTCCGCACCTAGGCTCCCGCCATGACGACCGCGCGCGCGTACCTGACGGGCTTCGGTCGCTACCTGCCCGGTCCTCCGGTGGACAACGACGGCATGGCGGCTCGGCTCGGTGGAGACGATGCCGTCACCGCACGCATCCGCGGCAGCATCCTGGCGTCCAACGGCATCAGGCAGCGGCACTACGCCCTGGACGAGCAGGGCGAACCCACCGAGCTCAACGAGGAGCTCGCGGTCAAGGCGCTCGACGCGGCGCTCGATGATCGCGGCATCCAGGCATCAGACCTGAGGATGCTGGCGACCGCGACGACCATGGGCGACGTGCTCGTGCCCGGCTTCGCCAACATGGTGCACGGTCGGCTCGGCGGCGGACCGATGCAGCTGCTGTCCGCGTCGGGCGTCTGCGCCTCGAGCATGGCAGCGCTGGATGCAGTGGTCAGCAAGGTCCGGCTCGGCGACCACCCGCGCGGGGCGGTCGTGGCCTCCGAGCTGCCGAGCCGCAGCCTGCGGCAGCGTCGGTACGAGGGGGTCCGCGCCGGCATGGACGCGCACTTCCTGCGGTGGATGCTCTCCGACGGGGCGGGGGCCGTCGTCGTCGAGTTCCAGCCGCACCCCACGAGGCTCTCGTTCCGGGTCGACTGGATCCGTCAGGTGTCGCTCGCTCACGACCACGCCGTGTGCATGCGCGCCGGCATGAGCGGTGACGAGACCCACGTCGGCGGCACCTGGCAGGACGTCGCCCTCGCGGACGCGCAGGCCGCAGGGATGTTCGTCCTGCGGCAGGACGTCGGCATGCTCGACGACCTCGCGCAGGCCGGGATCGCGCAGTTCGAGGAGCTCGTGGACATCGGGCTGGTCGACGTCCGCCACCTCGACCACGTCATCTGCCACTACAGCACCAACGTCTTCCGGGACGTCGCGTTCGACGCGCTGCGTCGTCGCATCCCCTCCCTCGACACCGACCGGTGGTTCTCCAACCTCGAGACCCGCGGCAACACCGGGTCGGCCAGCATCTTCATCGCACTGGAGGAGGCGGTGCGCACGGGTCGGTTCCAGCCGGGGGAGACCGTCCTGCTCGCCGTGCCGGAGTCCGGCCGCTTCTCGTTCGCCTTCGCCCAGCTCACCGTCGTCGCCCCGACCCGCCCGCAAGGAGCATCGTCATGACCAGTGCCACCTCGACCGTCCCCTCGACGGCCGACGGGACCGACCCCGCGGGCGCCTCGCTCCTCGAGCGCCTCGGCGACGTCTGGCTCGAGCTCGAGGACCACCTGGCCAAGGTGCCCGTGCTGCAGCGCCTCGACGACGGCACCGTCACGCTCGAGGACTACATGCGGCTGCTGTTCAACCTGCGCCAGCAGGTCATCGACGGCTCGCTGTGGATCGCGCGTGCGGCCTCGAACTTCGACATCGACCACTTCGAGCTGCGCGCGGCGGCGATCAAGCACGCCGAGGAGGAGCACCGGGACCACTTCCTGCTCGAGGCCGACTACGTCGCGCTCGGTGGGTCGCGCCAGGAGCTGCGTGCCGGTCGCAAGAACGTCGGCTCGGAGGCCCTCTCGGGCTACCTCTTCACCTATGCGAGCAAGCCGAACCCTGCGGGTCTGTTCGGGGCGATGTTCGTCATCGAGGGCCTGGGCGCTCGCCGCGCGGCGCAGTGGGCGGCCCGGTTCCAGGAGGTGCTCGGCCTCGCCGACAACCAGGTCCACTTCATGACGTACCACCAGGAGGCGGACGGCGCGCACACCGGTGACATGGAGGCGATCCTGACGTCCGGCCTCATCGACGACGCGACCGCCGACGAGATCGTGCGGTGCGCGCAGGTCGTCGCCCGGCTCTACGCGCTGCAGCTCGAAGAGCTGGATCGCTGACGTGGCGGAGTTCGTCCGCTCCGACCCGAGCATGTGGGAGGCGATCTTCGCCGACCCCTCGGTCCCGCTCGACCGGTCGGTGGTCCGGCAGATCATCGACGACCAGCGACGTCCGTCCCGGCGCTGGCTCTACCCGATCGCGATGGTGCTCTCGCGGGTGCTCGTCACGATCATCCGCGTGCTGAAGCGCGTCCTGCCCTTCCGGTGGATGCCGCTGGGGACGATGGACTTCCTCTGCGTCTGGTTCCTGCGGCGGTGCGTGTCACCCGACGCCGTGGACCTGCTGCTGCGCCACTTCGTCATCGAGACGAACCTGGTGAACTTCATCATCCGCAACACCCCGGTGGGCATCGAGCCCGTCACGCTGCGTCCCGAGTCGTTGTCCGAGCTGGGCGACCAGGCCGTCGTCGAGCACGACGTCAACGTGTACGACGTGCTCATCGCGCTGGACGTCGTGCCGCTCGTCGCCCGTGACCCGCTCGACTTCCGTCAGCTCGACATCCCGCCGCTCGACGCCGAGCGGCACCGCCGGCGACTGGTCCGCCTCGACATCCAGACGGCGCTGTGCTTCATGAACATCCCGTTCTCGCTGGCGCTCAGCTCGGAGGAGTACCGCCGAGCGGTGCACTCGATGCGATTCGACGACTCCTTCCTCGAGATCCTCGCCGTCATCACCGGCGACGACGCCTTCCGGCACTGGAAGCTCGCCGGCATGAGCCTGTGGATGGACTCGAACGTCGACGTGCCGCGCATGGTGTACCGCCACGCGCTCGTCTGCGAGTACGCGCACGCGCAGCTGGTGAAGCTCGCCGGCGGCCAGTACCCCCGGGACACGGCGGTGGAGTTCGACTGATCCAGCGGAGCTCCCGTGAGGACTCGTCGGATCTCGCCGACGCACTGCGCCACGACGGTCTCGACCTCGAACCCGCGCTGGAGCCGCCCGGGGCCGCCGACCATCCGCTACGGTGACGCTGCCCCATCCGGCACGCACCGGCCACGCCACGTCACGGCGTCCCACATGAATCACGATCCGCGGCGCCTCCCGATCGGAGCGCCCTCCGCGCGTTGAGCGCGCCCCAGCGCCGTCCGCGGCGCCCCCGCCGCCCCAGCGCGGTCAAGGAGTACCTCGACGCCTGGACCAAGCTGGTCCACCTCGCCGAGAGCGCCGCGCCGACCGCGCCGTTCGAGTGCGAGTGCCCCGCCTGCGGCGGGTACTTCGGGCTCGAGGCGCGCGACCGCCTGGAGGCGGTGATCCGCCGGGGCGGACGACGGGGCCGGCGCGTCTCGGCCGCCGTCCGCCCGCTCGACGCACGCTTCGAGGCGGCGACCGTCCCGACGTGGTCGCTCAGCCCCGGTGACGGGTGGTGGCACGGCCGCTCGTGGGACGACTAGCGCGCAGCAGGGCCCGGTTCGCTCACCGAGCCCGGACGTGCCAGCCCGCGACATCGCACCGGCCGCCATCGTTGTCGCCGGCGGCGAGGACAGTCCCATCCGCTCGTAGGCCGATGGTGTGCGTCGACCCGGCCGCGACGGCCACCACGTCACGCCAGGAGGCGGTGTCGCACTGCCCGTGGCTGTTGTCCCCGGCGGCCACGACCCGTCCTCGGGTGTCGACCCCTGCGGTGTGGTGGCTGCCCGCCGACACCGCGACCACGTCGCGCCAGTCCATCACCTCCGCGGCGCCGGCACTGCGGTCGCCGGCGGCGTGCACCCGGCCCGTCCCGGTGACGGCGACGGTGTGCAGGTAGCCGGCCGAGACCGAGGTGATGCCGCGCCATCCGCTGACCTCGCACTGTCCTCTGCGGTTGTTCCCCACGGCAGTGACCGTGCCATCTGCCCGCAGGCCCACGGAATGCCAGTCTCCCGCCGCGGCGGCGACGATCTCCTCCCACTCATCGACCTGGCACGCGCCTTCGCGCGCGCGACCCGCGGCGAGCACGGTGCCACTCGCACGGACGCCCAGCGTGCGCCGCCAGCCGGCGGCGACGAACACCACGTCCGCCCAGCCGGCGACGTCACACTGGCCGTCCTTGTCCCAACCGACCGCGACAACCGTCCCGTCGGTACGCAGGCCCACAGTGTGCGAGCGTCCCGTGTTCGGTGCCGTGTGCACGTTGCCGACCGCGACCGACACGATGTCGGACCACGCACCGACGGAGCACTCCAGCGATCCGGGGGCGCCCGCGGCAACGACGGATCCGTCCACGCGCACGCCCACGGAGTGCCGTCGCCCGGCGGCGATCACCGGACGTCGCGCGTCCCTCACCGAGCACCCGTGCCGGCATCGTGGTGGGGAGGGGCACTGGAGTGCCCGACGACCGGGGGATTCAGCGGGTCCGGCGTCGTGTCGAGCATCGCGTCAGCCTCTCCGGCCTGGAACGGGCATCGGCTGACCGACTCGCGGGTCCTGACCGGGACGGCGAGCGGCTGCGGCACCTGCCCATCGTTCCAGGAGTCGACCTCGAGGACTCGCGAAGCGGGTGACGCTGCGCCCGCCCACGCGGCCGAGGCGCCGCGGCGCCGAGGAGACGGTATGACTGGGCCGAGGGCGGGGCCTCGCTCTCGTGCGGCCCATGTACCGCGGCCTCCTCCTCGACATGTACGGCACCCTCGTGTGCGAGGACGACGAGGTGTTGGCGCCGATCTGCGCCCACGTCGCAGGGCTCGCCGGTGTCGAGCCCGGCGTCGTCGCGAAGGAGTGGGGGCGTCGGTTCGGCGAGGCCTGCCGCGCAGCCCACGGGGACGCGTTCCGTCTGCAGCGGGCCCTCAGCCACGAGACGCTCGCGGAGACGATGCAGCACTTCGACGTGCGCGGCGACGCGGAGGACCTCTGTCGTCCCCAGTTCGAGTTCTGGCGTCGTCCTGCCGTCTTCGCCGACAGCCTGCCGTTCCTGCAGCAGGTCGGGGTACCCGTGTGCGTGGTCTCCAACATCGACCGGGACGACGTGCAGGCGGTGCTGGACCTGCACCACCTGCCGGTGGACGCCGTCGTCACGAGCGAGGACGCCCGCGCCTACAAGCCTCGCCCAGAACCGTTCGAGCTCGCCCTGGACGCCCTGGGCCTGCGACCCGACGAGGTCCTGCACGTCGGGGACTCGCCGTCCGCCGACATCGGTGGTGCCCGGGTGCTCGGGATGGCTACGGCATGGATCAACCGCAAGGGCCGGCGTGCCCCGGCGGGCTGCGAACCCGACCTTCACGGCGGGCTCCCTCCACGAGCTGTCCGAACAGCTGCGCCTCGGCATGCGGCGCAGCTGATCGACACGAGGAGGCGAGCGCGCAGAGGGGGTCGCAGGACCCGTCCAGATCCTCAGTGGCGCGCGGACACGTCAGGGCCGGTAGTGAAGCGCTGAAGGTACTGTCGACTCAGCCTGCCGTGCTGATGACCAGGCCCTCGACAGTCATCTCGACGATGCAGGCCGCGAGGTCGGGCACGACCACGTGCGCCGCGCTCAGGTCGCTGACCGGGTGGGTGGTGGCCACCCCGAGCACGTGCGCGCCTGCTGCACGTCCCGCCTCCAGGCCGGCTGGTGCGTCTTCCACGACGAGGCACCGGCGAGGGTTGAAGCCGAGCCGGCGGGCCGCGTCCAGGTATCCCTGCGGGTCAGGCTTGCCCAGCCGGACATCCTCTGCCGCGACCAGCACGTCGGGCACCGGCAGCCCGGCGGCGGCCAGCCGCGCACGCATCAGCAGCTGCGACCCCGACGTCACCGCGGCCCACCGATCGGAAGGGAGGCGCGACAAGACGTCTCGCGTGGCGGGGAGCGCGATCACCTCATCGAGGTCCGCCATCTCCAGCCGCTCGAGCTCAGCGACCGCCGCGGCGCACTGGTCGCTGGGCAGGAACTCGGCCACCGTGTCCTCCGAGCGGCGCCCGTGACAGACCGCGAGGACCTTCGAGGCGTCGATCCCGCGGCCCGCGGACCATGCCCGCCACGAGCGCCCGACCGCCGCGGTCGAGTCGACCAACGTCCCGTCGATGTCGAACAGGATCGCGTCCACCTCGAAGCGCATGCGTCGCAACCTACGGGCTTTGCCCGCAGGCGTTCGAGTCGCGTGTCGCAGTAACTCGTCGGAGTTGTCCGGACACCGACGCTGTGACCTGTGGCCGGACAGGTAGGTGAGACGGGTGGCGTCTCACCTACCTGTCCGAATCCTCAGCGAGAGTCCGGGAAGCTCGGACCGGGTGTCGACGGCCATCGCGGCCATGAGCTGCTTGCTGGGGCGTTGCGCGTTCCCACCCGGAGGCGAACAGGCTGCGGTCCGGATGTCTGGCTGCATTCAGTAGGGTCCAGGCTGTGCTTGTGCCCTACGACCCGTCATGGCCTGACCGGTTCAGGGCCGCGGCTGAATCCCTCAAGCAGGTAGGCAACCCGCAGTGGACCGTCGAGCACATCGGGTCCACCGCCATCCCGGGGCTGTCATCCAAGCCGATCATCGACCTTGCTGTTCGCATCGAGGACGCTCGCGACTTCCAGCGACACCGGCCAGCGCTGGAGGGCGATGGCTGGCGAACTGGCAGCAGCGTACGAACGCACGACGTGATGCTCCGCGAGCGGGATGGCACCCGGACTCACATCGCTCACTTCTTCGCCTCGGCGGTATGGAATGAGGTGAATCAGCGTCTCTTCCGCGACTGGCTGCTGGCGCATCCCACGGATGCTCTCCGCTACCAAGAGGTGAAGCGCCTGGCCGTCGAGGATGCGTCCGCCGGGCTCGGTGCGTACAACGCTGCGAAGACGAGAATCGTGCAGGAGCTGGTCGATCGCGCTCGGGCCGAGCGGGGTATGCCCGCGGTGTCGGTCTCCGACAAGTAGTCCGCGCGCGTCCACTCATGCCGTGCTCCGGGTGGGCCGCGGTGATGACCGTCCGCTCCCTCCGCCAGACCTACCGCAGGGCGCGCAGGTCGTCGAGGTCGCCGTCGAAGACGTTCATGTCGATGAACGACTCCTCGCCGTCGTACCCGTCGAGGCGGTCCCGGTTCGAGTACTGCCAGAAGGTCCACGCCCGGTCGTCCGACAGGGTGGGCGGCACGGCGACGGACCGGATCCAGATGGGCGTGCCCGGGAAGTGACCGGCGACGTACCGGTCGTACGCGCTGGAGGTCGCGTAGACGACCGGCTCGATGCCGTGGTCACGCAGGGTCTCGATGAGCGCGGTCAGCTCCGGGCGGACCTGCGACGCGTCCGGGGGGTGGGCGTGGAACGTCCCGTAGTACTCGACGTCGATCGCGACGGGCAGCAGGTCCTCGTCGTCCGGCACCGTCGCGAGCACGTGCTCCGCCTGCGCCCTGCCGCTGCTCTCGAAGCTGAAGAAGTGGTACGCACCGACCAGCAGCCCGGCCTCCCGCGCCCCGCGCAGGTTCGCCTCGAACTCCCGGTCGACGAACGACGAGCCCTCGGTGGCCTTCACGTACGCGAAGTCGACGTCCTGCCGGGCGATCGTCGGCCAGTCGACGGTTCCCTGCCACGCCGAGACGTCGACCCCCCGCACGTCGTAGCGCGCCGCGAACAGACGGTTCGGCCACACCAGGCCGCGTTCGACGAGCGCGGCCCCGAGCGCGAGGACGACGATCGTCCCCGTCAGGACGATCAGCAGGACACGGGTGCGACGGCGGCTCGGCACCGCGCCAGTCTGGCGTCGTCGCGCGTCCTGCGCGCGCAGCGTCCACCTGACCGGCCGCAGACGCTGAGTGCCACCATCCGGTCGCCGAGGCACGCAACGCGCCGGGTCATCGCGGCTTCCTACAGCGTCACTCGGGCGCCGCCGTCTGTAGGAACGCGCCAGACTTGTCCACCGCCCGATGTCGTGACCTGCGCCCTGACAGGAGCGTGAGACGGCCGCTGTCCCACCTTCGTGTCCGGATCCTCAGCGGTAGGCGCGCCGGCGCGCCGTCCGCGTCATGCTGATCATCGTGAGGAATCGACGCCGCCTGTGCGCGTGCGACGCGCACTGGTCGGGGACTCGATCCGCCGCTGCGTCAACAGGTCTTGGCGGCGCCGTCAGCTCGGAGCACTCGTGACGCCGTGGAAGCCACCTTTCGGCGGCCCGCTGCCCGCCGACCCATCGCTGGACGCCTTCCGCAATTCAGTCGCCCGTCTGATGTGTGGGAGCAGGACGGTCGGCTACATCGCCTTTCGGGTGGACCGCTCGAGCCGTCTCGTGCGCGGCCACCTGTGGTGGCGTGAGTGGGCGATGCCGAAGGAGGTCGTCGAGTGGATGCAGACGATGGTCGACGGATCCCACTCGTACGACGTCACGCAGATGAGCGACGGGATCATCGAGGATCCAGCCGGCAACGGCTGGCTCCGGGCTGTACGGAGCGGTGAGGCAGACGACTTTCGAGAGGCCAGGGCTGAGATCCGCTACCGGGTGGTGTGGCTGAGCGGCGCCGAGCGCACGGCCGCGTGGGAGCGCTACGGCTACGGCGGCGCGGACTAGCTCGGGTCGAGCCGCCGAGCTCGCCCCCGGCGGCAGCCACGTACGTGGCGCGAGCCACGCTCAGCTCCACGCCCTCGAGCCTCTTCCCGGGGCAAGTAGGTGAGATCGGGACACGCCGTGGGCATCTCCGTGAGATCGGGACAACTCAGATGAGATCCCACAGGGGGTGTAGGAGCTCAGCGGAGTTGTCCGCGTGGCGTGGTCATGACCTGCGGGTGGACAGATGGGTGAGACGACGGACGTCTCAGCTTCCTGTCCGAATCCTCAGAACCTCCCCGCGAGTGCCTGTTCCCTGATCCAGGTGGCCCGCTGGTGAACGTCGGTCGTGGGTGGGCACGATGGCGGGGTGAGCAGGGGACCGGAACGGCGAGAGCGCCGGGCGGGGCAGAGCGACCGCCCGGAGCCGAGTCCTGCCGGACACGGCGGTGAATGGCCGTCGCCGATTCGTGACGGGGTGTGGCTCGATGCCGCCGGGACGCGGTGGCGGCGCCGTGGCGGGCTGTGCACGGACAAGCGGGTGAGGCGCCTGTTGGGTTCGCCCGAGGTCCGGGTCCTGCTGTTCTACGGACCACATGCGCCGACGGAGGTCGAGCCGGCCGATCGGGACGCGTTGTGGCAGCGGATGAGCCGCTACCTCGAGGAGCCTGCGGTTCGTGATCCCGGCGACTTCACCGACTTCGATACGGGGGAGTTCCGCGACGACCAGCGCCGCACGCTGCTGGTCGTCGAGGAGTCGTGCTGATCGATCAGGTTCGTCGCCGTGCAGGGACCCGACTCACGTGCCTGTCCGAGTCCTCGGAGGCACACGCCGCTGCAGACGGTCGATCGTCCGCACCACCTCCTCGCGGTGCTGCGCCGAGGTGATCCACGACGGCAGGCGCTCGAGCATGCTCGAGGGGCCGAGGTCGTCCGGGTGGCGCTCGCGCAGCTTCGCGGCGACGTGGGCGCGGAGCACGCTGAGATGGCGTTCGTTGTAGGCCCACAGCACCCGCCCGCCGCAGCACGGACCCTGCAGCCACAGCGGAGCGCCGAAGTAGGGGTCGGTCGCTCCACCCCACGCGCTCCCCGACCGCGGTGGACGCTCCTGCACCAACGAGCAGTGCGGGCACACGAGGCGGCGGGGCCACGACCCGAGCCACTCGTCGGTCCGTGACGTCACGACGACCCTGGCGCAGCCCTGGCAGGAAGGGCAGGTCACGAGCACGTCCTCGGCGGTGAGCTCGTAAGCCGTCAGCCCGGGGTCGCGGTGCCTCACGCCCTGTCTGTCGTCGTCTGCACCGTCCACGTCGCCAGTGTCGTCGACACGGGATCGCCCGTGAAGACGACCTGGGCGAGGAAGGTCATGGGACCAGCCAGAAGTGCCACTGTAGGAACTCATCGAACTTGTCCGTCGCCCGCCGCGCTGACCTGCGCCGTGACAGGAGCGGGAGACGGATGCCGTCTCACTTTCGTGTCCGAATCCCCAGCGACCACCGATCGATCACTTCCGCCGTCGGCGGTGAATGCCGATCGCTCAAGGTGAGTCGCTGCCGCCCGACGCCGTGACCAGCGACCCCGTCACGGTGACGCTGGCTCCGTCCGGCCGCTTCGCGCTACTCGCTGGCCCAAGGTTCGGAGGGCGGGTGGACGTGGGCGTTGAGGATGTCGTGCAGGTCCTCGCCGTCGTTCAGAGTCTGGCTGCCCTGTTCGTCGGTCGCGGTGAGGACAAGCTCGACGTGCGGAGGATCATCTATCTGGCGCACTCCGTCGAGGACGCAGAGCATCCCGAAGAGGGCGCTGTGGCTCGCATCCCGGACAGCTTCCACGACGAATCGCTGGTCCCGCTCCGGCAGCCGCACGAACCACTCGTGCATGGCCACCGACCGAGCGTGCGGCCTGCGCCCAGGCGGACGTGCCTCAAGCCCCTCGACGACGTCCCGCACTGCGGCATCGAACACCGTAGTCACCAGTGCAGACACGAACTCGTCCGGATTCATAGCCGCATCCTCCATGACCCTCGCCGTCGGTCCTCCAGACCTTGGACCGGCGCGCCGCCCTCGCACATCGCCGACGGCGCGGAACGAGGTGTCGCGCGTGATACCGAGGGATCCGCCGTGCGCTGCCGCGAATCGGACAACCGGCTCTAGGAACTCAGCGGAGTTGTCAACGCGGCGTGGCGGTGACCTGCGGGCGGACAACTGAGTGAGACGACCGTTCGTCTCGTGTTCCTGTCCGAATCCTCAGATTCAGTCGCCCGGTCATGAACTCGTTCCGGCATGTCGCCCGGCAGGTCGACCTGTCCGGCGTGGGAGCACAGGAGACCGCGCCCTTCGTGCGTGAGCGGATCGCGCTGGCGGCAGCCGGTGTCATTGCGATCGCGTCGGTGGGTCGCACATACTGCGTCATGCCCACCTCTGGTAACGACCACCGAACGCAGGTGATGGTCCAGGCAGCGAACGCATTCGTCGAGTCCCTGACCGAGGACGAACGGGCAGCCATCCTGGACACCAGGGGCGAGACGAACCACGTCGCAATGGAGGCGTACCGCGAGTTTCTCTCCGTGGCGTCCAAAGAGGTGTACGGGTCAGCGTTCGCGCGCCCCACGCCCGAGGTCGAGGAGCTCGTCTCGATCGCGATGGCAGTGGTGGTCGCGTCGGCCGCCGAGCGGCAAGTGCTCGCCACAGAGACGCCACAGATGTCGCAAGCCCGAGAGGCGATCGCGAATAGGACACCACCGGCTCCGCAGCCTTACGGCGTCTCGTTCGCTGGCGCCGAGCTCCTGTGCGCGGAGTGGATGACCTACCTCGGCCTACGGGACGTGCAGGTGACTCGCTACTCCCAGGACGGTGGCATCGACATCACGTCACAAACGCACGTTGCACAGGTCAAGCACCAGACCGGCAGTACAGGCGCGCCAGCCGTACGAGAGATTGCAGGAGCCGCGATGGTCGACGGGCGGCTGCCACTGTTCTTCTCCAGCGGTCCGTACACGCCCGCGGCCATCGAGTTCGCGGAGGCAGCGAACGTCCCATTGTTCCAGTTCGACGCAGACAACGGCACGCTCATCGGCGTCTCCGCGCTCGCCGAAAGCCTGCTTAGGTACGGGGCCGAATCTCCTGCTGCACGGCCAGGTGACGCCTGACCAGCGGCGCCCTTCGGCACCACAGGTCGGGGCCTCTACGGAAGGCGCTGCTGCACGAGTGGGTGACAGCGTCACCTGTCCGTGCAGCAGACCCAAAGCGCAGCGACCGAGACGTCCCAAGAACTGCACTCTGCGGTGGCTATGGTTGGTCGACCCCCATCCAGTACCTGCCGCTCGACCGTGACGACGGCCCGGCGGGCTGAGCCGGCTGTCGGAGGCGAGGTCGAGCATGGCTTCCAGCGAGGTCGGCCCGAGTCGTCGTCGCGCGGCTGGACGTACGGCGGGTGCGCGTCTGTCGGCGCGCAGCGCCGCCGTCCGTGGCGACCAGTATCAGTACGCGTTGGCGTGGCGGTACGCGTGCGACGCGGTGACTGATCCGGGCGTGGCGTCCATCAGCATCGAGGACCCATCCGGTGGTCACTTCGACGACGTCGTCGTGCGGCGACTCGATGACTCGCCGGATCGTTACTTCCAGGTCAAGAGCTCCAACTCTGGGTCGGTAGGCGTAGACGAGACGTGGTTGACGACTCCAGTTACGCCCGCCGGCCGCAGCCCTCTACAGCACTTCCACGCGACGTGGCAGAACCTCCGTCAGGGAGACCGGCCATTCGAGCTGACGCTCTACACGAACCGAGGGATCGACAACAGCAACCCGATCCTGGGACGACTGCGTGACAACAAGGACGCGCGCATCCGGGTAGCTGATCTGCGGTCCGCGACTGCGCGCAGCGACGCGGGGCGGGCGAGGTCGCGGTGGGCCGCGCACCTCGGCGTCAGCGAGGACGAGCTCTATGCCTTCCTCTTGGACATGAGGTGGGTTCAGTCCGGGCCCGAGTCCGGGATCCGGGAGGACGCCGTCGCACTGATGCGCCTCGCGGGCCTGCGCTCCGACGACGCGGCCGTCGAGCTCGGAATCGCCTACATTCGAGAGCTCGTCACCGACGGTGTCGGACCACGGACCCGCGACCAGCTGCGTGACGACCTGGCCGCGCGCGACATGTTCGCGGGTGACGCCGAGCTCGTCCTGGCGGTCGACGCGATCGACTGGCCGAGCAGCCCTCACCACGCGCACGCCCGTCTCGACTGGGTCGACCGGTTCGAGGGTGCCGAGGCCCGCGCCCGGTACCGGACCGTGGACGGCGAGGACTGGAACGGGTTGTTCCGCGCGGACCTGCAGCGAGTTCGAGAGCAGTTCGAGGCATACCCGACGCGGCGCGTCCACGTCACCGGGGCCATGCGCCTGGCCGTGAACTTCGCAGTCGGCTTCGAGCTGCCGGACGTGCGCCGCTGGGTCCTGTCGACCGACCAGCGCGGGACCATCTGGCGGACCGAGGCGCAGCCGAGCACCGAGGCGACGGCGTCCCTCTCGAAGGTCGACGTCCAGCAGGGCGAGGAGGTGGCCGTCGCGGTAGCGCTGTCCAACGACATCAGCGACGACGTCCTGGACTACCTTCGCGACCACCGGTTGCCTGTCTCCCGCCTGCTGGTCCTGACTCCTGAAGGTGGGCCCGGGCCATCATCGGTGCCCGACGACGGGTGGCTCGTCAACTGGGCTCACAGCGCTCGCGACCAGGTCAGGGCGTCGGCTCGACGAGCCACTGGTGTCCACCTGTTCATGAGCGCACCCGCGGGTGCGGCCCTGTTCCTGGGCCACCGGTGGAACACCATCCCGGGCCCGCTGACCGTCTACGACTTCGACGGCCGCGAGTACTTCCCGACCTTCACCTTCGTGTAGTCGCCCTCCGTCGACGGCGCTGGCGTCACGCACGGCGCGCACCCGTACTTGTCTCGATGTCGGAGGTAGTGAGTAACGTGCCACCCAGTGGCCCCACCCGCGGGCCGATCGGAGCACCCACATGGACGTGAGCAGCGCGTTCGAGGACTTCCGCAATGCCGTCGACGCCTCCCCTGACGACGTGTCCGAGGCGCGCTGTCGCCGCGACCTCTTCCGGGACGCGCTCCTCGCCTATGGCGACATCATCGAGATCGTGCCTTCCGGCGCGATCGCTAGGGGCACGCACAAGCACCCGATCCACGACGTCGACCTGATCGCGATCTACCGCGACGACGACCACACCGACTGGGGCCAGCCCGGGACCTCCGCCGACGACGCCCTGGGCGAGACGGGCTCCCGCATCAACGAACAGCTCGGGATGACCAACGGCCTGCTCGACCAGCAGGTCCGGCTGGCGTCCCCGCGCAACCACGCCGTGAAGTGTTTCCTCGACGATCCCGACGACCCAGGAGCATTCACGGTGGACGTGGTTCCCGCGTTCCGCCGCGACGGCATGCTCCTCATCCCGCAGTCCGCGACCGCGACCTGGATCCCGAGCAACCCGGAATACCTCATCGAGCAGGTCGCCAAGCGTCACGCCGAGTGGGACAAGTTCGCGAGTTCGGTGCGGATGCTGAAGGCATGGGGAGCCGGGCAGCACACCAAGATCAAGTCGCTCGTGATGGAGGTCCTCGCGCTCGAGCACCTCCCGGCGGCCAGCAACCGCCCGACGGCGATCGCGCAGTTCTTCTCCTCTGCCGCATGGCACCTGGAGAACGGCGGCACGGTGGAAGACCCGGCCAAGGTCTGCGGGGAGATCCAGGCGGACCTGGACAGCGATGCCGTGGCGGATCTTCTGCGCCTCGCGGCCGACACCGCGACCCGGGCACTGCAGGCCGTGCGTAGCAACGACCCACACCGAGCCATCTCGCTGTGGGGAGAGGTGTTCGGCCCCGAGTTCCCGGCGCCGACGGGCCAGAACCCCGCCGCGGCCGTGGTCGCCACCCCGCGGCCGGTCAAGGACACACCGCAGGGGTGAGCTCCGTGCCGAGCGACCCCGTCTACTGGACCGACGTCGACCAGCGCCGGCTGCAGATGGACCTCGCGGATGTTGCCGCACTGGCACCCGACCTCACGTTCGAGCCACCTCCAGGCGTCGACGGCGCGCATCAAGGGGCCTGGACCGGCGACCTGCCGCTGTGGCCCTTCCAGCGGGACCGACCCGACGGCCTTACCGAGCTGCTCCCGCGCGGCCTTCGGGTGCAGGTCCGGTGCTCGGCAGCCCACCCCGTGGTCCCACCGGAAATCGTCCCCGTCGACCCGGAGCCCCTGCTCGTCGAACGCAGCATGAACCTGTGGCACGTGGCTCCTCACGGACAGCTTTGCCTCATGCAGTCCTACGGGGCGTGGACGCCGTCCGACCGGGTCAGCCACCTGCTGCTCAAGGCGTGCGGCTGGCACATCGAGTACGCGCTCATGAAGGCGGGGGTCGTCGAGGCGATGAGCGAGCGCGGCATCGTCGAGGACGACAGTCGCGACCACCTCGTGCGGGCCGCAGTCGAGGCGAACCGCGCGACGGGCACCAAACCGCGGAGGTCGACCGATGGCTAGACCCCGAGCGCTCGTCGCTTTGACCCGCGAGGCGATCGAGAAGATGGCGAACTCACCCGTGGCCGGCGGCGACCTGACGTTCACTCACTCGTCGGCCGACGACATCTACGTGGCGAGCGCGGTCGAGTCGGTCAACGGGAACCTCCTGCCCGTGACGGACCTTCGCGCGTTCAGCGCGCTGGCACGGGCGGACCGATCCGTTCGCGGCCAGTGGTTGCGCGACGTCCCGCTTGACGTGCACCTCGCCCACTTCGACATGTCCCGCCGGCCGGGATCGGCGCTCCCGCTCGCCATATTCCAAGAGGTTGTCGACGGCACGCGTGCCCCTCGCGGAAACGCCTACCCGCTCGTGACGCAGGTCGCGAACGTGCCGAAGGAGCTGGCCGACGTCGGCGTGCCGACGTATGCGGGCTGGTCGGTGGACGACGTCGGCGCCCAGCCGCTTGCGGTCGAGATCGAACCCGAGGTGACAGGGATCGGCAGGCTCGCCCTGCAGTGGCCGGTAGCGGACCTCCAGGCGCGCCGTGTGGTTCTCGCGGGTGCAGGCAGCATCGGCGGGGCGGTCGGCGAGACTTTGGCCGCCTACGGCGTCGGGCGGATCGACCTCGTCGATCCGGACCGCCTGCTGTGGCACAACACGGTTCGTCACGTGCTCGGGCCGCAGAGCGTGGGCAGGACCAAGGTCAGCGCCCTTGCCGAGCACATCAACGCACGGTGGCCGCAGACGCGCGCCGTCGGGCACACGCTCGACGTGGTCGAGGAGGCGCACCACCTGCGCCCCCTGCTCGAGGGAGCCGATCTGGTGGTGTGCGCGGCCGACGGGATCGCCCCGCGGCGTGCAGTGAGCCACCTCGCGCGCCGTGCCCATCTCCCTGCGGTCCTGGTCTGCGTCCTGGACGACGGCGGCGTCGGCGAAGTCCTGCGGCTTCGCCCTGGCCGCCGGCACGGATGTCTGATGTGCCAGCGGCAGGCGCTGGCGGAGCAGGGTGCTATCGACGCCGAGGGCGACCAGGAGCTCGACTACGGCACCGGAGTGCTGCACAAGCCGATGACCGCCGTGGGGCCAGACCTGCGGTTGGTCGCTGACTTCGCCGCGAAGATCGCTGTCGCGACGCTGCTCGAGGCGAGCGGACACGGTGACCAGAGGTTGCCCGGCGAACACGCCGTCCTGGCGCTGCGGACCGGGAATGACCTCGCCGCGCCCTACGACCCCCCAACCCTGGGCATGGTGCACTGGCACCCGGCCCATCCACCGCGACAGGGCTGCTGGAGCTGCGAGCCGTGACCGACACGAGCCCACAGTCCTGGACGATCGTCGTTCCCCGATTGGTGCTCCGAGGGATGCTCAACGAGGCAGCCGCGGGAGGCTGCACACTAGAGACCGGCGGGATCCTCCTGGGCCATGACGACGAAGCGGGAGGATCGACTCGCCTCACAGCGGCCGGTGCGCCCGGTCCGCACGCGGTGCGCGAGCCCCGATTCTTCCTGCGCGACCTGAACCACGCGCGGATGCTTGCTGCCCAAGCGTGGGCGCACGACCGCTCGCAGTGGGTCGGCGAGTGGCACACGCATCCACTGGGCCACCCGGTGCCCAGTGAGCTGGACTTGCGGTCCTACACCTCCCACGTCCACGACCCGGAACTGGGCTTCCGCCGATTCATCAGCGTGATCGTGGCGTCGACCGTCACCGGAGAGTTGACCCTCGGCGGCTGGGCCGTCGATGGCAACACGGTGCAGGTCGCCGACGTCAAGGTCGTCGAGTAGCCGCCGCCGGCAGCCTCTCAGTGACGACGTGTTTCACTGGCCTCGGGCGCTCATCGGCGGACTCACCTACCTGCGGAACTGGGAGCCCTCCAGGACCTCGTCGTTGGCGTCTCGGGGATGTCCTGCCCAGTCCCTCGTGCGCACCTGGTCGGACATCCCCGGGCCGCAAAGCGCGCTACCCGCCGTAAGTTCTCGGTCGAGAGCTCAATCGTTCAGCAACGCGGGGGCGCACGCTTCCAGCAGCAAACGTCCGCCATCTGTGGCCGGGCCCTCGGCGCGGCTCACCGAAAAGCGTTTGGATGCCTCGCGGACGAGGTTGCCGGCGACACCCCGGCGCCGCCACGCCTGCGCCGTCCATATGTGCGCCAGCGACTCGTACTCGGCGTCTCCGTCGCGGTCATGAAGGATCACGAACCCGGTTATGGTCCCGGTCCAATGCGCCCTCTCACCCAGAGCGAGGCACTTATACGGCGCCACCGACAACAGCCAGATCCCGGCCTCGCCGGGCGCGTGATCCCAGGCGCACTCGCGTCTGTAGGCGCGACTGGCTCGGGCGAGGGCAGAGGAGGGCCACTCGCCGAAATCGGACAGGCCAGGAGGATCGTCGTGAACACGGCCATCGAGGTCGGCCTGCAGGGTGACTGATGACCACGGGTCACCCGATGGTTTCGATCCTGCCCATGTGATGGTCGGGCCGAGAACTGCGGCGGCGTTTTCTCGGGCCAGATCGACGAGCTGCTCAAGATCGTCAACAACGTCCTGAAGATCGGCGTCGTCCCCTACCGTGAGCGTCTCAGGCGGTATCAGGCTGCGTAGTGCTTGATGCGCGGCCCGGAACGAGGCATCGAGGTCCGAGTTCAGGAGAGGGTCTTCGGCGTTCATCGCTGCTCCTCGTGGGGTGCTAGGTGAAATCGCGGTGACGATTCAACAACAGGCGGCTGTTAGGCGACACGGGTTTGGGCCACAAGGAGGTTCTGTCTTCGACGTCGACCAGGCTCCACCCAAGTCTTACGCGGAGATCGAGGCCCCTGTGCCGACCTGCTACGACGCCTCCGCACTCTCTTGCGAGCGGACCGCCTCTCCTGTTGCAGGGGCTCACGGAGCTTGTCCGCCGCCCAACGCGCTGACCTGCGCACTGACGGGGGCGGGAGACGGTCGCTGTCCCACCTTCGTGTCCGGATCCTCGCGGAAGGCGCGAGGGCGAGCCGATCTCGCGGCCATGCCGATGAGCGAGACGGTACTGTCCCGCGCTTGCGAACCCGGAGGTCCCGCTGCGGCTCGTGTAGCCCTTCGCTGCCCCAGGCGACTGGGTTCCGAGGCTGGCCTACGCCACGGTCTCCCGGCGGACGTACACCCACGACGAAGTGCCGTCCTCAAGTTCTCGCGGCATCGGTACGGGCCGGTGGACAGCCGCAAAGTCGGTCGACAGCTCTGGGTGGACGTCCGCGATCACCTCAGTCTCGGCGCACGAGACCACTTCTCGCTCCGCCTCGGTGATCGCCCCCTCGTAAGCGAAGCGAGCCACGACACAGTCTTCGACCAGCCCAAGGCTCACCCACCGCAGATCGGGAGTGACCTCGCCCCACAGGGATCGGCTCACCGAGGCCAGCACCCCCAGCCATCGCTCGTCATGGGCCACACCTCGACGATACCGACCAGCTGGGGCTTGGTGTTGGTTCGCGCCGAATGTGGCGGACCGCCGGCCCCGTGACCTCGGCTTTCGCGACGAGGTGGCGGAGGCGCGTTCTCACTGAAGTGGCGGGTTCTACGCGCGCGAGTGTGGGACCGGATCTTGCGGACCGGCAGCCCGTGCAGCGCCCGGTCACCGTCGAGGGAGCGCAGTGAGGTGACCGCCGGGTCGCCCGCATCGGTGACGTGCTGCACCTCGGTCTGGAGCAGCGCCTCGGTGGTCATGCGGTCAGCGTGGCAGGTGACAAGTCGGTGACAACGCGACATCGGATGACAGATCGATGACAAAAGACAGGTCAGATGACTTCCTACAGAAGGGGCTGATGCACGAGGAGGTGACAGCCGGGAACAAACTCGCGCCCTCCAAGGTTGAGCCCATCAGACTCAACTTCCGCCGTCTGAAGTTGGCACGCGCCCCGCGCGCCCCCCAGACTTGAGCGCGGCGGACTCAAGACGTCCCGAACGACCGCAGTCGGAGCCCCTGGCTCCAGGAAGAAGGCACACACATGGCACGAGCAGTCGGCATCGACCTCGGCACCACCAACTCCGTGGTCGCCACCCTCGAGGGCGGCGAGCCCACGGTCATCGCGAACGCGGAGGGGTCGCGCACGACTCCGTCCGTGGTCGCGTTCTCCAAGACCGGCGAGGTGCTCGTCGGTGAGGTCGCCAAGCGTCAGGCGGTCACCAACGTCGACCGCACCATCTCCTCGGTGAAGCGCCACATGGGCACCGACTGGAGCGTGACGATCGACGACAAGAAGTACACGGCGCAGGAGATCAGCGCCCGTATCCTCGGCAAGCTCAAGCGCGACGCCGAGGCGTACCTGGGCGAGCCGGTCACGGACGCCGTCATCACGGTCCCGGCGTACTTCAACGACGCCGAGCGTCAGGCGACGAAGGACGCGGGCACCATCGCGGGCCTCAACGTCCTGCGCATCATCAACGAGCCCACCGCCGCGGCGCTCGCCTACGGGCTCGAGCGCGGCAAGGAGGACGAGAACATCCTCGTCTTCGACCTGGGTGGTGGCACGTTCGACGTGTCCCTGCTGGAGGTCGGCAAGGACGACGACGGCTTCTCGACGATCGAGGTCCGCGCGACCGCCGGTGACAACCGCCTCGGCGGTGACGACTGGGACGCCGCGATCGTGGCGCACCTGGTCACCGAGGTGAAGAACACCACGGGCGTCGACCTGTCGAAGGACAAGATCGCCCTGCAGCGTCTGCGTGAGGCGGCGGAGCAGGCCAAGAAGGAGCTGTCGTCCGCGACGAGCACCAACATCTCGCTGCAGTACCTCTCGATGAGCGAGAACGGCCCGATCCACCTGGACACCAAGCTGACGCGCGCGCAGTTCCAGCAGATGACGCAGTCGCTGCTCGACCGCGTGAAGGCGCCGTTCCAGCAGGTCATCCGCGACGCGGGCATCTCCGTGAACGACATCGACCACGTGGTCCTCGTCGGCGGCTCGACCCGCATGCCGGCCGTCTCCGAGGTCGTCACGCAGCTCACGGGCGGCAAGGAGCCCAACAAGGGCGTCAACCCGGACGAGGTCGTGGCCGTCGGTGCCGCGCTGCAGGCCGGCGTCATGAAGGGCGACCGCAAGGACGTCCTGCTCATCGACGTGACCCCGCTGTCCCTGGGCATCGAGACCAAGGGTGGCGTGATGACCAAGCTCATCGAGCGCAACACGGCCATCCCCACCAAGCGCTCGGAGATCTTCTCCACGGCCGAGGACAACCAGCCGTCCGTCCTTATCCAGGTGTTCCAGGGTGAGCGCGAGTTCGCCCGGGACAACAAGCCGCTCGGCACCTTCGAGCTCACCGGCATCGCGCCGGCGCCGCGGGGCATGCCGCAGATCGAGGTCACGTTCGACATCGACGCGAACGGCATCGTGCACGTGTCCGCCAAGGACCGCGGCACGGGCAAGGAGCAGTCGATGACGATCACCGGTGGCTCGGCCCTCCCCAAGGAGGACATCGACCGCATGGTGAAGGACGCCGAGGAGCACGCCGCCGAGGACAAGAAGCGCCGCGAGGAGGCCGAGACCCGCAACACCGCGGAGCAGCTCGTCTACCAGACGGAGAAGCTGCTGGCCGACAACGGCGACAAGCTCACGGACGACGTGAAGGGCGAGGTCGGCGGCGCCGTGACGGAGCTGAAGACCGCGCTCGAGGGCACGGACGTCGAGGCCATCAAGGCCAAGCACGCCGCCCTGCTCACGGCGAGCCAGAAGATCGGCGAGGCGCTGTACGCCAACCAGGCCGCCAACCCGGCCGGTGACGGCGCCCCCGCGGCCGACGCGGGCTCGACGACCTCCGACGAGGACGTCGTCGACGCCGAGATCGTGGACGACGAGGACGACAAGAAGTGACCGAGGATCGACCCCAGGCAGGGACGCCGGAACCCGAGGAGAACCCTCGCGTGACCGACAAGCGCCGCGTCGACCCGGAGACGGGCGAGCTGCGCGAGCCGACGCCCGAGGAGGCCGTGCTGGCCGAGGCCGAGCACGTCACCTCCGAGGCCGAGGAGTCGGTCGTCCTGGAGGGTCTCGTCCAGGCGGAGAAGCTGGCGGCCGAGCGGCTCGAGGACCTGCAGCGCGCCCAGGCGGCGCACTACAACCTCGAGCAGCAGTACAACGCGTACGTGAAGCGGTCCAAGGCCGAGGCCCTGGCCGCCCACGACCGCGGGGTCGCCACGGTCGGCGAGGCGCTCATCCCGGTGCTCGACGACATCGAGCTGAGCCGCCGGCACGGCGACCTCACCGGACCGTTCGCGTCGATCGCCGAGAAGCTGGAGTCCACGCTGCAGCGGCTCGGGATCGAGCGGTACGGCGAGGTCGGGGAGACGTTCGACCCGGCCGTCCACGAGGCGCTCATGCACGGGCACTCGGCGGACGTCACCGAGCCCACGGTGCAGCAGGTGCTGCAGCCCGGCTACCGCACGCCGGGCCGGATCCTGCGGGCCGCGCGCGTCGCGGTCGTGGACCCGGAGGCCTGAGTACCAGCATCATCAGCACCACGCACGCAGACGGGCGGCGGCCGAGCACCGGCCGCCGCCCCTGCGGCACCTGGATCGTTGGGAGCACGACCACGGACACGCACAGCACGACGAACCGGAGGGAGGCGCCGTGACCGGACAGGACTGGATCGAGAAGGACTTCTACGCCGTGCTCGGCGTCACCAAGGACGCCGACGCGACGGCGATCAAGAAGGCGTACCGCAAGCTCGCGCGCCAGCTGCACCCGGACCAGAACCCGGGTGACGCGGCAGCCGAGGCGCGGTTCAAGGACATCGGCGAGGCGTACGCGGTCCTGTCGGACCCCGAGCAGCGCCAGCAGTACGACCAGCTGCGTGCCATGGCCGGTGGCGCCCGCTTCACCGCGGGCGGCCGGGGCGGCGGCACCGCCGGCTTCGAGGACGTCTTCGGCGGCATGTTCGGTGGCGGTGCCAACGGCCCCGGCGGGCGCGTGCGCTACTCGACGGGCGGCGCCGGCGGCGCGGGCTTCGAGGACATCCTCGGCGGGCTCTTCGGCGGGGGCGGCCCCGGGTTCGGTGCCACGCGCGGCCCGCAGCCGGGCGCGGACCTCACGGCGTCGACGACGCTGCCGTTCCGCACCGCGGTCGAGGGCTCGACGATCTCGCTGTCCGTCGAGGGCCGCACCGTCAACGCCCGCATCCCCGCGGGCGTGCGCGACGGGCAGAAGATCCGGCTGCGCGGCAAGGGGCGCCCCGGCGACCCCGGTGCGCCTGCCGGCGACCTCGTCATCACCGTGCACGTCGAGCCGCACCCCGTGTTCACGCTCGACGGCACCAACCTGCGCGTGACGGTCCCGATCGCGTTCGACGAGGCTGCCCTCGGCGCGACGATCGAGGTTCCGACGCTCGACGGCTCGACCGTGCGGGTCAAGGTGCCCGCGGGCACGCCGTCCGGCCGGACGCTGCGCGTCAAGGGCAAGGGCGTCGCGACCTCGAAGGGCACGGGTGACCTGCTCGTCAACGTGCAGGTCGTCGTCCCGCAGAAGCTGTCGGCGGCCGCCAAGGAGGCCGTGCAGGCGTTCGGCATCGCGACGTCCGGCCAGGACGTGCGCGCCGACCTCATGGCGCAGGCGCGGCGCTGACCCGGTGACCGGACCGCAGGAGCGAGAAGGGCGGGAGGTGTGATGGACGAGGACGCGAAGGTCTACGCGATCTCGGACGCCGCGGAGCTCGCGGGCATGCACCCGCAGACCCTGCGCCAGTACGACCGCCTGGGTCTGGTCCGCCCCGCCCGCACGCGCGGGCGGGGTCGCCGGTACTCGATGCACGACATCCAGCTGCTGCGCGAGGTGCAGCGCCTCTCCCACGAGGAGGGCGTGAACCTGGCCGGCATCAAGCGGGTCCTCGAGCTGGAGGAGGAGGTCCGGGCGATGCGCCGACAGGTCGAGTTCCTGCGCACGCTCGTCGACCCGCGTCGGCGGGTGTTCCGCGCCGACCCGACGGGCAACGTCGTGGCCGACCGGCTGCGCCCGCTGGCGGAGGCCGACCCGCCGCGGCGTCCCCGCTGGGTGCCGCGTCAGCTCACGTCCGGCCCGACCCGCCGCAGCTGACCCCGGGCCACGCCCCCTGGGTCGAGCGCGGTACACCGCCCCCCCGAGCGCGGTACTCGTTTCTGCCGCCCTCGGCTGTCTTCTGTCGCGTTCGGCGGGTCGGCGGGCCCTGGGCCGGACGGGTGACAGTCGACCGCAGCGGTTGTCCGATTCGGACAATCCGGACCACGATGGCGGAACCACCGCGGATGCGGCGGCCGGGCCCCCGCGCGGACGTCGCCTGACGAAGGGGTCTGCCCGTGACCGACGCCCCCGCACGCCCCCAGCTCGGCGCGCACGACATCGCCGTCGACCGTGAGCGGGTGCGTCGTCGGCGCGTGATCCGGGTGTGCCTGGTCGTGCTCGCCCTCGAGGCGTACGTGGTGTGGTCGGCCCTGACCGGCCGCCCGCTGCTCGTGCTGCCGGACGTCGACCCGTTGGTCGTCGCGCCCGTCCTGTTCTTCGTCGCGCTGATCGCGCTGCTCGTGGGGACCCAGGTGGGCGCCGGGCGCTCGCCGCACGTCACGTACCGGCCGGAGCAGGTCGACGTCACGCTCGACGACGTGGTCGGCATCGACCCGATCGTCGACGACGTGCGCCGCTCCATCGACCTGTTCCAGACGCACCGCCGCTTCGCCGACCAGATGGGTGGCACGCCCCGGCGCGGCATCCTCTTCGAGGGCCCGCCCGGGACGGGCAAGACGCTGACCGCCAAGGCGATGGCCGCCGAGGCGGGCGTGCCGTTCCTGTTCGTCTCCGCGACGAGCTTCCAGTCGATGTACTACGGCGCGACAGCCCGCAAGATCCGTACGTACTTCAAGGCGCTGCGCACCGCCGCCCGCAAGGAGGGTGGCGCGATCGGGTTCATCGAGGAGATCGACGCGATCGCACTGCGTCGTGGCGGCCTGCTGGGGGCGGACCCGACCGCCGCGTTCGTCGCGCTGCCCTCCCCGTCGGCGATGCTGGCGGGTCAGGGCACCGGGGTCGTGCGCAACGCGATGATCTCCGAGGGCACGGGTGGCGTGGTCAACGAGCTGCTGGTGCAGATGCAGTCGTTCGACGAGCCCGTGGGCTCCGACAAGCTGTACAACCGGCTGGTCGCCGCGGTGAACCTGCTGCTGCCGTCGCACCGCCAGCTCATGCAGCGCCGCCCGACGCGCGCCCCGATCCTGCTCATCGCCGCGACCAACCGTGCGGACCACCTCGACCCGGCGCTGCTGCGCCCGGGCCGCTTCGACCGGCGGCTCACGTTCAACCCGCCGGACGCGCACGGGCGCCGCGCGCTCGTCGACCACTTCCTCGCCCGGCGCTCCCACCACCCCGAGCTCGACGAGCCCGCGGTCCGTGACCGGGTCGCCGCCGCCACCAGCGGCTGGACGCCCGTGATGGTCGAGCACCTGCTGGACGAGGCCCTCGTCAACGCGCTGCGCCGCGGTGACGACGCGATGTCGTTCGTCGACGTCGAGCAGGCGCGCATCACCGAGCTCGTCGGGCTGGGCCACCCGGTCACGTACACGAAGGGCGAGCGCGACCTCATCGCGACGCACGAGGCCGGGCACGCCGTCACGGCGTGGCTCGTCGCGCCCAACCGCAACCTCGAGGTCCTGACGATCGTCAAGCGCGGCTCGGCGCTGGGCCTGCTCGCGCACGGGGACTGCGAGGAGGTCTACACCCACACGCAGTACGACCTGCGGGCGCTCGTGCAGATCGCCATGGGCGGGTGGGTCGCGGAGGAGCTGTTCTTCGGTCAGACGACCACGGGGCCGGCCTCCGACCTCGCGGCGGCCACGCGGACGGCGGCGCAGATGGTCGGTGCGGCGGGCATGACGGGGTCGCTGGTGTCGTTCGCGGCGACCGACCGCGACCTGGTCTCCGCGGTGATCGGGGACCAGGCGGCGAGGGCGCAGCTGGAGGAGGTCCTCGACAGCGCGCGGGGCACCGTGCGGCGGCTGCTCGCGAGCAACCGGGACCTCGTCGAGGCGCTGCGCGACGCGCTGCTGGAGCGGCACGAGCTGGTGGGCGAGGAGATCACGTCGGTGCTCGAGAAGGCCGTGAGCGCGCGGCCCGACGGGGTCCGCCCGGTGTCGCCCGGCGAGCACCTGCGGATCGCCTGACCGGTGGTCACCCGTCGGGGCGTACGGCCTGGTCCGCAAGGGGGACTAGGTCCTAGGGGCGCGTCCAGATCGTGAGACGATAGCGGTGCCGGTGACCCCGGCACCTCGTACTCATCGCACTCACAAGGAGCGTTACCGCCGTGTCCGCCGTCACCTGGCATCGTCGTCCGACGACCGCCGCCCTGCCCCTGCGCACCCGCCTGCGCCACCTCAACGAGACCATCCGCTGGGCCCCCGCCCCGTACTTCGAGGGCACCCCCCGCCAGCGCCTGCGTTACGTCGGCTACGTCCTGGGCTCGATGCTCGCCTGGGCCGTCGGCGGACTGGTCGTCGTCGCGGCCCTCGGCCGCGCGCTCACGTCGTTCTGAGCCCAGCGGACCGTGCCGGGCGCGCGACGACGCGCACCCGGCACGGTCCCGGCCGGACGCCCTGGGCCGAGCGCGCACCCGGAGAAGGGACCCGACCGGCGGCCTGCTGCCGGCTGTCGGGACCGCCGAGCGCGTCTCCGTCCGCTTCTCTCCGTGTGATCCGCGCCCTCTGCCGGGGTGTCGCCGCGCGACGCGCCGGAGCGCCCGTCGCGACATAGCGGACAGGGCGCCCGAATCGCCTGTGGACGGGCATGGGGACGACACGCCCTGCCCTGTGCACGCTCATGTGGGCGGTCGCGGCGTGTCGTGTGGCGGCCCGGCGTCCTCGCACGTCAGGGGGCCTTGTCGGTGTCCACAGGTAGTGTGCGACCAAGCCCACAGGGTGAAGAACGACACGGGTGTAACACAACACTTAGTAGTGACTTGCGCTGTCAGACCCCAGGTGTAGTGTCTACGCAGACGGCTCGCCCCGAAGTACAGGGATGTCACGCGGGCCTCGTCAGCAGGTCGGAAGGTTCCTCCCGGGGGCCTCACGACGGGCCGACGAGGGCGACGCGGGCACCCGGCCCCCGGGTGACGCGGCCGCCATGGCGAACACACACAGACCACGAGCTCGGGGGAGCAGACATGACCATCACGGTGTACAGCAAGCCGGCCTGCGTCCAGTGCACGGCGACGTACCGCGCCCTCGACAAGCTCGGCCACGACTACACGGTCGTCGACATCTCGGAGGACGCCGACGCGCGTGACTACGTCATGTCGCTCGGTCACCTCCAGGCGCCCGTCGTCGTCGTCGGCGGGGAGAACTGGTCGGGCTACCGCCCCGACCGCATCAAGGCACTCGCGGAGAAGCTGGCGACGCAGGTCGCCTGACGTCGGCGGGCCTCACGGTCCGCCGCCCCGCACGCCCCGGGCCGACGCATGGCTCACGCCGCGTCGGCCCGGCGGGCAATCGAGAACAGGCCGGCCGGCGCCGCGAGGCGCCGGTCGATCTGCACCCGTAGCGATCGAGGACCCGGCGCGTCCGAGGTCCGGTCGATCACCGCAGGTCGCGGGGGAAGGAGTCAGGCCGTGACACAGCTCGTCTACTTCTCCTCAGCGTCAGACAACACGCACCGCTTCGTCCAGAAGCTCGGACTGTCGGCGCAGCGCATCCCGCTGCGGCCGGCCGACGGGTTCCTGCGCGTCAGCGAGCCGTACGTGCTCGTCGTCCCCACGTACGGCGGGGGCAACGAAGGGGGCGCGGTACCGCGTCAGGTCGTCAAGTTCCTCAACGACGAGGACAACCGTGCGCTGATCCGCGGCGTCATCGCGGCCGGCAACACGAACTTCGGAGAGGCGTACTGCATCGCGGGCGACATCGTGGCCGCGAAGTGCCACGTGCCGTACCTGTACGCCTTCGAGCTCATGGGAACCACTGAGGACGTCAACCGCGTCCGCGAGGGATTGGGAAGATTTTGGCAGCGACAGTCACAGATACCCGCGTAGAGCAGACGGGGCTGGACTACCACGCCCTGAACGCGATGCTCAACCTGTACGACGCGGACGGGAAGATCCAGTTCGACGCCGACCGGCAGGCCGCGCGGGAGTTCTTCCTGCAGCACGTCAACCAGAACACGGTCTTCTTCCACGACCTGGACGAGAAGCTCGACTACCTCGTCGAGAACCGGTACTACGACCCGGCGGTGCTCGCGCAGTACGACCGCGCGTTCATCAAGTCGCTCTTCCAGCACGCGTACTCGAAGAAGTTCCGCTTCCAGACGTTCCTCGGCGCGTTCAAGTACTACACGTCGTACACGCTGAAGACGTTCGACGGCAAGCGGTACCTGGAGCGCTTCGAGGACCGCGTGTGCATGGTGGCGCTGTCCCTGGCCGAGGGTGACGAGGCCTTCGCGACCAACCTCGTCGACGAGATCGTCTCGGGCCGCTTCCAGCCCGCGACCCCGACGTTCCTCAACCTCGGCAAGGCGCAGCGCGGCGAGCCCGTCTCCTGCTTCCTGCTGCGCATCGAGGACAACATGGAGTCCATCGCGCGCGGCATCAACTCCGCGCTGCAGCTCTCCAAGCGCGGCGGCGGCGTGGCGCTGCTGCTCTCGAACATCCGCGAGCACGGTGCGCCCATCAAGCACATCGAGAACCAGTCCTCCGGCGTCATCCCCGTGATGAAGCTGCTCGAGGACTCGTTCAGCTACGCCAACCAGCTCGGTGCGCGTCAGGGCGCCGGCGCGGTGTACCTGCACGCGCACCACCCGGACATCTACCGCTTCCTCGACACCAAGCGCGAGAACGCGGACGAGAAGATCCGCATCAAGACCCTGTCGCTCGGCGTCGTCATCCCGGACATCACGTTCGACCTGGCGAAGAAGAACGAGCCGATGTACCTCTTCTCGCCGTACGACGTCGAGCGCGTCTACGGCGTGCCGTTCGCCGACGTGAACGTCACCGAGAAGTACTACGAGATGGTCGACGACGCGCGGATCCGCAAGACCAAGATCAACGCGCGCGAGTTCTTCCAGACCCTCGCGGAGATCCAGTTCGAGTCCGGCTACCCGTACGTCATGTTCGAGGACACGGTGAACCGGGCCAACCCGATCGAGGGCAAGATCACGCACTCGAACCTGTGCTCGGAGATCCTGCAGGTCTCGACGCCGTCGACGTACAACGAGGACCTGTCCTACGCCGAGGTCGGCCGCGACATCTCCTGCAACCTGGGCTCGATGAACATCGCGCTGTCGATGGACTCCCCGGACCTGGGCAAGACCGTCGAGACCGCGATCCGCGCCCTGACGGCCGTGTCGGACCAGACGAGCATCGAGTCGGTGCCGTCGATCAAGAAGGCCAACGCCGGCGGGCACGCCATCGGCCTGGGGCAGATGAACCTGCACGGGTACCTGGCGCGCGAGCGGATCTTCTACGGCTCCGACGAGGGCCTCGACTTCACGAACATCTACTTCTACACGGTCGCGTACCACGCGATCCGTGCGTCGAACCTGCTCGCGCAGGAGCGCGGCTCGTCGTTCTACGGGTTCGAGAAGTCGACGTACGCGACGGGCGAGTACTTCACCAAGTACGTCGAGAAGGAATGGAAGCCGCGCACCGCGCGCGTCCAGGCCCTGTTCGACGAGGCCGGGGTGCGCATCCCCACGCAGGACGACTGGCGTCTGCTGGCCGCGCTCGTCGCCGAGCACGGCCTGTACAACCAGAACCTGCAGGCGGTCCCGCCGACCGGCTCGATCTCCTACATCAACCACTCGACGAGCTCGATCCACCCGATCGCGTCGAAGATCGAGATCCGCAAGGAGGGCAAGATCGGGCGCGTCTACTACCCGGCGCCCTTCATGACCAACGACAACCTGGAGTACTACCAGGACGCGTACGAGATCGGCTTCGAGAAGGTCATCGACACGTACGCCGAGGCGACGCAGCACGTCGACCAGGGCCTGTCGCTCACGCTCTTCTTCAAGGACACCGCCACCACGCGCGACCTCAACCGGGCGCAGATCTACGCGTGGAAGAAGGGCATCAAGACGATCTACTACATCCGCCTGCGGCAGATGGCGCTGCAGGGGACTGAGGTGGAAAATTGCGTCAGCTGCATGCTGTGACGGTCGCAGGGCGATGACCGATCGGCTCGACGAGTCGGGTGCCGTGGGCTACGTCTACGGCATCCGACTCGCGTCCTCGCGCGAGTACCGCTACGTGGGTCTGACGGAGATGCCGGTGCAGCGCCGTCTCATGCGCCACACGGCGGAGGCCCGCGCAGGGCGGAAGACCCCGTTCTACGACTGGCTCCGTCGCGAGCTCGACAGCGACGTCGTCGTCGATGTGCTCGAGGAGGTCCGTACCTCGCGCGACGATCTCGGTCACGCCGAGGCACGGTGGATCGTCGAGCGTCGTGCGGTGGGTGATCGGCTGCTCAACCTGACGGACGGTGGGCTGGGCCCGAAGGGTGTCGTCTGGACCGAGGAGCAGCGCGAAGCCGCTCGGCGGCGGGCTACCGGTCGCCGTGGGGTGTCCCGCTACGGCGCCGAGAACCCGTTCTACGGGCAGGGGCACACGCAGGAGCAGCGTGCGCGCTGGTCCGAGCGTCGACGAGGTCAGAACGTCGGGGCGGCCAACCCCAACTTCGGACGCTTCGGGGAGGAGCACCCGGCCTACGGGAGGTTCATGGCCGAGGAGCAGCGTCGCGCTCTCTCGGAGTCCCGCACGGGTGAGCTGAACCCGAACTTCGGCAAGTCGGCGAGTGCCGAGACCCGAGCGAAGATGTCGGCAGCACGCAAGGGGCGCCCGATGCCCTCGAGCAGACGAAGCGCGAACACGCGCTATCACACCAACCAGGGGCGGACGAGCCCCACATGCACGTACTGCCAGCAGGATGCGGTGGCGGTCGCGGAGAGAGAAGAGAGGCCATGAGCCCCACAGGCAAGATCAAGCTGGTCGACCGGGTGTCGGCGATCAACTGGAACCGGCTGCAGGACGAGAAGGACGCGGAGGTCTGGGACCGCCTCGTCGGCAACTTCTGGCTGCCCGAGAAGGTGCCGGTCTCCAACGACATCCAGTCCTGGGCGACCCTCACCGAGGCCGAGAAGACGATGACGACCCGCGTCTTCACGGGCCTGACGCTGCTGGACACGATCCAGGGCACCGTCGGCGCGGTCAGCCTCATCCCCGACGCGCTCACCCCGCACGAGGAGGCCGTCTACACGAACATCGCGTTCATGGAGTCGGTGCACGCCAAGTCGTACTCGTCGATCTTCTCGACGCTCATCTCCACCAAGGAGATCGACGAGGCGTTCCGCTGGTCGGAGGAGAACCCGAACCTGCAGCGCAAGGCCGAGATCGTCCTCGACTACTACCGCGGCGACGACCCGCTCAAGCGCAAGGTCGCCTCGACGATGCTCGAGTCGTTCCTCTTCTACTCGGGCTTCTACGCGCCCATGTACTGGGCGTCGCGCGCCAAGCTGACGAACACGGCCGACCTGATCCGCCTGATCATCCGCGACGAGGCCGTGCACGGGTACTACATCGGCTACAAGTTCCAGAAGGGCCTGGAGCTGGTGTCGCCGGCCGAGCGCGCCGAGCTCAAGGAGTACACGTTCAACCTGCTCTTCGAGCTGTACGACAACGAGGTGGAGTACACGCAGGACCTCTACGACGAGCTCGGCCTGACCGAGGACGTCAAGAAGTTCCTGCGCTACAACGCCAACAAGGCCCTGATGAACCTGGGTTACGAGGCGCTGTTCCCGCGCGACGAGACGGACGTCAACCCGGCGATCCTCTCCGCGCTGAGCCCCAACGCCGACGAGAACCACGACTTCTTCTCCGGGTCGGGCTCGTCGTACGTCATCGGCAAGGCCGTCAACACCGAGGACGACGACTGGGACTTCTGAGTCCTGCCGGACGCCGCCGCGGCCCCCGTGACCTGCAGGTCACGGGGGCCGCGTCAGGTTCGCGCGAGGAGCTCTGAGCATCGGCATCGGTCCGCTCCGTGACGCGGTGCCCCGTGACGAGATCCACTCCGCGACCCATTGATTTGCGCTGGCGGAGTCACCCTCGCCCGCTGGACCTCGGTCACCTCCGCGACACCGTCGCCGCTGCGCCCACCGCCAGTTGGTTGACGACCAGCAACTCGTGCAGAGCGAGCGGTCATCGATCGGCTCCAACTACCCGGTGCTGAGCGCGTCGAGAAAGGCGAGCTGCTGTGCCGCCTGATCCGAACCTGCTGCCGTGTACACGACTATGCGCAGGTCCTCCTCCGAGTGGGCGAATACGTCGCAATCGAGGGTGACATCCCCGAGGACGGGATGGTGAACAGTCTTCTTCTCGACTCCAAAAGTCTGAGGCGCCGTCGATGCCCATCGTCGTGCGAAGTCTTCCGAGTCGCGTCGCATCTCCTCGACGAACCGACGGAACCGCACATCGTGCGGGTACCGACCATAAGAGATCAACAGGTCCGAGACTAACGTAGCCTTGAACCGTTCCCGGTGGCCCAGGTCCGGCAGTCGGTGGAGGCCGTCGCGGAGGAAAACCAACGCGACAAGGTTCTCACCGAGCTCGGACACGTTGGGGCCGTGGAGGGCAACCCACATAGGATTTCTCGCGAGAAGAGTCCACGCAGCGTCGTAGACCGCGACCGGACAGCCGTGAAGCTGCCGGGTGATTCGCTGGACGCCCGCGGGGATGTGCTGGGAGATGAATTGCTGGCTCGGCGGATGGAGGCCGGCCGCGAGATACAAATGATCCCTGTCGTGCCGCGAGACCGAAAGTGCTCGGCACAGCGCCGCCACCACCGCAGCAGACGGCCGGTCAGCACGCCCCTGTTCCATCTGCACCACATAGTCCACCGACAAGTTCGCCAGCGCGGCGACCTCTTCACGTCGTAATCCTGGAACCCTTCGCCGCCCCCCGGCCGGATATCCGACGTCCTCGGGCTGCGTGCGCTCACGAAGACCCCGAAGGGCCTTGGCTAATGGTGTCGGCACCCCACTATCCTCCCCGCGCGCTTCAGAAGGGTGGTGCTGACAGTACCACGACCCTGCGTGCCTTCCTCGCCTCTGGGAAGCGTCATAGCTTTCTCGACAACGAGCGGCACCCCCTCCGAGGTGTCGCCGTCCACTCCAAAGGAATGCACATGACGAACACGCAGCTCACCGCACTGCAGTTGGCCCAGCAGTTCATGAACGCCTTCGCGGGTCGCAATCCCGAAGCGGCGGCCGCGCTCCTCGCTGAGGACGCCACCCTGACGATTGCACTGGGGATCGATGGCTCTCCCACCCCCTGGTACTTCTTCGACGGACAGACGCAGGTCCGCGGATACATCGAGGCGGTGGCAGCCAAGTTCGATCGGGTCGCGTTCCTCGATCAGGAGTGGCACGCCAGCATGGACGGTCGCACTGCGTTCATGGAGGCACGCGGTGACATCCTGTCATCCGCGGAAGGGCTCGAGTACCGCAACGTGTACGTGTTCAAGATCGAGGTCAGCGATGGCCTTGTCGCCCGCGTCACCGAGTACGCGAACCCGGTCACCTACGCCAACCTCGGCATCAAGGACAGCGAGACCGAGGCCGCAGCTCGCTGACGCAGTGAGCCTTGTGAGTGTGACCCCAGACCGAGCACACCTTCGGCCTGGGGTCACACCACCCGCATGGACTGCGCGGCTCTCCACCTGCAGGATCGGCGGCTCCTGCCGTTGTTCACGCTCCTCGACCCGACGACAGCTCCCTCTCGGAGTGGACGGCGGACGACGGGCGCTCGGTCGAGGTCGGCTGAGCCTGTTGCCGGGGTCCCGGTCGCCTCGCGGTGCGCCAGGGCGACGCCCGACCTCGGGCCCGGTGGCGAGGATGGCGCGCCGGTGCCTCGCCACCGGACGCGGGCGTCAGAACGTTCCGCGCCAGTCCCGGATCGACGCGGCCACCTCGCCGAGGTGCGTCTCGAGCAGGAAGTGCCCCGCGTCGAGCAGCTCGACCCGCGCGCCGGGCGCGTCCCGCAGGAACGCCTCGGCGCCGGCCGCCGCGAAGATCTCGTCGTTGCGGCCCCAGATGGCGAGCACCGGGACGCCGGACGTGCGGAGCCAGTCGTGCAGCGCGGGGTAGAGGTCGCGGTTGCTCGCGTAGTCGCGGAAGAGGTCCAGCTGGACGAGGTCCTGGCCGGGTCGCTCCAGCAGCGTGATGTCGTGCTCCCAGGCGTCGGGGTCGACCAGTGTCGGATCCGGCACGCCGTGCGTGTACTGCCACTCGACCGCCGCCCGACCCAGCGCGGGGCGCAGCGCGTCCCGGGTGCTCGCCGTGCGGTGCGCCGCGTCCGCCCAGATCGGCTCCCAGAAGTCCGGGACGAAGCCCTCCTCGTACGCGTTGCCGTTCTGCGAGATGACGCCCTCGACGGCGGTGGGGTCGGCCAGTGCGAGGCGCCAGGCGATCGGTGCGCCGTAGTCCTGGACGTACACGGTGTACCGCTCGACGCCGAGTGCCTTGACGAACGCGGCGGTCACGTCGGCGAGGGCGTCGAAGGTGTAGTCGAAGTCCTCGGCGGACGGTGCCGACGAGCGGCCGAACCCGATGTGGTCCGGGGCGATGACGCGGTACGTGTCCGACAGGGCCGGGATGAGGTGGCGGAACATGTGCGAGCTCGTCGGGTACCCGTGCAGGAGCAGGATCACCGGGGCGTCCTGCGGCCCCGCCTCGCGGTAGAACACCTCGAGCCCGCTGACGGTGACGGTGCGGTGGTGCGTCCGGAACATGGCTAACCCCTAACAGTTGAGTAAGTGGTTAGCGGACCGTAGCATCGGGTCGTGACGTCGGCAACGGTCGACGTGGAGCCGGTGGGCGTTGGAGGGTGGGGGGATGGTGGAGGACGAGGACCTGCTGCTGGCGGTGCTCAACAGCAGCCCTGTCGTCGACGGCGCGGTCACCGAACAGCTCGAGGGAGCGGCGGGGCGCGAGCTCCTCGCCTGCTTCGGGGGAGCGGGATCGGCGTCCGAGCTGGCGAGCGTCCGGCGAGCCCGTGCTGCCCTGCACGCGGTGATCCGGGGGCAGGGCGACGCGCAGGAGCAGCTGGCCGCGGTGCTCCGCAACGCCTCTCTCGTGCCGGAGGTGACGGCGACGGGCGTCCGGTGGGAGCTCAGTGCCCCGGCGGACGAGCGGCTCGCGGCGCGCGCTGTCATGGCCTGGTCGCGGGTCCAGCAGCAGCTGCCCGGGCGCCTGCGCCCGTGCGCGAACGACGAGTGCAACCTGTTCCTGGTGGACCACAGCCGTCCCGGCACCGCGAAGTGGTGCTCCATGGCGGTGTGCGGCAACCGGATGAAGGTCCGCAGCCACGCGGAGCGCGCCCGCCGCGGGGCGTGAGCAGTCAGGCTTCGGCCTGCACCAGCCGCTCCGCGTCACGGCGCGTTCGCTCGTGGACGTGACCGTTGCACTCCCGGTCGTCTACCGATTCGCGTAGCGTCGAGGAGACGCCGACTCGACCTCTCCGAGGAGACCGCACATGGCACCCGCTCTGCCCGCCCTCCTCACTCCTGAGGCCCTGCACGCCGCACTCACCGCGAGCACCGTGCCCCTGCTCGTGCTCGACGCCTCCGCCGCGCTCGCCACGCACGGCGAGGCTGAGCCGTACACCGCGGAGCCGCTGAGGGAGCAGTACCTCGAGGCGCACGTGCCCGGGGCCGCATTCGTCGACGTGACGCACGAGCTGTCGGACACCAGCGCCCCGCAGCTGTTCACCGTGCCGTCGCCCGAGGTGCTCGCGGCGGCGTTCGGCGCGCTCGGGGTCGGGGACGACACGCACGTCGTCGTCTACGACACCGTCGGCTCCGCGTGGGCGACCCGCGTGTGGTGGCTGCTGCGCTGGCTCGGGCACGACGAGGTCTCCGTGCTCGACGGTGGGCTGGCTACCTGGCAGGCGGCCGGGTTCGCCGTCGCGTCCGGCGCGGCCGACGACGAGGCCGCACGTGCGACGCCCGCGACGCTGACGCCGCGTGAGCGTCCGGAGCTGCTGGCGACGCTGCCGCAGGTCGAGCAGATCTCGTCCGGGGCCGTCGGGGGCCGGCTGGTCAACGCCCTCGACCCCGCGACGTTCCGCGGCGAGCAGGAGGTCAGCCCGTACCCCCGCCGCGGCCGCATCCCCGGGAGCCTCAACCTGCCGCTGTTCACGCTCCTCGACCCGGAGACCGGCCAGTTCCTGCCCGCCGACGAGCTCCGCGACCGGCTGCAGGCCGGCGGTGTGCTCGACTCCGGGGGTGCCGTGACCTACTGCGGCGGCGGCATCGCCGCGACCGTGCCCGCGTTCGCGGCGTTCGTCACCGCCGGCGCCGAGGTCGCGGTCTACGACGGGTCGCTCTCGGAGTGGACCGCCGACGAGCGGCGGCCGGTCGACGTCGGGTGAGCGAGGGCCCTGACGCGGGCCGGATCGCCTTCGCCGGAGCGGACGGCACCGCGCTGGTCGGGCACCTGACCGGTGCGGGGGAGCCCCTCGTGTGCGTGCCCGGCGGCCCGATGCAGGCATCGAGGTACCTAGGCGATCTCGGCGGGCTGGCGTCGCGTCGGTCCATGCTCCTGCTGGACCTGCGCGGCACGGGCGGCTCGGACGCGCCGAACGACCCCACCACCTACCGCTGCGACCGCCAGGTCGACGACCTCGAGGCGCTGCGTACGCGGCTGGGTGTCGACCACGTCGACCTGCTCGCCCACTCGGCAGGCGCGGCCGTCGCGGTCCTGTACGCGGTGCGGTACCCCGAGCGGGTCCGCACCCTCGTGCTCGTGACGCCGAGCCCGCGGGCGGTGGGCGTCGCGGTCGCCGATGCGGACCGTCGCGCGGTGGCGGGTCGTCGTCGTGCGGAGCCCTGGTTCCCCGCGGCGTGGGCCGCGTTCGAGCGCATCTGGTCCGGTGACGCCAGGCCCCCCGACGCGGACGCGATCACGCCGTTCCTCCACGGGCGCTGGGACGACGAGCGCCGCGCCCTGCTCCCGGCGCTCGACGCGGGGCGCAACGACGCAGCGGCGACCGCCTACTACCCCGACGACCTCGACGTCGACGGCACCCGGGCCGGCCTCGCCGCCGTGCGCGCCCCCGTCCTGCTGCTCGCGGGCGAGCGCGACGTCGCGCTGCCGCCGGACCGCGCGGCCGACTACGCGGCCGTCTTCCCGCGAGTCACGCTCGCCGTGCAGCCCGGCGCAGGCCACTACCCCTGGCTCGACGACCCCGCCTGGTTCGTTCGTGCGGTGGGTGCGCACCTCGACGACCGGGGCTCCTGAACCCCACTGACGACGACGAGACCACGTCCGCGTTCCGCCTGCCGCTTCGCAGGTGGCGGGCACGCAGGCGGGCCTTTGGTCCTGCGGATCCACGTCGTGCGCTGTCGATGCCACTGGTGCGCGGCCCGCCCGGTCGTTTCGCACCGGGACGCTCGTCGACCCCTGTCGACGGCGCCGGCCGCGCACGGGTCGGGCACCGGCGCCCGGCCTCGCGGAGGAGGTGTGACGTGGAGTTCGACCACACGTACGACGTCGTCGTCGTCGGCACGGGAGGGGCGGGGCTCGCGACGGCGATGGGTGCCGTCGACGAGGGCCTGTCCGTGCTACTGCTGGAGAGCACGGACAAGTGGGGTGGCTCGACGGCGATGTCGGGCGGTGGCATGTGGCTGCCGAACAACCCGCTCATGGCCCGTGCGGGGGCGGCCGACTCCCGCGAGGACGCGCTCGCGTACCTCGAGGCGACGGTCGGCGACGAGGGTCGTGCGGCGTCCCGTGCCCGCAAGGAGGCGTTCGTCGACGGCGTCGAGGACCTGGTGACGACCGCGGAGAAGAACGGGGTGGTGTTCGCGCGGGCCGCGGACTACCCCGACTACTACCCGGAGCTGCCCGGCGGGCGGATCGGGCGGGCGATCGAGGTCAAGCCGCTGGACTCCAAGCTGCTCGGCTCGTGGTGGAAGTCGCTGCGCGGTGCGATCCCGCTGCCGGCCAAGACGGACGACGTGTGGCTGCTCGGCCGCGCCTGGTCGACCCCGAGCGGGATGGTCCGCGGTGCGCAGGTCGTGTTCCGGATCCTCGGCGGTGTGGTCACGGGCAAGCGGCTCGTGGGCATCGGCAACGCCTTCGCCACCGCGTTCGGGCACGCGGTGCTCGTGAAGCACCAGGTGCCGCTGTGGCTCGACAGCCCTCTGGAGGACCTGGTCGTCGTCGACGGCCGTGTCGCTGGCGTCCGGGTGTCCCGCGACGGCAAGGAGGTCACGGTGGGTGCGCGCCGCGGCGTCATGATCGCGGCGGGCGGGTTCGACGCGAACTCGCAGTGGCGGCGGGAGCACCACGGCATCGAGCACGCGACGTCGGGCAACCCGGGGAACATCGGCGCGGCGATCGAGATCGCGCAGCGCAACGGCGCGGACCTGGAGCTCATGGACGACGCGTGGTGGGGGGCGTCGGTCGCGCCCGTGGCGGGCGGTGCGCCGTCGTTCATCGTCGGGGAGCGGTCGATGCCGTACTCGATCATGGTGGACAAGGCCGGGGCGCGGTTCGCCAACGAGTCGGAGTCGTACGTCGACCTCGGTCACCACATGCTCGAGCACGACAAGGGCGTCGGTCCGTACTGGCTCGTCGCGGACGCACGCCACGCGCGGCGCTACCTGCGGACGTTCGCGCTGGACCCGCGCGCGAACCGTGCGATGACCGAGCAGGGGATCACGGTGAAGGCCCGGACCCTGGCGGAGCTCGCCGACGCGACCGGCATGGACCCCGAGACCCTGCGCGCCACCGTCGCCCGGTTCAACGGGTTCACCCGTGCCGGCATCGACGGCGACTTCGCTCGCGGGAACTCCGCGTACGACCGCTACTACGGTGACCCGACGGTCCACCCGAACCCGAACCTGGGCCCGATCGAGAAGGGCCCGTTCACGGCGTTCCGCGTCGTCCTGGGTGACCTGGGCACCAAGGGCGGCATCGTCACGGACGAGCGGGCGCGGGCGCTGCGCGCGGACGGCTCGGTGATCGAGGGCCTGTACGCGGCGGGCAACGTGTCGGCCTCCGTGATGGGCCGCACCTACCCCGGTCCGGGCTCGACGATCGGTCCGGCGGCCGTGTTCGGTCTGGTGGCCGCCCGGGACATGGCGACCCGCGGCTGACGTGTCCGAGGGTGAGGGCGTGGGCCGGTGCGGCCCACGCCCTCACCCCTGCGTCGGTGGTCGGGGGTGTCGACGGCGGGCCGTGCGACTCAGTCGGCGACGATCGTCCGCCCGAAGAACCGGTGGACGAGCCGGGTGAACAGGCTGGTCGGGGCCTTGGCCGGCCACGCGGGCGCCTCGGTGCCGGCCGGCACGGCGGCGGACAGGACCGCCGTGCGCACGCCGTCGGGGTCGATCCCCATCGCGCGGAGCAGGTGTGGCGAGCGTGCGGGCTGCTCCAGGACGGCGAGCCACAGGACCGTGCTGCCCACCTTGCCCTCCTTCGGCACGACGCCGGTCTTGCGCAGGTGCGCCCACTTCGCGGACGCCTGGTTCAGCGCCGACTGCAGCTCGGGCAGGTGCTTGAGGCGGGGCTGCCGACCGGCCGTCGCCCCGGTGCTCACCGTGGGGTCGGGGGCGGCGAGGCCCAGCCGGGCCAGGTGGGGTGCGTCGTCCAGGGCGCCACGCACGGCGTCCCGCACCGCTGCGGGCGTCAGGGCGGGGAACGACCCGACGACCTGACGCGTCAGCTCGTCGTCGGCGACGAGGAGCCCGAGCAGGACGTGCTCAGAGCCGTAGGCGCGCGCGCCCAGGGCGGTCGCCTCGGCCTGCGTCGCCGTCATCGCCGTGGCGAACGTGTCGTCATAGATCAGCATCGCTGCTCCATCTGCGTGCGCCGCGGGGTCGGGTGTGCTTCTTGTGGACGGTCTGGCGGGTCACCTGGAGCTCCGCGGCGATGTCAGCCCAGGACATGCCCTGCTCCCGGGCGCGCGCCACGTGCAGGTCCTCGAGCCTGTCCGCCAGGCGGTGCAGGGCGAGGACGGTCCGCAGCCCGTCACGAGGGTCGTCCGTCAGCGCGGCTGCTTCCACCTGCCTGAGGTCCATGGGTGTCAGCCTGGTCTGACACCCATGCGGATGTCAACCCAGTCTGACACTGCTCATAGTCGTCATGCCTCGGCGTTCTCCTGGATCATCACCGGTGACGCGTGGATGCACACCATCCGCAGGACGCCGTGGCCGGTGTTGGTGAACCGGTGCCAGGTGTCGGGCGGCACGACGGCGGTGTCACCCACCCTGGCGACGACCTCGTGGTCACCGATGCGGATGGTGGCCTCGCCCTCCAGGACGACCCACGTCTCGGTGTACGGGTGCCGGTGCAGCGTCGGCCCCTGCCCCGGGTCGTTGTCGACGAGGAAGAAGCTGACGCCGGAGCCGTGGTGCACGCCCTCGAACCGCAGCGTGCGGCCACGCCCCAGGCGCAGGGCCTCGGCAGGGATCACCGCGGGGCTCACCGCGGGGTTCGGAGCTTCGTCATCTGCGGGCACGGGCTCGCTCCTCTGCGTCGCTCGATGGTTCCACCGTACGGCGGCCTCGGAGCACGGGGTGCCGTATCCGGCAGCCGACGCCGTCACGGCACCAGCGGCAGCCGCAGGAGCCGCCGTGCCAGGCCGCCGGACCGCGAGTCCGTCTCGACGACCCGCTCGAAGCCCGCGGACTCGAAGAGCCCTGTCGTGCCGACGTACGCGAGTGCCGCGCTGATCCGGCCGCCCTCCGGGTCGACGGGGTAGGCCTCGAGCATCGGCGCCCCCTGCGAGCGGGCGTAGTCGATCGCACCGTCGAGCAGGTGCCGGGCCAGCCCCTGGCGGCGGAACCCGGGCCGGACGACGAGGCACACGACGCTCCACACCGGGACGTCGTCCACGGTGGGGATCGTCCGCGACCGGGCGAGGCGGTGGTGGCTGCTGCGCGGGCTCACCGAGCACCACCCGGCCGGCTCGCCGTCGACGTAGGCGACGACGCCCGGCGGCGTCCCCTCCTCCGCGTACCGGCGCAGCCGCGCCGGGCGGTCCGGGCCGGTGAGGCCGCGGAACTCCTGGTTCGGGACCCGGTAGCTGAGGCACCAGCACGCGGCCGCGTCGGGGTCGCGCGGCGCGAGGACGACTGCGACGTCGTCGAAACGCTCGACGGTGGCGGGATGCACCTCAACGGTGGGCGTCACCCGTCCACGGTGCCACACGGCCGCGAACCACACCTTCGGCGGCTTCTGAGGGCGCGGGTGCTCGGGTGCGACATGGCAGGGCGGATCATCGTCGCAAACTGTCCACCACCGGCCGGGACGATCCGCTAGTTTGCGGTCGCCGCGGTGGTGCGTCGCACACGACCGGGGGCTCAGGGGTGCTGGCCGACGTCGAGGAGTCGCGATGTTCCGTTACGAACGCATGCCGTCGGACCTGACCTGGCGGAGCGCCGCGTGGTACGTGGTCGACCGAGAGCGTGACGTCTGGTTGGGGAGCCTCGGCACGAACGGCCCGGTCGGGCACCGGGTGTTCGCGCTGTGCGTCGGCGGGACCACGATCCCCTTCGAGGTCGACACCAGGGCGGACGTGGACGGCGTCAGCATGCACCAGGTGACCTCGTTCGGGTTCAGCCGCAAGGCGCAGGTCTCGCACGGCATCGAGCCGTACCGGGTGCCCGAGGACGACGCGCTCGCACTCCAGGAGCTAGGGCGAGGGCTACCTCGACTACGCGTGGGCGATGGACCTCACGCTCAATCCGCCCGTGCCGTGAGACACCGTCGGTGGACCGTCGCCCTGGCGGTCGTCCTCGCTCTGGCGGGGACGACCGCGGGGTGCGCTCCCGGGCGCGACCGCGCGGGCGAGGCCCGCGGCGCAGCGCTCGACCGCGTGCGCTACCTGCGGTCGCTCCTGGGGGAGCTCCTGGAGGACGCGGGCCCGCTCCCGGACGAGGAGTTCGAGGTCTTCGTCACCGCGGAGGTCGGCGACCGCTTCGAGGGATCGCTCGACCCGACCGGCTTCCACGACGGCCGGGCGACCTGGCGAGGTGCCGCGCTCGGCTCGGTCGCGGGACCGCTGAAGTCCCAGGTCGCCGCAGCCGCGTGCTTCGACGTCGAGATCGAACGGAGGACAGCGACGGTGACGTTCGACGACGCACCGTGCTCCGAGCAGGTTCGACGAGCGCTCGGTGTCACCGGCAACGAGGACAACGTCGTCAGCGTCGACCTCCTGCCCACGGTCGACGACCCCACGCCATGACCGGCGGCCCGCCCTCGTCGTGCGTGGCGCGTCAGAGGCCCTGCGCGACCCGGTAGTACACCTGGTTCCACCGCACCTGGTCCGCGAAGCCGCGACGGGTCGTGGACTCGTCGATGACCAGCAGCTCGGTGCGCGCCAGCTCGGCGAAGATCTCCCACGCCTCGATGCCCACGGCCGTCGACAGGACGGTGTGGTGCGCTCCTCCGGCGGTCAGCCAGCACTCCGACGACGTCGTGAAGTCCGGGCGGGGCTCCCACACGGCACGCGCGACGGGCAGGTGCTGCAGGTCGGCCGTGGGTGGCACGACGTCGACGACGTTGGCCGTCAGGCGGAAGCGCTCGCGCATGTCCGCCAGCGAGACCACGACGCCCGGGCCCGCGTCGGTGTCGAACACCATGCGGACCGGGTCCTCCTTGCCGCCGATGCCCAGCGGGTGGATCTCCACGCGGGGCCTCGACGTCGTGAGCGTCGCACTTGCCGCTGTTGACGCTGCGCACGGTCGAGTAGCCGCCGCCCGCGTCGACCACCTGCCACCGCTGCCACGGCTGGCCGTTGCTCGTCCACTGGCCGACCACCGCGAGGTCGTCGCGGTTGGGGGCTTGCACGTCTATGACCTTGCCGCTGGCGCGGTTGGTGATCCGGACGTCACCGGAGGGTGGGGGAGTGGGGGCCGGGGTCGGCGTGGGCGTCGGGCCGCCGCCCCCGCCGCGCGTGAGCTGCCGGCTGGTGACGTTGAAGAGGTTCCCGCTGCCCCCGGTGAACCGCGGCACCAGGTCCTGGGTGCCGGTCGCGCCGCTGGCCGGGCAGCTGACGTTCGTCCACGTCTGCCAGCCGCCGACGACGGCATCGTGCACGTGCCGACCACCGCGCCGGACGCGCTGTCGAGGCGCACCTCGACCCGGCCCCCGCTGCCGGCTGACGCGACGCGTGCGGATATGCGCGCGCGGCGCTCTGGCGTCGGCCGGCCCCGCCCTCGCAGGACGTTCAGGTGTGGCGCGGTGGCGACGTGCCCACCTTGCCCCAGGGAGAGCGAATCGCGGAAAACCGCCCGCCACCAGCCGGGATGCGCTAGTTCGCGACCGCCGCGGTGGTGCGTCGCACGCGACCGGGGCCCCCAGGGGTGCAGGGCCGATCTCGAGGAGTCGAGATGTTCCGTTACGAACGCATGCCCTCGGACCTGACCTACCGCTCGAATGCGTGGTACGTCGTCGACCACGACCGAGGTGTGTGGTTGGAAGACCTCGGGACGAACGGTCCGCGTGGGCACCGTGTGTTCGCGCTGTGCTTCCGTGGCTCGAGGATTCCGTTCGAGGTCGACCCCTCTGCCGAGGTCGACGGTGCGCGGGTGCACCAGATCACGACGTTCGGCACCAGCCACGCGGCCGCGTTCACGCATGGCGTCGGCGAGTACGCGTTCAGCGGCAAGGACGAGGCGCTCGCGATGGAGGAGTTGGCGGCGGAAGCCGTGCTCGCGCTTCTGGCCGCGAAGGGCGCCACGTTCGGATGGTCACCGGACGACCGTGTGCAACTCGGCACCGGCGGTCGCCCCGCGCACCAGCTTGTCGACTTCGGATACCCCGACGGCGTCCCGACGGATGGAGAAATCTCGTGACGACGGCAGCGGCGAGTGACGCGCAGATTCTGGACGCGGAGATCGTAGACGCTCGGGCGGTGATTGCTGGCCAGACCGTCGAGGCCGGCGGTGTGTTCCGATGGTTGGAGCAGCGGGTAGCGACGAAGCAGGCGCTCAGTGCGGCGGAGGCCCTCGCGTGGCTGGACCTTGCCGATGACGGGTCGACGATCCTGAAGGAATCGAGCCTGAAGGCCCTGGCCGAGATCACGTCCGTCGCGCCCTGGAAGGGGGGCGAGAATCCGAAGGTCACGATTCTCTACAGCAACGGAACCGCCGGTGGCAGCGCTTCGAGCCTGGGCGAGATCGACGTCGACGCCGTCAGGATCATCGACCACTCCCACGTCGGGAAGCTCCTTGCCAGCACGGCGTTCCAGGACGTTGTGCAGCGGCTCGCCGTGGCGAGCACTGACGGGAGCAAGGCGGCCGTCGAGGCTGAGGTCACCGCCTGCTTGCCGAGGGCGAGCCGACCGGCCTGAACGCCGTCGCGCGGGCCGCGGGTGTCGGGGTGGGTACGGTCTACCGGCACTTCGCCACCGTCGAGGAGCTCGAGGAGACGCTCGCCTGGGACAGGTTCGACGAGCTCGGTGCCCTGCTCGACGCGGACGGTGACGACGTGCTGGCGCACGCGATCGAGGCGCACGTGCGCCTGATGGTCGACGACCCCGTCTTCGAGCGGGTGATGGGCCGGCCCGACCCGCACCTCGAGGAGACCGGCCGCCGGAGGGACGCGCTGCTCACCCGCGTCGACGTCGCACTGGCGCGCGCACGCGAGCGCGGCGACCTGCGGCCGGGCGTGGACGCGGGCGACGTCGTGCTGCTGGTGTGCGGCCTCGCGTACGCCGTGCGCCACGGCGGTCTGCGCCCCGACGACCCGCAGGCGCGGCTCGCGGTGCGCGTCGTGCTGGACGGCCTGCGGGGATGAGGCCGGTGTGGCGCGCCAGGTGTAGACGCGCGTCTACACCCGGGCTACCGTCGTGGCATGGCCACGGTCGGGACGCGAGAGCTGAAGCAGAACCCCCACGCCGTCGTGCGGCGGGTCCTCGAGACAGGTGAGGCCGTCGAGGTCACGACGCACGGACACCCGACCGGGGTCGCGCTGGTGCCGACCACCACCGGCCCCCGGCAATGGGTGCGAGGCGTCGAGCTGGTGAGGCTCGCACCGATCGACGACCCGGCGCGGGAACGGCTTCACCATGACCTCGCGTCCCTCGGCGAGGACGACGAGATCGCGGACCCGTGGGAGCCGCGCGCGTGATCCTGCTCGACACGAACGTCCTGATCGACCTGCACCTGTATGCGCTCGACCCCGACGACGACTACTCCGCGAGCATCCTCTCGCGTGCGGAGCTGGAGTTCGGGGTCCGGGCTGCACGCACCGCGGAGGACACGGCGGCACGCACCCGGCGCCTCAACGAGCTCGACGGTCTGTTCGACTGGCTGCCGTTCGACGTCGAGTGCACGCGTTCGTACGGCGTTGTCGCCTCGACGGCGCGGGCGTCCGGCGCCAAGGTCCGCGGGAAGGACGCGCTCATCGCGTCGCAGGCGCACCGGCACGGCGCCACCGTCCTGACCGCGAACCTCGACGACTTCCGGCCCTTCGCGCACCTGGTCCGCATCGTCGCCCCGACGCGTCGCTGACGCGGTGCCGCCACGAGGTTCACGCTTCACCGTCGGGGTCCCTCGCGCGGTTGCCGTGGCCTCGGGTCAGCGCCCGCCGTCCTCCGCGTCCTCCTGGATCATCACCGGGGAGGCGTGGATGCAGATCATCCGCAGGTCGCCCTCGCCGGTGTTGGTGAAGGCGTGCCAGGTGTCGGGCGGGACGACGGTGGTGTCGCCGACGCCGGCGACGACCTCGTGCTCGCCCATCCGGATCGTCGCCTGCCCCTCGAGGACGGACCAGGTCTCGGTGTACGGGTGCCGGTGCAGGCCCGGCCCTTCGCCGGGGTTGTTGGTGACGAGGAAGAAGCTGACGCCCGAGCCGTGATGCTGCCTCTCGAACCGCAGGGTGCGGCCACCGGGCAGGCGCAACGACTCGGCCGGGATCACCCCGGGGACGACGGGGCTGCTGTCTTCGGTCACGCGGGCCACCTCTCTGCGTGGTGTCCTCGTCACCGTACGACCACCCCCCGACACCGCCGTACCGTCGTCGGCTACGCGCGCAGACCCAGCTTCGCGCGCCAGCCCGTGCGCTCCGGTGCGGTGTCCGTGTCGGACGGGTGGTCGTCGGCGACCACCGCCGCCGGTGCACCGAGCGCGCCCGGCCCGGGCAGCGCCTCGTTCGAACCGCCCGCGGGCGGGATCCGCCGGATCAGCCGCCGCGCCATCGCGTGCACGAGTTCGGGGTCCTGCGTGACGACCGTCTCGACCTGACGGCCCGGGTGGGCGCGGTCGGACCGCGCGAGCACCGCGAACGCGCCCGTCTCGCTGAGCACGACGAGGAACCGCTCGTGGGCGAGGGGGTCGCCGTACCGCACGCGGACGCCGCGCAGGCCCGGCAGGGGGTCGGGCGGCAGGCCGGTGCCGAACAGCACGGTGAGCAGCGGTGTGGTCGCCGGTGCCGGGTAGCCCTCGGCCGACGACTCGTCCGGACGGTCGCTGCGTCCGCCGCCGGCCAGGATCACCGGTGCGGTGCCCGGCGTCAGCGCGGCGCGGTACACGGCCTGCATGAGCCGGACGAGGTGCGCCTCCGAGACCGACCGGCCCGGGGTGCCGGCGACGAGCTCGAACGGGGACCCGAGCGGCGCGTCGGCGTCCGTGCGGGCGAGCATCGGCAGGACGGCCCGGGGTGCGGGCAGGTCCGGCGGGACGGCCGCCGCGGGGCCGAGGAACGCGCCCCTGCCGTACGACGCACCGAGCGCCCGCGCCCACGCGACGTCGTCGTCGCTCTCCAGGCCCTCGACGAGCAGCGCAGCACCCGTCAGCTCCACCTGCTGGAGCACGGCCAGCGTGATCGCCGCGGCGTCGTCCTCGCTGCGCTGCGCGAGCAGCCGCCGGTCGAGGACGATCAGGTCGGCCCCGACGACGGGCAGCAGCGCGAGCGGTGCGCGGCCCGCGCCGACGTCCTCGACGGCGATGCCCCACCCGGCGTCGATCGCGCGGTCGGCGGCGGCGAGCAGCCCGCCGGGGTCCTGCGCGAGCTCGCGCTCGTTGATGCCGACGAAGACCCGCAACCGCGACTCGGCGATCGAGACGGTCTCCAGCAGGTCGGGCGGGCACGGGACGGCGAGCGACTCGGGCTCCGTCCCGACGATCAGCGACATCGACGGTGGCAGGTCGGCCGCGAGGAAGGCGCGGAACGCCGCCGCGCGGCACACCCAGTCGAGCTCGCCGGTGAGCCCCTCGACCGCCGCGGCGGCGAAGAGGTCCGCCGGCAGGTGCAGCGGTGAGTCCTCCGGGCCGCGCGCGGACGCCTTGAGAGCGACGACCGTGCCCGTCGCGAGCTCGACCACCGGGTGGAACAGCACGGTGACGTCGCGCTCGCGCAGGAGGCACGTGAGCGCCGCGGAGTGGTCGTCCGGGGCGGGTGTCACACCCCACCCATCGGCCTCCCGCGGACGTCGATGAGCACTGCGGCTGCGTGGCGGGCGCTACCCGCCGGGGCAGTCGTCGCTGTCGCCTCTGCTGCGGCAGACGGGGCCGCGGGTCGTGCTGTCCGTCACGGGCGCCTCCCGTTCCCACCGGTCGCCGGGCACGGGGAGCAGGAACACCATCAGGACACCCAGCGCGAGCAGCGGAAGTGCCAGGAACACGCGGTAGAGGCGGTCGCCCAGGTGGGCGGCGACGGTGCCGGCCACGAGGAGGGCGAGGCAGGCCACCGCGGTGACCTCCCACCCGACGATCTCACCCCGCGTCGGCGGGCCCGCCGGTACCACCAACGAGAAGCTGGTGGCGAAGAACTGGAGGAACAACGCGCCCGTCAGGAAGGTCCCGAAGGTGAGGCAGACGGCGGCGACGACGCCGGACGACGGCCGCCGCCGGTCCGGCGCGCTGCCGGGCGGTGTGATCGTCGTCGACCCGGGTCGGTCGGTCGGGTCGCGGCTCCGGGTGTCGCCCATGGTGCCTCCTCGCGCGGTGGTGCGATTCTGGCAGAGGCACGACGCCGAGGTAGCCGATCCGGCGCCCCACCGCCCCCCACAGCCCCCGCCGCCCCCGCCGCCCCCGCCGAACCGCGCCTTCGGCGGCTCCCGGAGGTCCGGAAGCCGCCGAAGGGTGGGTTCGTCGTCGAGGTGCCCGAGGGGTGGACCCCTCAGGAGGCTCGGCTCCACTGGAACGTCGTCGCCGACGTGCACGTGCGCTGCTCCAGGGCCGCGCCGTCGGCCGTCGAGCCGCCCACCACGCCCACGCACCGTCCGCTGCCGCGGTTCACCAGCTGGTCGTAGCCGTCGCCCGTGGACCGCCACGAGAACTGCTGGTTGGCGCGACCGTGGCACGTGTACTGGATGATCCGTGCCCCGTCGCCCGTGGACGCCCCGCTGACGTCGAGGCACTTGCCGCTGTTCACCGACCGCAGCGACACGTACCCGCCGCCCGCGTCGACGACCTGCCACCGCTGCCACGGCTGGCCGTTGCTCGTCCACTGGCCCACGACCGCGAGGTCGTCGCGGTGGGGGGCCTGCACGTCCATCACCTTGCCGCTGGCGCGGTTGACGACGCGCACGTCGGCGCCCGACGACGACGTCGGCGTGGGGGTCGGTGTCGTCCCGCCGCCACGCGTGAACTGCCAGCTGGTGACGTTGAACAGCTCCCCGCTGCCGCCCGCGAACCGCAGCACCAGGTCCCGGGTCCCGGTCGCGCCGCTGACGGGGCACGTCGTCGTCGTCCACGTCTGCCACCCACCGGTGCCGGGCACGGTGCACGTGCCGACCACCGGCCCGCTGGCGCTGTCCAGCCGCACCTCGATGCGTCCACCGCTCGTCGCCGACGCGACACGGGCGCTGAACGTCGCAGCCCCGCCGCCGAACGCGACGCCCTTGACCCGCACCCAGTCGCCGTTGCTGACGAACGCGAGGTTGAGCCCGCCCTCGGTGGCCCGCTCCGTCTCCACGCCGCTCGCCCAGGCCGTCGTCTCCGCCTGCTGGGTGACATACGGGTCGAGCGGCTCGATCTGCGGTGGGCCGGCGGTCGTCATCGACAGCTGCGGGATGGACCCGTCGCCGCCGTACGTGAACGGCTCGACGGCCACCGACCGCGTGAACCCGCCCCCGCCCGGCAGCGCACCGTTGTGGTAGAAGAAGTACGACCTGCCGCGGTAGTCGACGACGCCGGGATGGTTGGTGAAGCTGCCGCCCTGCGTGGGCATGACGACGCCGCGGTACGTCCACGGACCGGTCGGCCCGGGTGCCGTCGAGTAGCCGATGAACTCGCTGCAGCACGCCGCCGCGAAGACGTTGTAGTACGTGCCGTTGCGCTGGTAGACCCACGGGCCCTCCTCGTAGAGGGTGGGCCGGTTCGCGACGTTGCCCGGGCGGGTGCCGAACCCCGCGGTGGTGAGCGGGATCCGGGCGGGGCTGCCGGCCAGCGACACCATGTCGCGGTTGAGCCGTGCCACCCACAGGTTCGGGTTGCCGTAGTAGAGGTACGCCTGCCCGTCGTCGTCGACCATCACGCTCGGGTCGATCTCGGCGTTGTCGACCAGCGGTCGGCCGATCGCGTCGCGGAACGGCCCGGTGGGGCTGTCGGACACCCCGACGCCGATGGCGTTGCCGCCGCCGCGCTTGACGACCGGCACGTAGAAGTAGAACCGCCCGTCGCGTTCGACCACCTGGCCGGCCCAGGCGTCGGACTGCGCCCACGAGAACGTCGCCAGGCTCATGGGGGAGCCGTGGTCGGTCCAGTTCGCCATGTCGGTCGTCGAGTAGACCCGCCAGTCCTTCATCGTGAACCAGGTCGAGCCGTCCTCGTCGTGGGTCGTGTAGACGTAGAGCCGCCCGTCGTGCACGAGCGGGGCCGGGTCGGCCGTGTAGATCGTCTGGACGATCGGGTTGTCGGCCTGCGCCGGGACGGCGAGGGCGACGGGCGCGAGCAGGGCCGCCGCCGCCAGCGCGGCGACCCGCCACCGCCGGCTCATCGCCGGCTCCAGACCTGGTTGGCGGAGCCGGCGCAGTGCCAGAGCAGCACGCCGGTGCCGTTGGCGGTGAGGTTGCGGTCGACGTCCAGGCACAAGCCCGACGCGACCCCCCGGATCGTGCCGTTGGGCTCCAGCGTCCACTGCTGGTTGGTGCCGCCGTGGCAGTCGTAGAGCTGCACGGCCGTGCCGGCGGCGGCCCCGGTCGGGGCGTCCAGGCAGCGACCCAGCACGCGCAGCTGGGCGCCGCTGACCTCCCAGCGCTGGTTGGACCCGCCGTTGCAGTCCCAGATCACCGGCTTGGTGCCGTTGGCCGTCGCACCGTTCGGTGCGTCGAGGCAGCGGCCGGACGCGGCGCTGACCAGCATCGACGTCGAGCTGGTCGGCGGCGGGTCGGTCGGCGGCGGGGTCGTCGTGCCGGGCGTGACGCGGTAGAGCGCGACGCCGTGCGCGGGGACCGTCGCGGTGATCCGGTCGGACGTCTGGCCCGACGCGCCGGTCCACAGCTCGCGGTACGACGCGGTGCCCGTCAGGCCTGCCTCGGCGAGCGTCGCGGAGATGCTGCGCGCGCTGTTGCCGCGGTTGAGCAGCGCCACGGCCGCGGACCCGTCGGCGAGCGGCTTGACCCAGACCTCGGCGTCGCCGTCGTCGCGCACGCGGTCGGCCTGGCGCACGAGCGGGTCCTGGTCGATCGCGAGCACGTCGCGGTTGGTCAGGACGTTGCGGACGTCGGCGCTCATGTTCCGGATGTCGTTGCCCGCGATGAGCGGCGCCGAGAGCATCGCCCACATGCTCATGTGCGCGCGGTTCTCGGTGAGGGACAGCGTGTTGCGGACGCCGACCATGAGCATGTCCGGGTCGTTGTACTGCCCCGGGCGCGTCCACTCGCGCATCGGCTCGATGATGTCGAGGGCCTCGGTGATGCCGACGAAGCACCACTGGTCCGACGGCGGGCAGCCGGTCGACCACGCGTCCTTGAGGTCCTCGGACGTGCGCCACATGTCGGCGAACCCGCCCCAGCCGGAGTACGTCGGGGCGGTGTTGTCGTGCGCGCTGTTGGGGTTGATCGAGTAGACGATCGGGCGGCCGGTCGCCTTGAGCGCGTCGCCGAACCGCTTGAACAGCGTCACCTGCTCCTGCACGTTGCCGCGCGGGTCGCACCAGTCGTGCTTGACGTAGTCGACGCCCCACGACGCGAAGAGCTGCGCGTCACGCGTCTCGTTGCCGTTGGACGACGTGCCGGGGCGGTTGTTGAAGTACTGGTCGCACGTCTTCTCGCGCGGGGCGTGGTAGAGACCGAACTTCAGGCCCTTGCCGTGGATGTAGTCGCCGAGGGCCTTCATGCCGGACGGGAAGCGCGAGGTGTTGGGGCGCAGGTTGCCGTCGGGGCCGCGGGTGTCCTGCATCCAGCAGTCGTCGACGACGACGTACTGGTAACCCGCGGCGGCCATGCCGGAGCTGACCATCGCGTCCGCCGCCTGGCGGATCATCTGCTCGTTGATGTTGCAGTAGAAGGTGTTCCAGCTGTTCCAGCCGAGCGGTGGCAGGGGCGCGGGCTCGTCCACGGTGGGGGCGGGTGCCGCGGCGGCGGGTGCGGCGAGGCACACGACGGGCGACACCAGCAGGACGAGGGCGAGCGCGAGCGTGTGGAGCCTGGAGCGTGGACGGCTGCGGGACACGGAGGTCTCCTCGCGGACGTGGCCCGCGTGCGGGCCGGACCGACCCGGCGGACGTCGGTGTCCGCCGGGGGGCGTCACGGCGGGGCGCCCGACCCCGCGCAGGGGAGTCGGCCGAGGATCCGGTGCGGAGGGCTGGAGGCCCCGCCGTGAACGTTCACAACGTGCTCGTCGAGAGTACGCACGCGGGCCTGCCGGTCCACCGGTGAAACGCTTCGACGGCCGGGCCGAGCCGTCGCTCCGTCGCATCTGCCGCCTCGCCGTCCGGATGAACAGGTGTGGCAGCCGGCCTCAGGGTCGCAGCCCCGCCAGCGCGATCGTCAGCCCGCGGTCGAGGGCGGCCTCCCGCACGTCGTCGTCGTGCGACGTGAGCAGGCCCTCCACCATGGTGAGGACGAGGTGCACGTCGGCGACCGTGACGTCGGGTGCGACCTCGCCGAGCGCGACGGCGTCGGCGAGCGGGCCGGTGACGATGCTGCTGATGCGCTCGCCGAGCCCCTGCAGGGTGCCCGCGGCGTCGGGTGCCGAGCGCATGAGGGGGAACAGGCCGGCGAGCCGGCGCTGGCCCTCGGCGATGCGCCGCACGACGACCTCGAACGTGCCCGGCTGCCCGGCGCGCTCCCGCGCGAGCCGCTCGGCGTCGTCGAGGTGCTGCCCGTACAGACCGGCGGCCAGCGCGTAGCGGTCGGGGAAGTGGCGGTACACGGTGGCCCGCCCGACGCCGGCCTCGCGGGCGACCACGGACAGCGGGGCGTCGAGCCCCTGGGAGGCGAAGACGCGTTCGGCAGCGGCCACGACGGCGGCGCGGTTGCGCGCGGCGTCACGGCGCGCGGTGGTCACCCCGGGGAGTCTAGGACGTTCGCCCCGCGGGGTCGGTGCAGCGCGACGGGAGACTCGCAGGCAGAAACGGACGCAGGTGTCCGTTTCGCTGACCTTCCTCGATCGGAGCGCCGTGACCCGCCACCCCCGCATGATGGAGCCCGCCCGCTGGGGCTCCCTCCAGCTGCCCAACCGGACCTTCATGCCCCCGATGGGCACCCACACCGCGAACGCCGACGGCACCATCTCGCCCGCCGGCGTCGCGTACCTCGTCGCACGGGCACGCGGCGGGGTCGGCCTGCTCATCACCGAGTCGATCCAGACCCAGGACGTCTACGACCTGCCGACCGGCTCCACCATCAGCCTCACCCACGACCGGCACGTCGCACCGCTGCGCGACGCCGTCGCCGAGGTCCACCGCGCCGGCGGCCTCGTCAGCGCCAACCTCACCCCGGGGCTCGGACGGATCATGCCCGCCGGCCCCGACGGCGGCGCGCCGTACTCGGCGTCCGACTGCCCCACCCTCATGGACCCGGGCGTCCGCTGCCGCGCGCTGAGCACCGAGCAGGTCGAGGACGTCCTCGACCGGTTCCGTGCCGCCACCCGCCGCGCGCTGGAGTGCGGGTTCGACGCCATCGACCTGCACGGCCACACGGGCTACCTGACGGACCAGTTCCTGGCCGCCGCGTGGAACACCCGCACCGACCGGTTCGGCGGCGACGTGCGCGGGCGGGCGACGTTCGCCACCGAGATGATCCGCATCGTGCGCGAGGAGGGCGGCGCCGACTTCCCGCTGTCCATGCGCATCAGCGTCCGGCAGGGGTTCCCCGGCGGGCGCACCCCCGAGGAGGCGCGCGAGCTCGCCGTCATCCTGCAGGACGCGGGCCTCGACGTGCTGCTCGTCGACGCGGGCTCGTACGAGGCCATCGACTACTCCTTCCCGTCGTACTACATGGGCGACGGCGTGTACCTGCCCGACGCCGAGGTCGTGAAGCCGGTGCTGCGCATCCCCGTCGCGGTCAACGGCAACCTCACGCCCGACCTCGCCGAGCAGGCGCTCGTCGACGGCACCGCGGACTTCGTCGGGTTCGGCCGCATGGTCATCGCCGACCCGGACCTCGTCCGCAAGGTCGCCGAGGGCCGGCCCGAGCAGGTGCGCCCCTGCATCCGCTGCAACGAGATGTGCATCGGCAACGTCGTGGCCGGCAAGGCGCTCGGCTGCTCCGTCAACCCGCAGGCCGCGCACGAGGCGACCCGCGTGCTGCTGCCGACGCCGGTGGTCCGCAAGGTGACCGTCGTCGGGGGAGGGCCCGCCGGGCTGGAGGCCGCGCGCGTCGCGGCCGAGCGCGGGCACACGGTCGACCTCTACGAGCGCGGGACGCGGCTCGGCGGCGTCCTGGAGCCCGCCGCCACCCCGGAGTTCAAGCGTGAGCTGCACCGGATGGTCGACTGGTGGGAGGTCGAGATGGCGCGCCTGGGGGTGCGGATCCACCTCGACCACGAGGTCGCCGCGGACGCTCCCGAGGTCGCCGGCGCCGACGCCGTCGTCGTCGCGACCGGGTCGACGCCGTGGGCGCCGCCCGTGCCCGGTGCGGACGGGCTGACCGCGGTCCAGGTGCTCGACTTCCACCGCGGTGCGCACGTCGGCCCGCGGGTCGTGGTGTGCGGCGGCGGCCTGTCCGGTGCCGACGCGGCCCTCGAGCTGGCGCTCGCCGGGCACGACGTGACGATCGTCGAGGCCGACCCGCAGATCGCCGCCGACATGGTGGTGCACAACCGCGTCGCGCTGCTGCGACGGCTGGCGGAGGTCGGTGCGCGCGTGCTCACCGGGCACCGTGTCACGCAGATCCGTGACGACGTGGTCGTGTGCGAGGGGCCGGACGGGCCGGTCGAGCTGGCCGCCGACACGGCTCTGCTCGCGTTCGGCGTCCGCCCGGACCGTGCGCTGCCCGACGCGCTCGCGGACGGCCCGGCCACGTACGTCGTGGGTGACTGCGTGCAGCCCTCGAAGGTCGGCGACGCGGTCCACGCCGGCTACGCCGCAGGCGCCGCGATCTGACGCCACCCGCCGCGGACCGCAGAGACCGCAGAGTGTGAAGCGTTGCTGCCGGAATCCGGCAGCAACGCTTCACGGTCTCGTGGCGGCCGACGTCGGGGTGGTCCACCGGTGGTGTCACCCCCCGACCTGCTGGCGCTGCACGCCGTGCGCCTCACGAGGACCTCGTCGCGACGCTGCGCATGGACCGGCACGCGGAGGCGTGAGCCCGCACGGTCAGGGGCGGCCGTCCGCCCTCGTCGACCCGTCGACCGCGGCCTCGTCGACCGTCGACTCGTCCGTCTCCGTCTCCGTCGTCGTCTCCGTCGCCGTCGTCTCTGCCGAGGCGTCCGCCGTCGTCCACCCGTCCACCATCACCGACGTCTCCGGCTCGGGGTGCCGTCGCCGCTGGACGACGATGAGCGTCACGCCCGTCGCGACCGCCGCCAGCGCGCCCCACACGTTCGCGGGCAGCCCCAGGGGCGTGACGCTCGACGGGTCGATGCGCAGCAGCTCCAGCCACACGCGCGCAGCCCCGTACCAGATCAGGTAGACGCCGAAGGCGGTGCCCCAGCGCAGCGCGACGCGCCGCTCCAGCAGCAGGATCACCGCGATGCCCAGCAGGTTCCACAGCATCTCGTAGAGGAACAGCGGGTGAAAGAGGGTGTCCGGGGGCAGGCCGGGAGGGAACGCGCCGTTGCTCGCGGGGATCTCCAGACCCCACGGCAGCGTCGTGGGGCTGCCGAACAGCTCGTGGTTGAACCAGTTGCCGAGGCGTCCGATCGCCTGCGCCAGGAGCATGGCGGGCGCGAGCGCGTCGGCGAACGACAGCAGCCGGACGCCGACCCGTCGGCACCCGATCGCCGCACCGATCGTCCCGCCGATCAGGGACCCGAGGATCGCGATGCCGCCGTTCCAGACGTACAGGATCTCGAGGAGGTCCTTGCCGGGCCCGACGTAGTCGCCCCAGTGCGTGAGCACGTGGTAGATCCGCGCGCCGACGATCCCGCACGGGATAGCCCAGATCGCGATGTCGACGACCGCACCCTCCGGCCCACCGCGTGCGGTCAGGCGCCGGGACGTCAGCCACACCGCTGCCGCCATGCCGGTGAGCAGGCACAGCGCGTAGGTGTGGAGCGTCAGGGGGCCGAGGGAGATGCCGGACCACGCGAGGTCGGGGCTGGGGATGCCGAGGTGCACGCCCCCAGCATCCCCTGCGGAGCGCGGCGGACGGAATCCGTCCCGGGGACGACTCGACTGCTCCGCTGGTCCCTGGGGCTCGTCACGGCCACGGGGTCCGGAACAGAGGGAGCAGGCGATCGAGGCGTGCGCGCACCTGACCGACGACCGCCGCGTTGATGAGCGGGACCGCGCAGTGGTTCCACACTGCGGCGTGCGAGTACGGATCGGGGCAGAACAGGAGCGCGAGGACTCGCAACTTCACCACGAGATCGTCGAACGTCACGTGCACACCCTCGATCGCGGCTTGCAGGAGCACCATGGCCAGGGCCTCGGTGGTCTGCCGGAGGACCTCCTCGGTCAGGTCCGTCGCGGTGTCCCTCTCCAGGCGCGTAGTGCGGTGGAACGTCCGCGACCGCTCTCTGACCACCGGCGCGTTGCCGAACGAGACGTTGCGGGAGTCGCGCACTTGCTCCCACGTCATGGTGGCCACCGACCTGACGGTGAGCTCAGCGACCTCTGCAGGAAGCTGGTCGACCGCGTCCACGATCTCGGTGAGCGTGTGAGCGAGGGCCGCGAGAACGTCGCACCAGAAGTGGTCCGCGAGTCGAAGGTGTCGATCGGAGCCGGTCGTCAGCACGGTCGTGCAGGCTCGATCGACCTGGTCAGCCATCCAGTCGAGCTGCTCCCGTTCTGACCGGACGGCGACGAGCCTGGAGACGATGTCGACGGTTCGAGCCGTTTCGAAGAACCAGGTGGCGTCTGCGCGTCGCGGCCGCGTCCTGCTGGCGGGCAGCGTCGCCTCCTGGCGCCTGATGTTCCTCAGCGCCCAGTCCTGCGCGGCGCGCGCCCGCGCGGCGTCGGCGAGTTGGTGCGGTGTCGGGCGGTCAGCGGCGAGAGCGGCGGCCCAGGCGATGCGCGCCTTGGCGCCATGGTGACCACCTCCGCACCGGCAGACGCAGGTGATCCCTGTGGCATGCCGGCAGCTGCTGCTCGAACAGGCGCTCATCGGACCCCCCGGCCGGTGCGTGTGGTGCGCCTTCAACGTACCGAAGCCTGGGGGACGGGCGGTACGGGGTCCCCTGAGGACCGGAGGGCAGCAGCGTGCGGATGCGCGCCCCGCGTCCCGGTGCCACCGTGGACGCCATGAGCGAAGACACCACGGGCTACGACCCGGACCAGGACCCTGACGCCGACCCCGCCAACCTCAACCCCCGCACGGGTGCGGCCGCCGCGGGCGACACGGACACCGACACGGACACCGACGCGGAGCCCGCGAACCTGAACCCGCGGGAGGACACGTGAGCGAGAACCTGCCGGACACGTTCGACGAGAAGCAGCCCGACCTGCCGTCGCTCGGTGTCGACCCCGACCCGCTCCCCGACGACCACGAGGGCAACGCCCCGGTCCGGTCCGACGGTCCGGCCGACGAGGGCACGCACTGACCGCTCACCGCGTCAGCCCCCGCGACGCCGTGCCGCTGGGCGCTGCCGACACGGCCCGGGCGGTCGGTGCGCTGGCGCCCCTCGTGGCCCAGGGGGCGATCCTGCGGCGCCCGCGCCTGACGCCGCTGGCCGACCGCGTCCAGGCCGACGCGCACGGCGTCGGGACGTGGCGCCGGCTGGCCCGCCGGTACGACGACCGCCCGGTGCTCGTCCGCCTGGGCGTGCGTGACCTGCTCGTGCCGCTGCACGTCGACGACGCGCGCGCCGTGCTGGCCGGCTCCCCGGAGCCCTTCTCGCCCGCGTCGGCGGAGAAGCGCGGCGCGCTGCACCACTTCCAGCCCGACGGCGTCCTGATCAGCCCGGTGCCCGCCCGCCCGCCGCGCCGCGCGTGGAACGAGGCGGCGCTCGACACCGGGCACCCCGTGCACAGCGCGGCACCGCACTTCGGCGAGACGCTGACCGCCGACGCCGCGTGGATCGCCGACCGCGCCCTGCGCCACGGCGACCTCGGGTTCGACGACGTCGACGACCTGCTGTGGGGGACCGTCCGTGAGGTCGCGCTCGGGCCCGGCGCGCGGCACGACGCGCGCCTCACCGACGAGCTGCAGGCGCTGCGGATGCGGGCCAACTGGTCGGGCCTCGTGCCCGTCGCGGCCCGTCGCCGCGCCGCGTTCCTGCGGCGTCTGCACGAGCACGTCCTCGACGCGGCACCCGGGTCGCTCGCGGGGCACGGCCGCGACGCCGCGGGCGACTCGTCGATGGTGACGTCGCAGGTCGCGCACTGGCTGTTCGCATTCGACGCCGCGCGCATCACGCTGTGGCGGGCGCTCGCGGTCCTCGCCGCCCGCCCCGCGCTGCAGGACGAGGTCCGCGCCGAGGAGGGCACGGACGGCATGCTGCCGCTCACGCGCGCCGTGGTGGAGGAGACCGTGCGGGCCTGGCCGACGACGCTCGTCATCCTGCGCGAGACCACGCGGTCCACGCTGTGGGGTGGCACGACGCTGCGGACCGGCACCGGCGTGGTGCTCGTCAGCTCCTACTGGCACCGCGAGCCGGTGCCCGGCGACGACGGTGACGCGTTCCGGCCGGGTCGTGACCCCGGCGGTCGGCTGGTGGTGCCGTTCAGCGCAGGGCCGGTCGTCTGCCCGGGCCGCGACGTCGTCCTGCACACCACGTCCCACCTGCTGGCCTCGCTGGTGCGCGCGGCGCGCTGGTCGCCCGCGACGCACCCGCACCTGGCGCACGACCCGCTGCCGTCGAGCCTGGCGCACACGGCCGTGCGGGTCTCCGCGGGGCGCTGACCGCAGCGGCGTGGAGGCGGCCGGGGCGGTGGTCGCTGCTGCGGTGGCGGGCCCCGCATCGGCACGTCACGATGAGCGGGCGCCAGGCAGCGGCGCCTGACCTGCGCAGGAGGAACCATGACCACCCAGCTGCCGTCACCGGCACCCGTCGCGACCCGTCCGCAGGCGCCGATGCCGCTGCCGGCACCCCGGGGCCCGTTGAGCGACGCGTTGCTGCGCGTGCTGACGCACGCGGCGGACCCGGCCGTCCTGCACCCCGCGGTGGCCGGCGCGCTCGCGTCCCCGGGGGCGTCGTGGTGCGAGCACGACGACGTGCAGGTCGCGCTGACCTGCATGTACGAGCTGCACTACCGCGGCCTGGACGGCGTCGACGACGACTGGGAGTGGCAGCCCGACGTGCTCGCGGCCCGCGCGGCGCTCGAGCGGGCGGTCGAGGAGGAGCTGCGGACGCGCGTGACGGTCCCGGTCCCCGTGGACACGTCGGCGGCGGCGGTGGCCGCGACGCTGTTCGAGCTCACGTCGTCCGACGACGGCCCCAGCATGTCCCGCTGGATCGCCCGTCGCGCGCAGCGTGAGCACCTCGAGGAGCTCCTCGTGCACCGCTCGGTGTACCAGCTCAAGGAGGCGGACCCGCACACGTGGGCGGTGCCGCGGCTGGGCGGGGCGCCCAAGGTCGCGCTGATGGAGATCCAGTCCGACGAGTACGGCGCGGGTGACCCGGAGCGGCAGCACGCGGCCCTGTTCGCCCGCGCGATGCGGGGCCTGGGCCTGGACGACACGTACGGGCGCTACGTGGACCAGGTCCCGGCGATCACGCTCGCGCACCCCAACGTCATGTCGATGCTCGGCCTGCACCGTCGCCTGCGCGGCGCGATCGTCGGGCACCTCGCGGCGTTCGAGATGACGTCGTCAATCCCCAACCGGCTGTACGGCAACGGCATGCGGCGCGTCGGACTGGGGCAGGACGTCACGGAGTACTTCGACGAGCACGTCGAGGCTGACGCGGTGCACGAGCAGATCGCGGGACGGGACCTGGCGGGGCGGCTCGTCGAGCAGGAGCCGACGCTCGGCGGTGACGTGGTGTGGGGCGCGGCGGTGTGCCTGGCCCTCGACGGCTGGTGGGCGCGGCACGTGCTGGACCGGTGGGCGGCCGGTGAGTCGTCGCTGCGCGTGGGGCTGCCATGAGCGTGCGACACCCCGACGCGGTCTACGTCCTGCCCGTACGGGGCGACGCGCCGCTGGGTGCCGAGGCGCTGACGTACCTGCGAGGGCTGGTGCGCGAGCTCGCGGTCGTCGTCGTGGACGGGTCGCACGACGCGGTGCGCTCCGCGAACGCCCGTGCCCTGCCCGACGCCGTCCGGCACGTCGACGCGCCCGCACCGCGGCCCGGCTGCAACGGCAAGGTGCTCGGGGTGCGCCGCGGGCTCGAGGCGTCCGGGGAGGCCCGGGTCGTCGTCGCCGACGACGACGTCCGGTGGGACCCCGCGACGCTCGACGCCGCGTTGCGCCTGCTCGACGACGTCGACCTGGTCCGGCCGCAGAACGTCTTCGACCCCGCGCCGTGGCACGCCCGCTGGGACACCGGCCGCTCGCTCCTGAACCGCGCGGTCGGGGGTGACTGGCCCGGCACGCTCGTCGTGCGGCGCGCCGCGCTGCCGCCGCACGGGTACGCGGCGGACGTGCTCTTCGAGAACCTCGAGCTGGTGCGGACCGTGCGGGCGCGCGGCGGCCGCGAGCGCGTCGCGCGGGACCTGCTGGTGCGCCGCGTCCCGCCGACCGTCCGGCACTTCTGGCGACAGCGCGTCAGGCAGGCCTACGACAGCCACGCCCAGCCGGGGCGGCTGCTGGTGGAGCTGGCTGTGGCGCCGCTGCTCGTCGCAGCGGCGGTGCGGCGTCGCGGCCGGCGGGCGACGCTGGCCGTCGCTGCAGCGAGTGTCGTGCTGGCCGAGGTGGGGCGACGACGCGGCGACGGCGCCCGGGCCTACCCCGCGTCCGCCGCGCTGTGGGCGCCCGTGTGGCTGGGGGAGCGCGCGGTGTGCGCGTGGCTCGCGCTCGGGTACCGCGCCGCGGGCGGCGTGCCCTACGCCGGGACGCGGCTGCGAGCGGCGGCGACCCCGCCCCGACGCCTGCGTCGCACGGTCGGGCTCGCGGCGTGACCGGCCGCGACGACCGCGTGCGCGGCCCGGTGCGGATCACGGCGTGCCCCGACGGCCCGCTGCTGGTCCGCGGGCCGATCGAGGTCGTCGACGCCGACGGCAACGCCGTCACCCCGCGTCGGCGCACCGTCGCCCTGTGCCGCTGCGGCGGGACCGGCACACCCCCGTGGTGCGACGGCACGCACAAGGTCAACGGCTTCCGGACGGGGGAGTAACCACCCCAGGGTGGCGTCACCCCCGCCACCCCAGGGTGGCGTCACCCCCGCCACCCCAGGGTGGCGTCACCCCCGCCACC